>MDTD01009364.1_pt1 | contig 15936 bp, 16 predicted proteins | sample 811221 | NCBI WGS metagenome assembly MDTD01 (sample SAMN05326646, study PRJNA326480) | marine metagenome | isolation source: seawater | place: Pacific Ocean: South West | collected 2011 | reverse complement strand
GTACAAGTACACCGACTAAATGAGTTTCGTCCGTCCCGGACGAAACGAGGGCGCCGCCTCGTGTCCGGCCGTTGCGAAACGAAATTGTCCCACCCAGTGATGTGACAAGAGAGACGGGTAGGCAAACACTGCCGACGCAGCCCGGGCTGAGGCTCCCCGGCGTGGCCCGAAGTGAGGTTCCGTTTTTGAAGCAAAAAATGTGTTTGAAATGTCAAGAGAACTGTATGTCGGACGCCGCACCGTCGCCACCCCCTGTCCCCGGTCCATCCTCGGCCGGCTCCTCGATCCCTCCACCCGTCACCGCGCCGCCGCCCACGCCACCGCCGCCGGCCGCGCCACCGCCGCCGCCAAAGCCCGTGGCCGCCGCGCCGGGCGCCTCGAGCGGCGATGCAGAGACCAACCGCTTGCTGCAGCAGCTGAACTCCGCGTCGGCAAAGAATCTCGCCGCACTCGCGTTCTCCGCGCAGCAGGAGAAGGTCGACCGCGCCAAGACACTGAAGTCGGCGAAGGACTGGCGGCTCGCCACGATCGTGTCGATCGTCGGCCTCATCTCATTCTTCTTTGGCAACATCTTCATGCGACGGTTCCAGTTCCCCGACCTCTTCGCGTGGTACGACAGGATGTCGACCGACAAGTACGGTGGCCGGTACGGGCGCGGAGCCGCGCCGTTCTACTCGATGTACCAGGTGACGACGTGCATGCAGTTCGCACCGGTGGGATGGGTCCTCAACGGTTTGACCATATGGCCTCCTCTTCAACGCAATGCCTCGATCTTCCTCAGCCTTTGCGTGAGCTACTTCTTGTCGAGGGGCGTCGAGCTCACGAGCCTGCACTGGAACGGCCGCGCCGCGCAGACCAACGCCAAGATGCTCCTCGGGAGGAACGGGTGGGCGTCGTCGGGGTGCATGGACTCGCTCAGGATGGATGAGCGCCAGCAGAAACTAATCGACAACTGGGCGAAGAGCAATGTCCCAGACCCGCGTCGTCCAGGCATGAAGCTCAACATATGGTACGATCTACTACCAGATCCGTACGCGCAGCGCGACGAGTTTCTGAACCTCTGTATGATCGCTCAGCTGTGGAACCCATCGATCTGCGGCAAAGACCCGCTGCGGGACGCGTGCAATCCACAGGCGTTTGCGTTGTCCACTATCTATCAGCTGTTCGACGGCGGACTGTGCAGGATAGCGTTCAACATCACCGAGACCGCGAAGCCGCAGAAAGTGTTCTCGGACCTGTTCATCGGGTCTCCGAGCGTGGCCGTGAGCTGCGGCGGCAGCTACGCGGCCGGCGCGGCCAGCGGCGCCTCCGCGGCCATGTCGGCGATGCTCCCCATCGCGGCGATGAACCCGGCCAGCGGCGCAATGATCGGCATCGGCGTCGCCGTCACGGCCATAGGAACCGCCGTCGGGTCGGTCGCGTCCGGGAACGCCGCGAAGGAGGCCTGCAAGAACAAAGCCAGTCAGGTGCAGGCGTGATCCACGACGACCCATGCGCACATCCGACGGAACGCGCGTTGTATCCGGCACGCGGCGGCGGCTCGCTCCAGCGCGGTGGCTCGCTCCAGCGCGGCGGCTCGCTCCAGCGCGGCGCCGGCGGCCACGTGGTGTGCGCGGACGAGCTCGACCGCGCGCGCCAGCTCGTCCCACTCGGGGTCGGAGCTCGGCATCTTCTCGCGCGGGGCGCGAAAAAAAAGCGTCGTCGATCATCAGCCGCATCATCGGCCGTTCATCGGCCGTTCATCGGCCGTTCATCGGCCGTTCATCGGCCGATCGTGGACCGACCGGTCACTCGCGCCGGAAGCAGCTCTCGAGTGTCGCGTTCCACCCGCACAGAGAATTCCGAACCCCAGAGCACTGCTCGCACGCGGTCCTGTCCATCTCGATGCAAGACGCGTGCTGGGCACACGGGGACGTCGGAAGGTAGAAGGTGACCGCGACCATCGCCCCCACGAGCGCGATGCCCAGGCACGCCGACAGGGCGCGACAGGCCCTGGTGGAGTCCACGCCACACAGGATGATCTCGGAGGATTCGCCGTCCGACTGCATTCCTTTTCTCGGTACACCCACATAAAAATCATGGTTCACAGCGCCCCACCCTCGTGATGCCCACCACCCCCTTACAGTGGAACCGCGCCTCGCGCAACGACCCGCACCCTGCGCCGCACTTCGCACACCGCCCGGGCGGCGTCGGCGGCGGGCGCTCGTGCAACTCGCCCTTCTCGGCGTCGTAGTCCATCGAGCAGAGCAGCAGCGCGGCGATGGCCGAGGGCAGCTCGTGCCCCGCCCGAGGGTGGCTTCGGAGCAACGCCAGCGCCGACTCCTCGACCGCGGGCGAGAACCCGAACTGCACCCCCAACTGCTCCACCATCTGATTCTTCTCGGGCTCGGAGTCGATCGACTCGAAGTGGACGCGGTCCTTGCTCGCCGGGTCATCCGCAAACGCACGGTAGGGATTGCCATAGGATATGATTTGGTCCTGCGAGGCGCCACACGAGCTGCATGCACAAAAAATGCCGTTGAAGGTCTTCTCCATCACGACCGTCCCAACGCGTTTGCACCCGGGGCAGGCCTCGGTCTCCAACGCGCGTGCGCCGGGGAGCGGCGCCTTCGGCTCCGGAGCCTCCCTCTTCTTTTTCCCGAGAAGGCGCTCCATCACGCGGTAGACCGCCAGCGCATCGACGCCGTTCCGCAGCACGAGAACGTGCGACGACAACCACTCCATGGTGTGAGACTCGCGGAGGAGGCCGACGTCGCTCCGCGGGGCCTTGGCATCCATGCGCATCTTGCGCCGCTTCGCGTCCGGGAGCTTGTCGAGGAAGCTCCGCGCCCGGCTGGCGACGCCCTGCTGCAGCTGCATCGCCGAGTTCTCCATGTGGACGGGCGTACCGGCTTCAGTCCTTGATTGCTTCATCAATTTGGGCAGATGCGGTTTCGTTCGAGTGGCCCTTGGATTCTATCTCTGTCGCCAACCGACGGAGCCACCCAGCGAGCGCGGCGGGTGCGAGCTCGGGAGGCGCGTCCACCGCCCGCAAACTGACGGGGCTCGACGTGCGAGCGCTCGCACCCGCCTCGGCGCGCTCGCTCGCCTCGCCCGCCCCGCTCACCTCGCCCGCCGCGCCCACCTCGTCCATCTCGCTGTCGTGCGGAGGGCGGGTCGACGGCGGCGGCGCACCGTGGGCGCGGCGGACGAGGTCCAGGAAGTCGCGCCACCGGACGGTGCAGAGCACGTCCGAGTGGTTCTTCTTGATCACGACCGCCGGGCTGTGGACGCCGGCGTTGCTCTGTGCTTGCGCCCACGCGTCCCATATGTTGACGCGCTCCTGATTCTTGCATTCGAAGCTGAACGGCACGCACCGGCGGGCGGCCGCGGACATCAGCACGTCTTCGCCATTTGCGCCGCTGCTGATGCTCCGAATGTCGTCCTCGTGCAATCCGAATGCGAGGCGTATCTGCGTGGCCACAAACACCTGGAGCCGGCGCCCCTTTGCCTTCGCGCTCTGCGGCCGCATTCGGCTGCCTGTCCATGCTCGCACACTAACACTAATCTGATCACGGCTCGAACCGCGCCAGCCGCACGCCGGCGGCCAGGATGGTGGCCAGACCGAGGGCCGCCGTCAGCGCCGTCACCGTCGGCGCGGCGTCTCGCCGGGCCCAGAAGACGGCCCACAGGAGCACGGCGCCCGTGATCGGCACCCGCGCGCGCACCGCCGCGACGCACGCCAGCGCCGCGCCGGGGAGCAGCACCGCCGCCGGCAGATCGTCGCCCGCGCGGGCGTGGGCCGCCAGGTTGACGCCCAGCCCGGCCGCCAGGCCGAGCCACCCGGCGAGCAGCCCCGGCCCCAGGGCCAGCGACCAGTCGGCGCCCTCGCGCCACGTGCTGTCGCGCGACGCGAGGAGCCATACGGAGAACGTCGCGGCCACGCTCGCGCACACGATGAACACGGCCGACAGCGCGACGTTGCGCCGCACCGCGATGAGCCACGCCCCGCACGACACGAGCGAGGCGCACAGCGAAGCGACGAACCACCAGGGCTGGGGGTTCCTCCAGGCCGTCATCGCCGTGACCACGATGCACGTGTAGATCAAGCCCCAGATACTGAACGCCCCGTTCTCCGGCTGGTACGGCGGGCTGTGAAGCCCGCCCGGCGTCCCGCCGAACCCCGAGAGCAGCGTGATCATGAGGCTGCTCAGGATGAGCGCGGCCTGGGTGCCCCCTGCCGTCAGCTCCATCACTTTTTATCTGTCATGAAGCCAAAAAACTATGTCGCGGACGTACTTCAGGGTTCCCCCGAGGACGGGCTTCCGATGCACAGGGATGGCCGACGGGTCGACGGGCTTCCTGTGCGCACCGCTTGGCGGAAAGGAGTCCGGGATGGAGACCGTGGTCATGAAGAGGCGCAAAGCCGCGGTGGAGACGAATCGCAAGCTGAAGGATGCCGAGGTCGAGGACAGCGACGACGACGGCGACTTCGACGCCGGCATGACCAAGCGTGCCGAACGAGGCGAGACGGACGCCGAGGCGAAGGCGCGCCACTCGATCTCGACCATCAAGGCCATCGTGCGCGCGCCCGACGGCGTCGAGATCGCCGAGTCCGCACCCTGCATCCGAACGTCGACGCCGTCGCTCAAGGAGCACCAGGTGACCGTTGCGCGGCACCTCACCGCCTTCAAGGGCGTCGCGGTCGCCGCGAGCGTCGGCACCGGGAAGACGATGCTCGCGGTCGCGTCGGGGGCATGCGCGCTGAAGAACGTGCCGGACGTGAAGCGCGTCCTCACGCTGACGCCGGCCGCGCTGAAGACCAACTTCGAGGCGGCCATCCGGCAGTATTATCGCCTCTCCGAGAAAGCGCCCCTGCCCGAAGAATGGGCCGTGCAGTCGTACGAGTCGTTCGAGAGCTCGTTCCACGACGTGGTCCACGCAAAGGACAAGGGGCCGCTGCAGAAGCGGATGGCGACTACGATGAAGGATGCGATGCTCATCTGCGACGAGGCACACGCGCTCTCGGGCGAAATCGTCATCTCGCGATCGAGTAAGACCGCAGGAAAGGTCAGCCATGTCAAGGCGTTCCTGGCCTTGCTGGCCTCGGAGCACGCGGCGCGCTGCCTGGCGATGACCGGGACGCCCGTGGTCAACGTACCGTTCGACGCATGCAACCTGGCCACGATGGCGCGCGGCGACGGGCGGTTTTTGTCCAAGGGCGAGTTCAAGGCGCTGTGCCTGCCGGAGAACGCCAAGCAGTTCAAGACGTTTTTCCGCGGTACGTTCTTCTTCTACTGGGTGAAGGACTCGCCCGACTTCCCGACGCTCCGGTACGCCAAAGAACACGACACGCGCGACAAGAAGCCCGTTGGGACGCGCATCGTGCTGAACGATGCGCAGCTACGTGCCTACGAGTCGATCGAACACGAGGGCGAGGAGGCCGTCAAGATGTTCGGCAAGGACGCCGACACGAGCGCGTTCTACAACGGCCTGAGGCGGGCCGCGAACAGCATCGACGCGCTGAAGACGCAGCGGATCGTGGACATCCTGACCACCCTTCCAAAGGAGAAGAGGCGCACCGTCATCTCGTCGCAGTTCATCGAGTACGGCATCCAGAACATCCAGAAGGCGCTGGACAACGCCAAGATCTCGTACGTCACTCTGCCCGGCAAGGAGAGCGGCACCAAGAAGGGCCAAGCCGCGATCGACGCCTTCAAGTCAGGCAAGGTCGAGGTGATGCTGCTGTCGATGGCGGGGGTGCAAGGTCTCGACTTCAAGGGCGTGCGCACCGTGATCCTCACCGAGCCCTTCTGGACGTCCGCGATGGAGACGCAGACCGTCGGGCGCGCGCGCCGCTACAAGTCCCACCTGCACCTCCCGGAGAACCAACGCGACGTGACCGTGTACCGGCTGCACCTGTCGAAGACCAAGAACGGCGAGAAGCGCGATGCCATCGCGGGGCGCGAGGAGACGGTCGACGAGATCGTGATGGAGATGTCTGAGTCCAAAGACGAGGAAAATATCGCGTTCCTGGAGAAGCTGCGGCGACTGGAGGTGAAGGAAGCCTATCCGGCTTACCGGGGCGCGAAGCCGGTGCGTATCCCGCTGGACCCGAACCACCACGTCGGCACCGACACCAAGCCCTACCGCACCGCCGACTCCGCCAAGACGCGCCGCGAGGCGATACGCGCGGGTATTGAGGAGCGGGTGGAGCGGAAGGAGATGAAGGCGCGGGACGCGGCCGTCCAAGTTAAGAGACGGCTCAACGTGCTTCGCGTGTACTCGAAACACAAGCCGCACTGCGAGGCCTTCGAGAGCGACATGCAATGGATCGACGCGACCTTCCTGCCAAAGGCTAAGACTCGGCAAGTCTGCTCAAAAACCTAAAGGTACAGCTGACGATGGCGAACGTGACCTTCGACAACTGCACGTTCGAAGGCACGTGCAGCATCGCCGGCACAACCGATTCGATCACGTACATCAACACCCCGTCCGCATGCTCGGATCCGGACACGCCCCCCCCCCGCTCAGCTGACTGCGCAACGCGAAGTTCGGCTCGCCCTGGACACCTCCACGTCGACACACTCTTCAGACACCGGGAGCCCGTCGTGGACGACCGGAGACGACGACGCCGACGACGGCACGCGAGACACGGGAGACGCGGGAGGCGCCGGCCGAGGCGACTCGGCCTCCACGCCCCCCACACCCTCCACGCCCCCCAACCCCCCCACACCCTCTCGGCCCTCCTCCGGCACGTGCTGCTTCTTCCCGAAGGTACAGCTGCGGTCCATCGCCTCCGCCACTCGCCGAGCGCTCACACGCTCGCCGTCGAGGCACAACAAAGCATTCAGGGGCACGGCGTCGCCAAAGAAGAGCTGCGAGGCGCGCCGGCGCACCGCGCACCCGTTGCAGTCGCACGCGTGCTGCGTGCCGTCCAAGAGATGCGAGAACCAGCGCGCCAGCGTCAGCTCGTTCAGCGCGGGGAAGGCGACTTCGGAGTAAAACAGCTCGAACGCGATACAACCGAACGACCACACGTCGACACAGCAGTCGTAGTGCGGAACGTCCGTCAGCAGCTCCGGCGGGCGGTACCAGCGGGTGACGACGTCCCATGTGTAAGCGCGGGGACCGTCGAACCGCCGCGACAGGTTGAAATCGCCGAGCTTGCACCGGTACTCCGAGGTCACCAGGACGTTCTCGGGCTTCACGTCGCGGTGCATGACGTGCAGCGAATGGATGTGCGACAGCGCGCGCGCCACGTCGTGCAAAAGGTCGGGGCACACCTTCATCAGCGACGGTCGGTCTATCCTCTTGTGGATCTGCTTCAGGTTGCAGACGTACAGCGGCATCAGGATGCCCATCACATCGGAGTTGATGCACACCTGCAAGATCGGCACGATGTGCTCGCCGCGCACGTCCCTCTGCAACGCCAGCTCGCGCACGAGCTCGATCGGGGTCTCCCACACGTCGCTCACGTACTTTATGGCCGTCCCCGGGCGGTCCTCGAGCTCGTAGACCACGCCGAACGAGCCCGAGCCCAGGCGAGGCCCGGCGCGCGGCATCGGCGGCACCGCCCGAGAGTGGGCGTGGACGCTGCAGATGAGCTCGTGCTCGCAGAGGCGCAAGTTGTCGCCTCGCGCCAACCGACGCATCAGCGAGTGGGAGCGGGGCACGTCGGAGACCTTCAGCGCGTACGAGATCGCGGCCATCATGCGCACGAGCGGAGGCTGCGAAGGCGACCGGAAGCCTCGAAAGAGGGACGTGGCGCAGGCGGCCTCGCGGCCATTGACCACGAGGCCCAGGAGCTCGCACGCGCTCGCCAGCGTCTCTTCCTCCTCAGAGCTCATCGCGCTCGCCAGCACCGCTCGCCCGTCACAATTTGATCCGCGTCGAGTGATCCGAACTTTGCATGGCTGTCCTGTGTGTATCTGTCCAGGTGTGCGTTTCGCGCGCGGGAACTTTGGGCAGATGAAAAAGGAGCCACGCGTCACTTTTCTTCGCTCGCACCCGCGCGCGCGCCCACGCACGCCTTCCAGGCCGACCCCATGCCCTCGACGCCGCGCGACACCGCGCGCTTTTGCGCACGGATCCACGGGCTGGTCAAACGTCCGGATCTCAACGGCAAGATGTGCATCATCGACCGCGAGTCGGAGGGTGCGGACGGTGGCCGGCGCTTCACGTCGACGACGCTCGGCAAAACCCTGTCCTTCCGACCCGACAACTTGGAGACGGTCCCGCTTTGCAGCGACCCCGAGACGGCGGCCGCCGTGGCTTCGGCCGTCGCGACCGTCTTCGAAAAGTCTTCCGTGTGGTCGTTGTACAGATACTTCATCAACGGCGACCGGCCATTCAGCGCAGACTGCGCCGACGAATTCGTCACCTTCCTCGACGAGCGTCGAACGGGACTTTCGCCCGTTCGAAGAGCCCAGTGCCAGAAGGCGTACTCCGAGGGACTTCTCGAGAGGAACACCGTGCGCGACGCGGTGAAGGAGGCCTATGAGGAGGATCCCTTCCTCAAACCCGGTGCGAACCCAGTGCAGTACAATTTTCAGCTCTCGGTCTCGATCTCGATGCTGAGCACGTTCCATGGGTGCGGTGAGCTGTGCGCCGCGCTGGCGCTCCGGCTTCTCATGTGTGGCTTCAGCGACTTCCTGATGATGTTCGGCTGGTGCGTCGAGGACTGGACGTCCAACCACGCGTTTCTCGTCTTGCTGCCGGCCAGCACGTCGGGCGTCACCGCGAATACCATCGACGGAGCTCTGAAGGTCGGAGGGATCGTGGTCGACCCGTTCCTGCAGCTCATCTACGGCTCGACGGACATTCAAGTACGCGCCGCGCACACGAAAGTGATCAGGTCGTACACGGGTCGCGACGACTTCACCGTCATGAGCTTCCAAGACATGCCGACGGTGCTCGCTCAGACGCCGAGGGCGATCGCCGAAACCGTGCTGGGGGCGACCAAGGGCCTCACGGAGCGCGCGCGTCGGGCTCTGGGGCGCGAGACGCGCGAGAAGCGCGGGGAGTGAGAGGAACGTGAGGAGGGGCGTGAGGAGGGGCGTGGGGAGGGGCGTGAGGAGGGGCGTGAGGAGGGGCGTGAGGAGCGTGTGTGCCAGACTGCGGGAGCGGAGTGAACGTGCGACGGTTCCAGTAGCCGGTGCAGCGGCGGGTCTCGTCGAGCTCCAGCGTGAGCACGGCTTCCTGTTCCTGATCTGTCGCGCCGCCCAGGTCAGTCGTGTCCCACAGCGCGGGCAAATACTTTGCGTAGGCCGGGCTGAAGCGGTCCATGAAACGGCCGAAGTCGGCCTCTCCCATGCGCTCCTCTGCCTCCTTGCGCCACCCCCACGCACACTCCACCGGCGCCTTGAGTAGCAGAAGCAAGTCGAGCCGGTCGAATATCGGCGCGTAGCTCTCTAAATTGTGGTCGATCAAGTCGCCGTCGTGAACGGCCCGAAAGCCGACGCACCAGCCTTCGAGCAGGATCACGTCGGGTGCCTCGAGGGTGCGGCTCCGTGCCGAGCGATCGCCTCGGCCGGCGAGCGCGGTCTTGTCGTAGACCGGCACCGTGGCCGACCCGCCGTTGCGCAGCGCATCGATCGCGTCGCGCAGGAGCTCCGTGTCGTGCGTACCCGGGTTGCCGCGCCCCCGCAAACGTTCGTCGCCCATGCGGCGCAGGACGCGATCCGGGAAATAAAAGTCGTCCAGCGAGAGGGTGACGCACTTCAGCCCAAGGCTCCCCAGACTCCGCTCCAGCCATGCGCAGAGCGTGGTCTTGCCGCATCCCTGAAGCCCTTGAATGCCGACCACCAGGCACCGCGACCGCATCACATGCGCCCTTCGCACCCAACCGCACAGCAGTGCCTCCATCGTTTCTCTGTCGACGGACAAAAAAGGGTCACGCCACAGAAGGGAACGCCGCCGAGCGCGTGAGGAGCTGCACGGCCACCCCCTGCCCGACGAGGTCGTGCCGGGGATTGGTGTGCATCCGCCCGCCGGAGAGGATGCGGATGTCGAACTTATTTCGCAGCAGGAACTCCCACAGGGCCAGGAGCTCGTGCCGCTCGTAGCCGGGATAGTTGATGAGCTCGTCGAACACCACCACGGTGCCGTTCGTCAGCCGAGGCGCGAGCTCTCGCAGCACATACGAAGACGAGGAGTACAGGTCGCAGTCCACGTGAAGGAAGCGCACCATCTCCTCATGGTGCTGCAAAAAGTCGGGAAGCGTGTCGTTGAACCAGCCCTTGACGTACTGCACGTTCTTCCCCCGCTTGGGCGGGACGCCCTTCAACGAGAAGGAGCCCTTCAGCGTGTACGCCTCGTCGAAGCCGCGCGACACGGACGTTCGCCAGTCCTCCGGCAAGCCGAGGAACGAGTCGAAGCCGTAGACCACGTCGCCATGGGCGCTCGCCAACTTTTGAATCGTGTTCCCCTGAAAGACGCCGAACTCGAGCCACAGGCCGTCGTGGCGCGCGTAGGCGAGCGCCGCCTGCATGATCTTCTCGTTGTGGTTAAAGACCCTCGCGGAATCCCTGCCCAGAATGGCGGCAAGAGCGGCCGTGAACGTCGCAAAGGTGTCGAGCAGCATGAGCGCAAGTCAACCGATCCATCGCGTTAATCTGACGCGAGTATCATTTCCTCGATTTCCACGTGCGGCTTCAAAGCTCGTTCGGCCACTCCTCCTCACTGAGAGCAGCATCGCACGCTCAATTTGCGTGAGGATGTTGACCATCACAACGCGTGGACACACGATTGTAAAATGGGCTGTAGGCTGCCCCAGCCGACGCTCACGGGACAGTTGATCGCTTTTTCATACACCCCCGACCCCGATAGGCATCCGCTTCCGCGGTTGCAGTGCGTCTTCCTCAGACGAGCTCCGCAAGAGCCATCGTCCGCGTCCACCATCCGACGATGGTAGATTCCAGAATGATTGAGCCCCGCGAAATGCTGCATCCCGTACGTTCCACGAGAACCAAACGTTGTGCCGAATATTTCAACAACGGCTCCGGTGTCCATGAAGAATGCGTTGGCCAGATCGGAGCCGTGCATTCCCACGAGGACTCGAGTTTGGCGCATCAAGCTCAGGGACTGCATCAGCGTCAGGTTGTGAAAGCCTATTATCGCGCATCGGACGAACACCTGTCGACATTCATCGACAAGGGCGTCGACGTTGGCGATGTTGCGCGAATCGGCGCGTTTCACGAATCGAATCGAAGGGGGGGACGTCGTTTCGAACGCCGGCGCCGGTACGTGGTAGTACCGTACCAGGCGACTCTGGAACGCGAGACGTTGCGCCTTACTGAGTGCTGGCCGTCTGTTGATGCAGCATTGCGCCAGCTTTCGGAACGTCCCCCTGACGCTGTCGTGTGGATGTACGTCGCCCCACGGGGCGAGCAAACTGACGTGAAAGTCTCTGCGGTCGCTCGGTGCAAGGTAAGGTACGCTGAACGTGACGTTCTCCGTAAGCATAGTCGCGAAGTACATGAAGCGCGTGACGAACTCGGCATAATTGGTGTAGTACCGGCTGAAGTAGACGACATGTGTGCCTTCGGTCGGAGCCGACCGCCACGTGGACGCCAATGCTCGCGTGTGTATCGAGTCCACATGTTTCGAGCCGACGTTATGTGCGCCGACCACGTTCGTAGAGCACCTAAACGTCTCGTACCTGTGCCCCAATGCGATCGGACCGCGGCGGATGGCGCACTCTGGATGCATCCTTCCTTGTGTTCTGGCTGCTCTTTCAAGAACGCTGAACTCAACGCGGCAGGACGTGCGACAAAAGTCCGTTGCTGACAAACTGCTTTGGCATCGGAAAAAAAGATCGGATGATTTTGGCTCGGCGCGGCTGTAATCTGACGCGACTTGGTCCCAGCCACCGAACGCGTTTCGAGTCCGCACCTGCACTCGCACACAATTAGGGTCATGCGACACTCGCGCGCAATTCCGGTCATAGGACCGTCTAACCTCCAAAGCCGTAGAGTTTGTGCCCATTGCGCTTGAGCGAGTAGACGACGTCCATCGCAGTCACCGTCTTGCGGCGCGCGTGCTCGGTGTACGTGACCGCGTCTCTGATAATAACCTCGAGGAACCTCTTGAGGACACCGCGGGTCTCCTCGTAGATCAGGCCGGAGATGCGCTTGACGCCACCACGACGAGCGACGCGGCGGATGGCCGGCTTCGTGATGCCCTGGATAGTGTCTCTCAAAGCTTTCCTATGGCGCTTCGCGCCGCCCTTGCCGAGCCCCTTGCCGCCCTTGCCGCGGCCAGAGCCATATGACGGAGACTGCATGCTCAGAATCTCATCGAGGAAATCGGTGTCCATGACGATGTTGGGTTTTTAATATTATGTGCGAGAAAAAAATGCACCGTTGCTCGAATCCAGCCCGCTGGCGACATCTTCGCATCGCGGGCCCACGCCGGCGGGCGCCTCACGCGGCTTTGAGGCGCTTGAGGATCTGCGCCTTGGACGTGGCGCCTGCGAGGGACACGCCCTGCTCCGCCGCGCGGCTGCGGAGCTCTTTGACGGTCATCTGATCCAGGCGGAGGGTTCGATCGGCGGGCGCGGCGGGGGCGAGCTCGATCTCGAGGACGCCCGTGGAATCGTCCGGCGCGGCCTCCTCCTGTGTGGCCGCCATGGCGGAGTCGGAGAGGGCGATGGCGATGTCGTCGCCGTCGTTCTCGACGGCCGGCGGCGCGCGGTCCTGGGCGGCCGTGCCCTCGCCGCGCTTCTTGCGCCGGGGCCGTTTCACGGGCGACGCCGGGAGGGCCGCGTCGATGGGGATCGAGTCCGGCGCGGGCTCCGCGCTCGCGGGCTCCGCGCTCGCGGGCTCCGCGCTCGCGACGGCCTCCTCAGCTCGCGCCTTCGCCACCGTCAGCCCTTCGGCGGGCCTTGGCGAGGCCGCCTCCGCGTTCAGTGCGATGATCGGGTCGAGGCCGAGGCGGCTCAGCCGCTCGGGCAGTATGGTCTGGGGCAGTAGCGGCGGCGCGGACGAGCTCATGGCGTTCTTCTTTTGCTCTTGTACGGGTGCATTTTCATGGCCATCCGCTCAACGCACCGCTCCGACGACCGAGGAGGCGCGAAGGAAACTCAATAAAAAATCAAGAAAAGAACATGAGCCAAGGCCGATTCCGTCGATGAGCATCTGCCCAGGAATCGAACAGTCGCGGAATGGCCGCCGCCGCCCTGCTGGCGACCGTCGTCCGGCAGTTCGCGATCACGCACGTGCCGCTGGGCGCGGTCGTGCGGTGCATGCGCGTGAATCGGGAGATCCGCGACGCGATCGCCCGCGACCGCGAGCTGTGGATCGCGCTGCTGGCGCGCTGTGGCCAATCGCGCTGGCGTCTGCGGCGGACGGTGGTCGTCCCCGTCGTCCCGTGGGCGCTGCCGCAGGTGATCCACGGCGCGGTCACCATGAGCGCGTCGGGTCCGAAGCTGGTGCAGCCGCGCTGCGTCGAGTGTGGCGCGGTCGTACGCAAAGCGCGGCGCGACGTCGAGGTGCGCCGCGGCCACACGTGGCGCGCCTGCCGTCGCTGCGTGGCGGACGTCAACGGCTATCGGCGTGAGCTCGACGAGCCGGCGGAGCTGGGCCTCCTGGAGGCGATCGGACGGCGGGTTCGCGCCGCGTGCGAGGCGAACGGCGGGTTTCGCCCGAAGCAGCGCCTGCTGAACCGAGTGCTGAGCGTCAGGTGGATCGAGCAGAAGCTTCTCGAGCTTCCGTCGCGCAACGTGTGCTACTCGGCCGCGATCGTCGAGGCGGCGGTGGTGGAGATCCTCGCCTGATCACTGCAGGAGGAGGTCCCTCGCGGTCTCCGGCGGCTTGTGGCCCTTCTGCAGCCTGGCCATCAGTTCGCGAATGACCTCGGCGTCCTTCGTGGCCGCCTCGACGTCCCGGGTGGCGTTCCTCGTGTCCTCCACGGCCCGCCGGAGATCCTTTCGCTTGTCGGCCAAGGAGGAGGGCCTGCCCACGAGTTTCCGCAGGCGTGCCGCCAAACGCGCCGCTCTGTCCGGGCGCTCCTCGCCTTCCCCGGCCTGGCCGACGCCGTCGCCGTCAAGGGGCTGCCGTCCTGCCTCGGCGAGCGCCGCTCCGGCGGTGGCGTCGGGCTCGCCGGGCGAGTTGGCGAGGTCTGTCTCGACGCCTTCCTTGTAGGTCTTGAGTTCCGAGGCGAGTCGCCCTTTCGAGGCGTGGAGTTTGTCGGTTGCCGAGGCGAGTCGCTCTTCGGCGGTGTCGAGTTTCTGCTGGGTCGACGCGATCGTTGGCGGCGCGCCGGAAAGGTCGCCCGAGAGTCCCGCCGCGTCTATCTTCTTTTGTACAACGTCGCCCCCCATGAGCCCTCCCCCCTTCCACCCGCGGAGGTGCCATTCTGCCGGCAGGCAGTTGAGCTTCTGAAACTTTTCGGCGGTCGAAAGCGTGCTCCACTCGGTGCTGGTGGCGACGTTGTACGTCTCACGAAGCTGCTCGACCGCGGCGTAGACGCCGGGGATCCCCAAGATCGTGCGCAGCGAGTTGCACACGAAGTCCTGGCGCCCCGTCACGTCGTCTGATTTGCAGAACGACGAGAGGGCGGAGGCCACGATCATCGAACCGATTTGCGAGCCGACGGCCCACCGGTCGGGGAAGTCTCCCGTCACGACACGGTAGAGGAGCCCCAGCTGATGGCTGCCGAAGTACGTCTGGAGGTGCTCGAAGATCGGCGAGAGCAGCCGGGCGAACTTCGATCCAAACATCACCTCGGCGGCCGAGAGCCCGAACCCGGTGGCCGTCAGGGCGGTCTTCACGCCCATCCCACCGATGCCGGGTACGCGGGACGACATCGCGGGCAGCAAGAAGGCGGCGGAGACGCTCCATGCGGCCCACTGACCGTAGGTGCGCACCGCGAAGCCGATCATCTTCAGTACCGTGCTCATGTACTTGAGTAGCGGGACGCGCGTCAGGATGCCGTCCAGCATGTCGATGATTCTATTCACGCGTTCGCCAGGGAGAAAGTATTCGATCACGCCGAAGTGCTGGTTGATGATGACTGCAAAGAAGGTGCCGACGAACGCGAGGCACGCGGCGCCGACGCCGGCGTGCGCCCGCGTCACGGTGAACGACAGGATGCCGCAGACGGTCCCCATCACGAGGGCCTTGATGATCGCGCTCAGCACCGGCATGCTGACCACCTTGTCGGCCACCCAGGACGACCACGACTCGGGCTTGGGCTCCTGAAAGAGCTCCTGCCACTGCTCTTCCATCGCTTCGTAATCCTCGTCGCTCACCTCTCCGAACGCCGTCGAATCATCGAAGCTGAGCTCCTCCTCGTCGTCTCTGAAGCCGGCCGCGGCGAGCATTTTGCTCGTGGCGCTCTCGAGCTGGTCTTCGGCGAGCGCCTGGTTGAGATCCTTACCCATGACCGTGTCGGGCGACTTCGGGCGCTTCGGCGCCTCGCGCCGCCTCATGCCGCGGCCGGCGTCGGCGGGTGGTGGGGTGGCATCCGTCTGTGGGGTGTCGCCGATCTCGCTGACGACGTCGTCGCGGTTGTCCCTTTCGTCCTTTCCCATACGCCCTTTGTCACTGGCGACGAGAAAAAATGTCGTCAGATTCTTCTCCCGTCGCTCGACCCGGGACGGATGAGCCGCCGGTTCACCGCGCACGACAAGCGCATTGTCGGCGCCCGGCAGCACTGGCGGTGCGCGGCTTGCGAGCTCATGCTGGACGAGACGTTTCACGTCGACCACATCAAGCCTCTGCACATGGGAGGCGAGGATGATTTGGCGAGCAACGCCCAAGCGCTGTGTGTCAGCTGCCACGCGAAGAAGACGACGCGCGAGGAGGCCGCGAGGCTGCAGCGCATCCGCACCGTCGTGTACTCGCACACCCGGCCGCCGGTGGTGTGCTCGGCCTGCCGCGCCGTCATATCGCCCTTCTTCGCATCCTCGCATCGTTGCGCGCTCGCGGAGAGATGAAGGGGGAGAAGAGGGAG
>MDTD01021967.1_pt1 | contig 15937 bp, 10 predicted proteins | sample 811221 | NCBI WGS metagenome assembly MDTD01 (sample SAMN05326646, study PRJNA326480) | marine metagenome | isolation source: seawater | place: Pacific Ocean: South West | collected 2011 | reverse complement strand
TTTTGTGTACCGGAGGCTTTCTGCTATATGAAATATTTTTTGATATTTCCGACGAGGAACGCATTCAGCGAAACCTGGTTGACTTTGCCCGTCTGGCCTCACGGTCGCCATCGGACACGACCAGTTCCAACCTTTTAAAATGTCGTCAAATAGAAAGCTACATAGCGCCTGAGTGCTCACTGGCTATAAACGTCAGTATGTTTGAAGGGAAGTATACGCCGCGCAGTGTAGGAGCAATGGCATTGCGCTGCAAATCAATGTTCTCAGCCGCGCGAATAACCTTCAGCGATATTATTATTGAATTGACTTCTCCAAATACCGCACTCGCATCATTCAACGCGTCTTTTGAAGGGAAGCACAAAACCGACGGCAGCGAAGTCGATGGAGTTCGGGAACTTGAATGCTCTCTCAAGAAAATCGACAATAAGTGGCGTTTCGACAGCTTTTCAATCCAGAAGATACTGGAGAAATAAAAACGGCGCCGCTTTCACGACGCCGTTGGAATACTATTCAGCTTGTAGCTTAGATCAACTCAGCGATCTGCACCGCGTTAAGAGCCGCACCTTTCAGTATCTGGTCACCGCTGACAAAAATATCAAGACCTTTTTTGTCGCTGCGGGAAACATCCTGACGGATACGTCCGACCAGAACGTCATCCAGGCCTGAAGCGTCAACCGGCATCGGGTAAACCTTATTGGCCGGGTCGTCAACAACCTTGATACCTGCGGCTTTGCCAAGAATCTGGTAGGCTTCTTCAGGAGTAATATCCTCTTCAAATTCCAGGTTAAGAGCCTCTGAATGCGCTCTCAAAACCGGAACCCTGACGCAAGTGCAGGAGACCATCAATTCCGGATAATGCAGCATCTTGCGGCTTTCAAAGAGCATTTTCAACTCTTCTTTGGTATAGCCGTTATCCAGGAACACATCAATATGCGGAATCAGGTTGAAACCAATCTGGTGAGCAAAAAACTCAGGTTTAATGGGTTCATTGTTCAGCAGTTGACGAGTCTGGATTTCCAGTTCCTCCATGCCTCTTGCTCCGGCTCCGCTAGTGGCCTGATAAGTGGCGGCAACCAAACGTTTGAGCTTCTTAGCTTTGTGCAGAGGCGCAACCGCAACCAGCATAATGATGGTTGAGCAGTTAGGATTGGCGATAACGCCATTATGTTTTTTGACATCTTCCGGATTGACTTCCGGCACTACCAGCGGAACGTCGTCGTCCATCCTGAATGCGCTGGAATTGTCGATCATGACAGCTCCGGCATCAGTTACAGACTTACGGAATTCCTTGGAGATACCGCCGCCTGCGGAAAACAGGGCAATATCAATTCCCTTGAATGAGTCATGGGTCAGTTCTTCGATGACCAGCTCTTCACCTTTGAATGAAAGTTTTTTCCCGGCGGAACGGGATGAAGCCAGCAGCTTCAAGCTTTTAACCGGGAAATTACGCTTTTCCAGCGTTTTCAGCATTTCGATGCCGACAGCCCCCGTGGCCCCGGCAACAGCAACATTATAACCATTGGACATTGTATATAACTCCTTTAAACATTAACACCTGAATAAGATGCGAAAAAATATATTTCTGGTACATATTCAAAAACTTATAATATACATCCCGGAACTTAATATGCAAATAGAGTGGCTCCAGTTACCGGGAAAATAAAACGTATTAAATGAAGGTTATTTCGTGGTATCCCAGATTTGCTCAATACCGTCGTAGTCATCAAAATAGAGTCCGGCAAAAGCCTTATGAGCAGCGGCCCGCTTATTAATATTGGTGAGACTCTTTATGAAGGTCCGCCAGCTTCTGCTGTTCAAACCAATTTTTTTAGCCTTGCTGCCGTAAACTTTATAGTCGGTATAAACCCCAATAAAAACACTTTTCGGCTTTATGGAAGAACGAAGCTCGCTTGAGGCAAGACGGGCAATAGTCTGGTATCGCGAGGAAAAACACTCAAGAATAACAAAATTTCCATACTTCAGAAAGTCCCGGACTTTACCAACGCTAAGCTGTCCCTGCAATGCCTTATCGGCATACTCGGCCGAGGTAAGAAAACCAACCGGAATACTGTTTTTTGTCAGAGCGTGGGCAACTGAATTAAACATGCGCTGTATAAGTATATCGTTATCCAGTCCCTTGCCATACGATTTAGGATCCCATTGATAAAGCATGTTTTTAGGCGTAAACCGGCTGTTCCCATCCATGAGGTGAGGCTGGGCCTCGATGATCACGCCGGAGAAGCCTGAAGCAGGATCAGCGGCATTAAACTTTTTCAACGCCTCCAGCCGAAAATTGACAGCTTTATTTTCTTCACTGCTGAACCAGCCGCGACTATGCTTTTCAGTGATAAAAATATCATAGTTCACAACCTGTCCCCAGGCCCTGATCTTGCGTTTGACAAGTTCCCGGACCAGTTTTCGACATCTGCCGGAATAGTTTTCACTCACTTTTGTTCCGTCAAAAAACTTATCACGATCAAGTTCAATCATTACATCAGTTGCGCCAAGGAGCTGAAGCCGCTCAGCAAGTGCGCCTGGTTTGCCATTCCACACATGCATCCCGGTGTCCCAGCTCAAACGGATGAACAGACGTTGACTCTGTTTGTTGGCTTTCTTAAACTCAGCCGCACGTTTTTTCATCAATGGAGTTATCCCGGCGGTATCGGCCAAAACAGCGCCTGCTATAAAAAGGAAAACCGGAATAAGTAAAACAGCACGAAAACTTTTCATCAATTATCTCCTGTATAATAAATAATAATCAACTTGCGCCTATAACATAAAACATGAACCGGAAATATCAAGTTAATATAAAGATGATTCAGCGACGGCTGAAACGTTTTTCCAGTTCCCGGGTGGATATGCAAATAACGGTGGGCCGGCCATGCGGACAACAGAACGGCATAATACATTCTGACATCTGTCCAAGCAAATTCCGAATCTCCTGTTCGGTAAGATTGTCATGGGCTTTAACGGCCGCTTTGCATGCGGATCGGGCAACCGTTTCAAGGTCAATTGATCCGGTTCGACCGGTTTCCGACAAATCGGATATAATATCCCGCAAAGCGCCGCCAACGTTGCCCTGGGAAAACAGGTGCGGAACCCCGTTGACAATCGCGGTATTTCCGCCAAAGAAATCAAGTTCATAGCCGAGTTTATTCAAATACTCGACGTTTTTCTCCAAGAACGATATTTCCGACCGGGACAGTTCCAGGGTTATCGGGATCAACAACTGCTGCGACAAAGCAGAGGCGTTCTCTTTGCTTTCTCGCAATATTTTCTCAAACATAACCCGTTCATGAGCGGCATGCTGGTCGACAATCAGCAAACCGGCCCGGCTGGAGATCATGATGTAAGTATCATCCAATGCTCCAAGAACTTGAAATTCCCCGCTTTTGCCACTGAGATCGGAAACCGTTATACCGTCAACAGAAGCGGTAGTCTGACGCGGCAGAGGAGGAGCAGCTGGAGTCACCGTAACCGCTTCGTCCTCTTCCGGCAAAATAGACTCTTGCGGATCGGCGTCCTCTTCTTCCCGGACCGGAGCCGATCCGCCCAACGGAGAAGAGGTCCTCCTGATACTTGGCATGGGCATCCAGGTGGTATCGGGCTTTTCGGGCATAACCGGAGTGACAACTTCGTCGCAGTCGCTTTCATCCTTGAAAGAAAATTCGGGATGCTCCTCCCGGCGGGTATAGGCAACACTAGCACCGTCAAGCATGGAACTCAAAGAAACTTCAGGAGCGATGTTTACAGTAGGGGTTTCTGATGTGCTGACTGCTTTACGGACCGCTTCAGCGATAACCCCGCTGACATGCCAGTCACTTCTGAACCTTACCTCTTTTTTAGCCGGGTGCACGTTTACATCAACCAGCACCGGATCAAGACTGATAAAGATCAGCGCGGGGGGGAAACGGCCTTTCTCAACCATACCGCCGTAGCCGTCGCGCAGACCTCTGAAGATCGCCTGGGATTCTACGGAGCGGCCATTCACGAAAGTACGCTGTTCGCGCCGGGAGTTTCTGGTAAAGCCGTGTCTGGCGATAAAGCCGGAGACCTTGATCCCGTTAGCTTCATGATCGACTTCGAGCATATTATTTGCAAAGTCAGCGCCGAAAAAAGTATTGATACGCGGCAGCAATGATTTGTGGGCAGGAGAGGAAAAAGCCTGTCGGCCGTCAAAAATCAGTTCAAATGCAACTTCCGGATGCGGCAATGCCATCAAGTATAACGCCTCCTGAATGTGCTTTTCTTCAGTTGGCTTTGTCCGCATGAATTTTTTTCTGGCCGGCGTGTTAAAAAAAATGTCCCGAACCATTATTTCAGTTCCGGGAGCACAGCCGACGGGGCCGGAGCTGACGAAAGAACCGCCGCGAACAACGACCTCGGAGCCGGCCGGTTCATCATGAAGCCTGGTACGAAGAGAGAATCTGGAGACCGAAGCAATACTCGGCATGGCTTCACCACGGAAACCATAAGTAAAAATCTCGTGGATGTCTTTTTCGGTAGAAATTTTACTGGTAGCATGAGCCTCCAGACACAGCAACGCATCGTCTGCGTCCATCCCGCGGCCGTCATCAGTAACACCGATCAATTTACTACCGGCATTTTCGATAGTCACTCTGATACTCGCGGCACCCGCATCCAGGGAATTTTCCACCAGTTCTTTGACGACCGAAGCGGGACGCTCGATCACTTCTCCGGCGGCAATACGGTTGCTTATATTTTCAGGCAGGACACGAATAACACTCATGTAAAAACTTTCAATTGGAAAAAATCAGGGGGTTTGGGGCTTTACTTCAGCCGGAGCGATATTATCATCACCTGTTTCACTGGCAGATTTACTTTCAGCTTCTTTGATAAACTTCTGAAAATCCGGGTCTTCCCGCAGCGACTTCAAGGTTGGATCCTTTGCCGCCGGTAAAACCTTGTCTCCAGCTTGACGATATGCTTCCTTAAAGAATTCAGTAGCCTTCTCCTTGTCGCCTAAAACGGCGTGGGCTCCTGCAAGATTAAGACTGATAATTGGGCTTTCAGGATCCTTTTCGTGGGCTGTTGACAAAATATCGATGGCCTCGATAAAACGATACTGTTTAGCCAGGGACTGCCCCAGGTTATTATATACCATAGGACTTTCCGGCTGCATTTTTGCCAGACGGCGATAGATCGCTTCAGCTTCTTTATATTTTTCTTTCCGGTAAAGCAACCTGCCATACAGCATCAGAGCCTTGGCGTTATCAGGTTCGAAGACCAGGACGGTGCGGACATTTTTTTCAGCTTCTGCAAACCTCGAACGATGATACATATCCAAAGCGGTTAAATACATTTCCCGTAAATCTTCAGAATCCACCTTCTTTTCCGGTCTGCCATTAATCGAACCGAGGCTGCTGGTCCGACGGGGTGCATACGGACTCAAACGCATTTTAATCACTTCCCCGTTTCCGGAATCATCGGAATAGTTCTTTCTCTCCATATAGGGCGTCTGGGTTGATATGAGAATCATGGTCAACAGAATTACTACAGCAAGACCGATGATCAATGGAGCCAGTGATTTATTCATCGTACAGCCTCCCTGGGTGATTCAGCACATGGGTGAAAACAACGACAATAGCGTTCTTCAGAATAAAGCTGCCATGGCGGCAGTTTTTCAGCACATTCCTTCTGCTTCTCAGCCGACAATTTCTTATACACATCACAGCGTCCTGAAAAACGACAGCCGGAAGGAAACTCCTGCGGAGACGGCACCGTACCGGGAATAGTTCGCAGAGATTTCGCGTTATTACCCAGAACCGGGACCGCGTCCAATAACGCTCTGGTATAAGGATGACGCGGATTCTCGAGTAATTCAGCAGTCTTGCCTGCTTCTACAGTGTTACCGGCATACATAACTATAACCCGGTCCGCCATCTCCGAGACAATCCCAAGGTTATGGGTTACTAAAATTATCGACATGTTTCTGGTCTTCCGCAGTTCAGCCAGAAGTTCAAGTATCTGGGCCTGAATAGTAACATCGAGCGCGGTTGTCGGCTCGTCGGCAACCAGCAGCTCCGGGTTTCCAGCCAAAGCCATGGCGATCATAACACGCTGCTGCATCCCTCCGCTTAATTCGTGGGGATAGCAACGGATACGTGATTTCGGATCAGGAATACCGACACTTTCCAGCAGTTGAATTATCCTGCCTTTGACATCAGCCTCACTGGGGTCATGTAAAACAATTGACTCGGCAATCTGGTCGCCAATCCTGAAAACGGGATTCAAAGAAACTGACGGCTCCTGGAAGATATAACCGATGCGTCCACCCCGTAAAGAGCGCAGCTGTCGGGGAGGAAGGTCAAAAATCGAATACTTTTCCTTTTCTGTATTGAAAGTAATCTTTCCAGTAAGATATTGTGCCGGGGGCTCCGGCAGTAATCTGGTCATCGCCATACAGGTTACACTCTTGCCGCAACCGCTTTCGCCGACCAGGGCTATGATCTCGCCCCGCTTAATGCCGAAAGACACATTTGAGACAACCGGAACAGGCACACCGTCCGTGGTGAAGGCAATTGACAGATTTTCTACTTCCAGCAACATAATTTTACTTTTTATTCTTTCCGGACTTAATCAGTTTAAGCACCGTGACGAGCTCAACAGCACGCTGTAAACATTTATCTTTACCGGCACTTCCACTCTTTTTCAGTTCTGAATAATTAACCTGAGGAGTTGTTTTTACAGGGACAACCGGAGAAACAGATTCCCCTGGAACATCCATAAAAACGGCTGCTTCGGGACGGTTCGGAATCATTACCAAAGCTCCGCCATCAAGTTTAACTCGCTCAATTGGAAACGGCATTCCCATACTTGACTCACCCATGATAACAGCTCCGCGCTTACCTGCAACGACAGCCATGGCCTCAGCCGGACCACAGGTCCGGGGCCCAATAATAATCAGGCAGTGCTTGTCAACCTTATTGAGAAGCTTTTCCGCCGCATTGAAATTGCCTTCGAAACAGTTTCTCAAATCCACAATATTCGTTTTTTTCGATTCTTTCGGAATCCCCGCGACATTAGCCTCTGAAAGATCATCAATCCTGTAGTAATAAATTTTCCCTTCAGATAGCTTAACCGGGGCAAATGAAAGATTTTTTTTGCCTTTAGACTTTACATTACTCTTATTTGAGTCCGGTTCAGGCCTGCTGAAATACCTTGCATCCGGTACTGCTGCGGTGGTCAAGCGGGACAATAACTTTTCCCGTTGTTTCGGGTCTGACAAATTGCCGAAAGCTTCCGGACATTCACGATACAGGATATCCAGAAGTTTTGCCGCTTCGTTGCGAAAATCTCCATACGGGTCTTTTTTCGTTTTTACAGGAACACTTTCAACCTTTACCTCAGGCAAAGGCTCTTCAGCTCCAAGTAATATTTGAGTCATGCTCAAAAGACCTATATAGAGAATACGACGCATTAAGACAAGTCTCCTGTTCAGCTATTAAGTTCTTCCTGCAATTCCTTATCGGCAGCGGCTATCATTTCAGTCTGACCGACTCTGAATTCTTTAAGTTTCTTCGCAAGTTCCGGATCGCTCAAGGCCAGAATGGAAATAGCGTATAATGCAGCATTTTTCCCTCCGGCTTTGCCAACGGTAACGGATGCAACCGGAATACCGGGAGGCATCTGGACAGTGGCCAGCAGCGCATCAAAGCCGTTGAAAGGTTCGCAGGCAATCGGGAGCCCGACCACCGGCAGGGTAGTATGAGCGGCAACTACGCCCCCCAGGTGAGCGGCCATACCGGCGGCACAAATAATAACCTTATAGCCATTTTTGTCCGCATTCTCTGCGAATTCGGCGGCGGCATGCGGAGTGCGGTGGGCCGAAAGGACATTGGCGGTAAATGAAACGCCAAAATCTTCCAACACTTTGAATGTTCCTTTAAGTACCGGCAGATCACTTTTGCTGCCCATCAAAATTCCAACTTGAGCCATGTTTTTTTCCTTTTTTTATTTATATTATGACCTTGGTATAGTAAACTTAAGCATTGTACCGCCTTTGTTCGACGATTCCACCCAAATGACCCCTCCAAGCATTTCAACAAGCTTGCGGGCAAGAGCAAGTCCCAATCCCGTACCACCATGACGTCTGGTATCGGAACCATCAACCTGTCTGAAATATTCGAAGATAAGTTCACGCTGATCCGGAGGAATGCCGATACCGGTATCTTTTACATAAAACTCGAGGAACGCGTGAGAGTCGGCATTATAGCCGAATTCAATTTGACCTTCTTCGGTAAATTTAACCGCATTGTTCAACAGGCAACGCATGACCTGACGCAAGCGCTTGGGATCAGTAGTAATTTCCGCGGTTTGATCGGCAAGTCCCGGCAGACAATAAAGTTCAACCTTATCGCCTTTTTCTTCTTCAAGCACTTTATAAAACTCATCCAGCATGTCACGTAAAACGGCATTGGCGTTAACCCGTGATTTTGCCAGTTGCAGTTCTCCGCTTTCCAACCTTGAGAAATCAAGAATATCGGATATCAGCTTTAACAGCATATCAGCGGAAGATGAGATCATATCCATGTATTTGCGGCAATTTTCCGTTCCAGGCTCAGCGTCCATCAACAGACGGGCAAATCCGAGAACCCCATTGAGAGGCGTCCTGATCTCATGTGAGATATTTGACAGGAAGAACGTCTTAAGGCGGTCACTTTCCTCCGCATGCCGTTTGGCTTCAAGCAGTTTCAATTCCCACATCTTTTCCTCTGTCTCATCACGCTGAGTCCCGACTACACGTAACGGTTTCCCGTGACTGTCAAATTCAATCACGGTACCTGTATCCACGACATTTCGAATACTGCCGTCCTCGGCCTTGAGCCGGTATCTCGAGATATATTCCTTATCGTTGCCGCTTAAACAATCACTAATCTTCTGTAAAGCCACCATCCGGTCCTCTTCAACAATTCTGGCCTCCCATTCATCAATCGGAACAGAGACGGAATCGCCTTTACTAGAGAAAAACGAAGTCGATGCGGCTGAAAACTGAATCCGCTGTTCCCTGATATCCCAGTCAAAAAGCCCCAAATCAGCGCCTTTGACCGCCAAACTGAGCCGTTCTTCACTTTCCCTCAGCTCCTCCTGGGCCCGGAGACGCATTGAAATGTCTTCAACAAACAGACACGTCATTTTCTGACCACCGGAAGAAATTATGCTGCCGTGCACTGCGGCGGTGAAAAGACTGCCGACTCCGGTCTTGAACTCTGCAGTAAATGAACTGTACCTTTCCGTGAAAACACGCTGCAGGGATTTCAAATCTTTCTGATTCCCGGAGAGCAATTCTTCAACCAGATGTTTTTCACAGGAATCCCGCTCAATACTGAACCATTCGGAAGCGGCATAGTTGATGTAATAGATGGAGTGATCAGGTTTAACCAGCAGCACCGCAACAGCCGAACGTGAAACCGCGGCCTCAAGCAGTTCCATGTGCTGCATCAGCTTACGGGTGTGGCTGACGTCATTGATAATTGTAACAAAAGTCGTACGGTTATGCAGGACCAGTTTACGGACGCTAACCTCCAGCGTTAAAACACCGGAAGCGCCGGCAACCGGAAGCCAGAGTTTTTTCGCGTGGCCTAAATCAAGGTTTATTTCGAGCTTGATTGCCTCTTTGGTGTGATTCAAAGCTTCCGTGTGTTCAGAGTTCAACAGATGGACAAACAGATTGAGTTCGCTCATCTGTTCGAACTTACGAAGTCCCAAAAGGTTAAACATCGTCTTATTCGCAAACTTAGGAGTTCCGGCTGCGTCAAAAACGACAATCGCGTTTGGAGTCTCTTCAAATATAGTTTCAAAAACCTCTTCAACTCTTTTCCTTCTGGTGTAATTAACCAGCACCAGCAAAATCGCGACAAATATTGAAATAAGGCCAATCGCCGCAGCCATGATATATTTATAGTTTTTCTCGGCAAAAGTCGGCTGATGGTGCATAACTGTAGCGTGGTCCGGAATAAAGTCCAGAGAAATCCCCCATCTACGGAGAGCATTCTCATCAAACATCCAGCGGCTTCTCGGAATACGAAATGGCGTATTTTTACTTATTGACGCTGCAAGGTTAGCGCCGATATCAGATGCATGAAACATTTTACCGCCAACGACCCCGGAACCCATTGCGTAATTACTGATAGTGAAGACAGGGGAAGGAGTCACATCACAAAGCGTCCGGAACAATCTTTCCTGAGGAATGAATTTGTATTTTGCGCCATAAAGCCACTGTGAAAACAATACCGCCCCGCCAGGAGGCAGGCTCTTAATTTTCTCAAGCATAGCAGTTGAGGATAATTTCTTTCCTGATAAAATTATCAGAGGAAAGGAGAACCGGTACTTCTTGAGAGTTTCCTCTGCTATTTTTCCGGTTGCCTGTGAATCAGGACTGTTGCCATATACAAGGACCAGATAATTCAGCTTCGGTTTGATTTGCCGAATCAGGTCAACAGTGTTCCTTACCGCGTTGATAACTCTACGGTTTTTTGAACCTGGAACTGCCGGTAAACCGACGTATTGAAATTCAGCTTTTTTAAAAAGATCTTTTTGCAGTTGCCTGCCCAGTATTGCAGCCGGAATGCCTAAAGCGATAATCCTGGTTATATTAATGCCTTTGTAATTCTCATTTATATGCTCTAAAAGGTATTTTGAATAGACAGGACTCTGATTCAAATCCATATTCATGTATTCGCTATGCATAACCACGTCGTTTGAGGATACCCCGTCCTCCAAACCTGAAAGAATATCCATAGACCAGTGGTTTCCATAATGCCAGGAGTGAAGCAGTAAGAAGTGCGGCTTGCCTTTTACCGGTTTTTCGGCATAAAGAACCAGCGATACCAATATTAATAAACAACTAATAACAGTTTTAGATAAAAACTTGTTCACAAATAAATGCTCTCTAACTTGATTTCATATACATGGACACATAATCCATATAATATAAGATTACTGTAGGAATAAGTCAACTGACTCCTGCGATAAAGCGCCTTATTTGCAACATCATTCAAATAAGGCGCTGAGATCACTCCGGTATCTAGTTGGACTCACCGGTATTTCCGGATGGCTGCTTCTTTTTGCCGCTGCGATCAATAAGCCATTGAATGACAACATAGAACGACGGAATAAGAAGAGTGCCGAAAATGATAGAGGCAAGCATGCCGCCAAAAACCGCATTACCCAGAGAGCGCCTGCTCATTGCACCCGGTCCAGCCGCGACTACCAGCGGGAAAGTTCCCAGCACAAATGAAAGAGCTGTCATACACACGGCCCGGAAACGCAACTTCGCGGCATAAGCGGCGGATTCAACAATTGGCTTGCCTTCAACATCGTGCTGGTGTTTGGCAAATTCGACAATCAAAATGGCGGTTTTGGTTGCCAGACCAAAGAGCAGCACAAACCCCACCTGAGTATAGATATTATTATCGATACCAGCCAGGAACAAGAAGAGCAGCGCACCGAAAAAGGCGACCGGAACAGAGAGCAGAACCGCAAGCGGAATCATCCAGCTTTCGTACTGTGCAACCAGGAACAGGTAAATAAACAGCAACGCCAGAATAAAGATATAAATAACTTTATTACCGGCAAGCTTTTCCTGATAGGACATATCCGTCCATTCGTACTTCATACCCGGCGGCAGGAGTTTTTCGGCAACCTCCTCCATCTTCTTCATCGCCTGCCCGGAACTGTAACCTGGAGCGGCTGAACCGTTAATGGTAACGGATGAATAAAGATTGTAACGGTTCAAATATTGCGGACCAAACCTGGTTGAAATTTCTCCCAGGGTACTCAATGGCACCATATTGCCCTTATTATTTTTGACATAAAGCCCGGAAATGTCGTCGATTGAAGAACGATATTTATCTTTCGCCTGAATCTCAACCTTATATACCTTGCCGAATATATTAAAGTCATTGATGTAGGTATAACCCATCAACCCCTGCAGAGCACTATTGACACTGTCAATTGAAACTCCAAGCTTCAGGGCCTTCTGACGGTCTATGCTGAGGTAAATACGCGGAACTTGAGCTCTGAACGTGGTAAAGACTCCGGTCAGAGCAGGATCTTTGTTGGCCTCTTTAATAATCTCGTCAACCACGGCGGACAGCCGCTGCGGATCAGTTCCGGTGGTATCCTCGACCACAAACGCGAAGCCACCGGTGGTACCAAGACCGGGAATCGGCGGCACCGTAAACGGCATAACCATGGCTTCCGGCATCGCTTTGAACTTATTTCTGATTTGGGCGATAATGGCATCCTGTTTTAACTCTGGCGTATTTCTGGCCGACCATGGATCCAGAACAGCGATTGCCAGAGCGCAATTTGAGTTTGTAGTGCCAGTAAGGATATTGTAACCAGTGCAGGTAATCGCCCATTTTACTCCGGGAGTATCAAGCATTCCCTTGGATATTTTCTCCACGACCCTTTCGGTTCTGGGCAGAGCCGCTCCATCAGGAAGCTGGATATTGATGAAGAAAGCGCCCTGGTCCTCCTCCGGAATAAATCCGGTCGGCAGTTGATTATACAGTTTAACCGAGAAAAACATCAGGATACCGTATCCGATCAACACCAGGACTGCTTTTTTGACCAGATGCGATACCATAAATGAATAACCGACAGAGATACGATCAAAGACCGCGTTGAAAGCCGCAAATATAATCCTGAAAAGGAAAAAAGGCTTTCTGTCTGGGTCAGGTTTCCTCAGGATAGCCCCGCACAGAGCCGGACTCAGCGTCAAAGCGTTAATGGAAGAAATTGTGACCGCTACAGAGATAGTAACCCCGAACTGGCGGTAAAGCTCTCCGGTAATACCGGGCATAAAACAGATAGGAATAAACATCGCAAGAAGCACCAGAGTGGTTGCGACAACCGGGCCGGTCACTTCTTTCATGGTCTCCTTCGCTGCATCCTTCGGACTCAGCCCTTCATCAAGCAGACGGTTGCAGTTTTCGATAACCACAATCGCGTCGTCAACGACAATACCGATAGCCAGAATCAAACCGAAAAGTGTAATCAGGTTGATTGAATAACCGAACGCCAGCAGCGCGGCAAAAGTACCGATAAGAGACACCGGTATTGCAATCGTTGGAATCAGGGTCGAACGCATATCCTGGAGGAACAGCCAGGTCACCAGAACAACCAGCAGAACCGCGATATAAAGGGTTTGAACCACCTCGTCGATAGATGCTTTAATAAAATCAGTCGTATCGTATTGAATACCGTATACAACATCTTTCGGGAATACCTTCTTAAGTTCTTCCATTTTGGCGCGACAGGCATCTGAGATCGCCAGACCGTTCGCATCATTCAGTTGATAAACCGCCAGCAACGCTGACGGCTTCATGTTCAAAGACCCGGTCGAGTTATAGTTTTCAGCTCCGAGTTCAACTTTAGCGACATCTTTCACTTTTACATTGGCTCCGGTCGGATCGCCGCGAATAATAATCTCCTTGAACTCTTCGACACTGGTCAGGCGGCCCTGAGTCTGGATCGTATATTGAAATACCTGGTTCTTAGATATCGGAGCGGCTCCGATAGAGCCAGATGCAACCTGAACGTTTTGCTGCTTAATCGCGTTTGTTACGTCTTCAACCGTCATTTCCAAACTGGCCAGTTTATCGGGGTCCAGCCAGATACGCATTGAGTATTTTAATTCACCGAGCTGAGCAGTATCCCCTACCCCGGGAATACGCTTGATCTCGTCATTGATATAGATAGACATATAGTTGCTGAGGTCGAGGGAGCTCTTGGTTCCATGGGGTGAACTCAGCGTGATAATCAACAGCATATTGCTTGATTTTTCTTTAACGATTATGCCCTGACGCTGAACCTCGTCAGGCATCTGCGGCAAGGCCCAGTTAACCCGGTTCTGGACATTAACCGTATTCATGTCACCATCGGAACCGATATCCAGGGATACGACAATACTGGCAGAACCGGAGTCCGCACTGGTGGATGACATATAGATCATCCGCTTGACACCATTGACCTGGGTTTCAATCGGCTGAACCACCGATTTTAGAACCGTATCCGCATCAGCCCCGGGATATGTGGCGCTAATTGAGATCTGTGATGGCGTAATATCCGGATATTGGGCAACCGGCAGCACAAATATTGAGATCAAACCGGCTATCGATATGACAATCGCGATAACCAGAGCAAAACGCGGACGATTGATAAAAAATTGACTGAACATAATCAGCGGCCCCCGCTTGCCTTTTTCGCATCTTTTTCAGGCTTCTTCACTGCTTTACCTGATTTTTTGTCCGGAACCGCAGTGTCTATTCTGCCGGACTCTTCGATAGATGTGTCAACTTTCGGGATTACTTTTATCCCGGGACGGACTTTCTGCAAACCGCCGGTTACCACCAGATCGCCTTTTTCAAGACCGGACATTATCTGCTGATATGCTCCATGTTCCTGTCCAAGCACTATTTTCGCCTTGTCGATTAAGTTGTCTTTGGTAACTTTAAGAACAAACTGCCCATTCTGCTCCTTGATGATCGCAGCTCTCGGCACCAGCAAAGACTTATATTTCTTCTTACTTTCAAAAAGGACATGGACATACATACCCGGAATCAGTTCGCCTTTAGGATTTTTAAAGGTAGCTTCCATCAGCAATGTGCCGGTTGAAATATTGATCTGATTGCTCCAATAGCTTATCTGTCCAGTGATTCCGTACATTTTACCATTCTGGAAACGCACACTGACGATGATGTCGTCCTTCGATCTTTGCAGCTCGGATTTACGGGCAAAAACCCGAAGCAAGTCAACCTCACTGATATTGAACATTACCCGAACCAGGTCCATACGAACAATATTCGCCAGGGTTCCACTACCCGGTCCAACGACGTTTCCTACGTCATAATTTACCAAACCAACCCGGCCGTCGAAAGGAGCCGGTATCGAGGTATAACTGAGATTAAGCTTAGCCAGCGCCAGATCGGCCTGACAGTTCATAACCGCGGCATCGGCCTGCATTTTTGTGGATACGGCATTGTCATATGAACGCTCGGAAGTCGCATTTTTCGCAAGCAGTGTTTTCTGTCGGTTGAATTCGATAATTGCGTTTTTCTGCTGGGCCTGTGCTTTGAGCAGCTCAGCCTCCGCGGCTTTCACTTTAGCCTGAAATTCATCCGGTTCAATCTTAAAGAGCAAACGCCCCTTTTTAACCATCTGCCCTTCTTCAAAGTTCTTTTCAGTAAGAAAGCCTTTGACTCGTGCCACCAGATTGACACTTTTATCCGCCTTGACCTGACCTATCAGGTGTCCGGTCTGTGCTATGTCTTCCTCTATTACCGGCTTTACAAACACCGGTACAGCTTTTGGTTTGGGTTTGGGTGCTTCGCTGCAACCGGCAATTGCCAGAAGAGCCAAAGATATAAGAAGCGGTTTCCCCTGCATCATAGATAATCCTTCCTTATTGGAGTAAAATAACCCTCTAACCGGCTAAATACCAGTCTGAAAATAATCCTTATATAGTAAACAATATACTGTCTGAAGGTAAAATCAAGATTACTTAGGTTTGAATTCTGTTTTTTTAGCACATAATTAACGGAAATAGCGGTTATTTATATTAGTACGACTGGGGTATGCCAGCATAAAGTTGCATTATTTAATCTCACGGTGTATTATCAAAAGAAATTATTCCAAGGGAAAGGTAATACGAGATGAAACTGGTTGATATCGATAAAGGGAACGAGGGAACATTCTTCCGCTGTCTGCATGATGAAAAGCCCGCGGACCCGCGCGTCATGGCCATGCGGCGCGAATGGTATGACAAGAATATTGAGAACGGCCTCAGGGCAAAATTACTCTATGATGATAATGATGTTATTGTCGGTCTCTGCCAGTATATACCGATAGAATACTCCCTCCTGGTCGGAAAGGACCTGATGGCGATCCAGTGCATGTGGGTGCATGGTTA
>MDTD01113511.1_pt1 | contig 15938 bp, 14 predicted proteins | sample 811221 | NCBI WGS metagenome assembly MDTD01 (sample SAMN05326646, study PRJNA326480) | marine metagenome | isolation source: seawater | place: Pacific Ocean: South West | collected 2011 | reverse complement strand
TCTATATTTGTATCAAGAAGTTGTACTATGAAAACAGCTTTTCTTTTCAAAATTTAGATGATATTATAAAATAATAGTTTTTATATAAAAAATAAATACTTTAGTTATTTAGTAATGATTTCAAGTATAAAGGCTTTATTAATAAATTTAAATAGAGAAATAAAAAAAAATATAATAAGTTATTCATCAGAATATCAGGTCCATTTAAATTTAAAATCTAATCAGATTTTAGAAAATGATATAAATAATTTAAGAAAACAAATCCGATATAAGAAAGATTTACTAACAATGAATGAGAGATATATGTATAATATCTGTAATCATGAGTGGATAGATTGTAATGACTACAATCATTTCTTAATTGATAATACAACAGTTCCAGTTATTTGTAGAAAATGTAAATTACATAAAAATGGATACAATTGATAATTAATTATATTATTGAGGTTAATTAAAAATGTTTATATATAATATAAAATGAATCAAAAAAAAAATCAATCTAGAAATCAAACAAAAAAAAATAAAAGATCAAGAAATCAAACAAAGAAAAACAATAAAAGAGGTGGTGGTGTTATGACTGATGTATTAAGAGAAGCTAGTAAATTAGCAGCACCAGTTGTTCTTGTTTTAGCAAGAGATATGGTCAGAACCTCTAAAAATAAAAAAAACTCAAGCAGTCAAACCGGCGGTTTTGTAAATAGTTTCTTAAAAGAAGCCAGTAAACTTGCAGTACCAGTTGTTCTCGTTGGAGCTAGAGGTTTATTAAAAAGTTCCAAAAATAAACAACGAGGTGGTTTAAATCTTTACAGTCAAAATATGGACTGTGGTGCACCATTCCACCCAGTATGGAATAAAAACTATACACCAAGTGGTCCAGTTGTTTCCAAAAAAGGTATGAATACATACACTTTCATCCAAGAAGGTGGAAAAAAAAAAAGAAGAAATAGAAAAAACTAAATAAATTTAAATAATCTTAACTACTACTAAATAATTTAATATTAATATATTAAATTATGGAGGTTTCATTTAAATAAATAATTGGTTATTTATTTTCTATTATAATTAATAGAATGAATAAAAAAACATTTAAAATAAAAAAAAAATTAAAAAAAATCAAGTCGAAAAAAAAACTTCTTGGTGGTGCAAATGATATTTCAAAAAAATTTCCAAAAATAACAGGGAAGTTAAAAAACACAGCAGAAAAAGCAAAAGCAAAAGTAGCAGAAAAGGTACAATCTGGCGAAGCAGCAGAAACAGTGGCTTCACAAGTAAAAGAAAAATTAGAAGAACAAACACCGGGATTAGGATCACTTTTTGAAACATCAAAAAAAATGTCATCAGATAATAATGTTAGTATAAGTGATTTTACTAATACAGCTAAAGAAAAAGCAAAAAAAACAGATTTAGGCAGATTACTTGGTCATCAATATGTCACAGTTAAAGCACCTGAATCACAGATAAAAGTACAACATAGCTTAGACCTTAATGAGTTGGAAGATCGCTTTGGTATAGTTAAGGATCAATCAGAAGAATATTTGAAAAAATTAAAAGAAAATATGCCAACTATAGATATTAGTGACTTAAAAGGTAATCTTCCAGATTCTTTGTTTTTATGGGATATGGTAAAACATGCTATCATGTGTATGAATATATTTTCACCATTCTGTCCAGGATGTTTTGGTGATGATATAGCTGAGTTATCAAAAATGGTTAGTCAAATTGGTAATCGTATTCGTGAAACAATTATTGAAATATATCAAATGAAAGATGACGATATTAGCCCTGAAGAAATGAAAGTTGTTATGTTTTTTGAGGTTAGCAATATTTTATGCTTACAAAAAGACCTTCTTTTTAAAATTTCTGATAAATTAGCCGAAACTGTTAAAAATATTAAAGATAATCCTGTATTACATGAACTGAATATTATTGGAAATAATATCCTAGATAAAATTGTAGATGTTTCTGAAAATTTTAGAATGATTGCTGATCGTATATGTATTATACGTGATAAATTATATAATATATATAGATCTGTTAGACCATCACACAAAGAGAGGGCAAAACTACAAAATATGCAGTGTTCACTAAAAGATATGTCCAGCGAAGAAGAAAGTAAAAATATGGCAGAAAAGGAAGCAAGAGAAATACAGAAAAAAGAAACACTACTTCTTGATAAAATAAATCAAGAAAAAGAAATACTTGCAGCTAAAACTGCTGAAATGGAAAAATTAGAAAGAGAATTAAGTTCACTAAAAACAAAGAAACCTAAAAAATCTGAACCTGGGGAAAAAAAAGGACAATCAACAGGAGAATTATCTTCATCAAGTGAACAAATTGAACTACCTTCAACTGAGGAACAGATAGTTCCTGAAGGTGGTAAACTGAAAATAAAAAAAAAATTTAAAAGTCGAAAGTTAAGGAATAGAAGATACAAAAATAAATAATCAAATCTTAACATAACTTAAAGTTTCACCGGCTAAAAATGGAACTACATCTATTGTGTCACTTACTTTAAAACTATGTGGTATTGAATACACAGATTCTGTATTTGTATCTATAATATTCCCTATTTTCTCATACTTAACTGTCATTTTGTTACATTCTAAATTATAAAAATTACTACCATTTATACTTAAAAATTTTTCAATATAATTTTTATTTATTAATTTATTTTCTTTATCGAATATTTCTAAATATAGTTCTACTGGATTATAACCTGTAAAACACCCAGCACATCCACATGCACTTTCCTTTAATTTCCTATCGTGTGGTGCACTATCTGTCCCAGCAAAAAATTTTTCATTTCCACTTGTAGCTGCTTCTCTTAATATTAATTGATCATTTTTTTTTTTTAATATAGGTAAGCAATAATTATGTGGCTTTATACCGCCACTTAATAAATTATTTCTGTTATACCATAGATGTTGTGGAGTAATAGTAGCTGCTAAATTCATAGGACCATTTTTTACAAATTCAACTGATTCTTTTGTTGTAATATGCTCTAATACTATTTTTAAATTTGGATAATTTTGAACTATTTTTGGTAATATTTTACTTATAAATATATTCTCTCTGTGAAAAATATCTGTCTCACTATCAGATATTTCCCCATGAATACATAAGATTATACCATACATTGACATATACGTAAATACTTCATCTAAATTATCAATTTTATCTAAATCTACACCAAAAGAAGAGTTAGTTGTTGCATTTTTTGGATAAAGCTTACAAGCATTAATTATACCACTTTCTTTTGCCTCAATTATATCATTTTTTGTTGTTTCATTCGTCAAATATAACGTCATTAATACGTCTAAACTACTCTCATATGACGATAATATATTATTTATTTTATTATGATAATTTACTACATTTTCTACTTTTAAAAGAGGTGGATTTAAATTTGGCATAGCTAAAACCTTTCCAAAATTCATTTTAGCACAATTTAAAGTAAATGGCAACAAATCATCTTGTCTTAGATGAATATGAAAATCATCTGGTTTAATTATTTCAATCATTTTTATACAAATATGTTTTTATCTTTATTTAATTTATAATCAATAAAAGGGAATATATTAAAAAATATAGCTAAATATTAAATCAAAATAGACTTAAATAAATTATGTTAAATTATGATAAAATATTATAAAAAATATGTTATCATATATTAATGAATAAACGATCATATAAAAGGACCACCAGAAAAAAATATAAAAATAGAAAAACTAGAAAAAATAATAAAAACAATAAATATAGAAATTTAAAAAGAAAACAATATGGTGGAAATGCAGAAACTGAAATGCCAATAATCCTGAATTTCCTTGAAAAAATGAAAAAATATAATTTTATTAATTTTAATTACAATGGAATAATAAGCCTTTCAGAAAACCTGTATAAAATATTCTCATTATCACGTGATACTTTTCTTCTTAGCCTAAATAAAGATATTTCTCCAGATAAATCACTATTATACTTAAAGAATAAATATCAATCAGAACATGAATTAATTGATTCAGATTCTTTTCAAAATATAGTTAAAAATTTAAATAGTATTTCAAATAATTACCTTGATTATAGGGATTATCAATTAAAAGGTGGTGCACCAACCGGTAAAGATGAAAGTTCTGAAGAAGGGACTACAGGAAATGTAGAAAAAAAAGGTGATAAAGAAACCCCATCAAAAAAAAAAACGCAAAAAGAACTTGACAGAGAAAAAATCAAAAATCAAATTACAGAATTCAAAAAAGCCCTTGAAACAAAACATAAAGATGGTAATTTAGCAGGAATACCTAAATTAGAACCACATTCAATTAAAAAAAATAATGTTGACCTTGGACCATTGGAAGATCAAATGTGTAAATTTGTGAAATATGATTTAAAGGAATTAATTTTCCATCCATTATGGTTAATTGAGAAAAAACATGGTGTTATTGTTGGGATACCATTAGATGCAATGCAATCTGCTATTGATAAAACAGCACTTGCCATTGGTGGTATGGGTGATTTAATTGATCCAATACTTAAAAATGTTGGACCTATAATACAAGCAATTCCTGGTGTTGGTACTGCTGTGGCACCTGTTTTATTAACTGTTAATAATAGTAAAGATATTATATTAACTGCTGTTGAAAAAACTCTACAAATAATTAATATGTTACTTTATCATAATCGGAAAGAATGGACGCTATTTACATACGCTATGTTCAGTGTTATTCCCGATGGTGGTGATTATTTAAATTCCATGAAAGTTACAACACACAATCTAACAAAATACATGTCTATATTTAACACACATTTAGGCTCTGCATCATCTACATTAGATAATTTTATTAATTTACTAGATAAAATCAAAACAATTAATCATAATCCTCTTGATAATCAAAAAAAACCACACCAATTACGAACTTGGCAACAAATTAGTGATGAAATTGAAGAAAAAAAAAATAAGCCATTACCATCACAAGAAATTATTCAATTTTTAGATGAAATTGATATGTATGTTTCAAATATTAATGAATATAATTCCAGTAAAATTCCTAAAAAAATTGACATTCAAGAAGGTGAATTACCTCCTAAAAAATAATTATTAATAATACTTACAACTATTTATTTTCTAACTATAATATATGATTCCAAAAATAATACATCAGATTTATTGGGATTTTTCTGGTAATAATAATCCACCCCCAAAAGATTGGTTGAGATTTAGTAAAAATATTAGAAATAACCATAAAAATTGGGGTTATAAATTATGGAATGATAAGTCATGTTTCAATTTAATAAATAACCACTATCCTTGGTTTTTAAATACTTATAATGGATATAAATATCCTATCCAAAAAGCTGATGCTATTAGACCTTTTATTTTGTATCATTATGGTGGAATTTATATTGATATGGACTTTACATGTGTAAAAAATATTGATAATTTTTTCAATAAAAAAGGCGTATATATACTTGAAAGTTCTCATTATGGATTAACTAATGCTTTTATGGCGTCATCAAAAAATCACCCATTTTGGAAAAATGTAATGGAAGAATTGATGAAAAACAATAAGAAAAAAATATACCAAACTTACCATATATATATTATGCAAAGTACTGGACCATATCTAATAACACAATCTTTCAAGAAATATAAAAATAATGATACTTACATAATACCTAAAAATTTATTTAATCCCTGTAATGTGTGTAGTAATAACTGCAAACAAAATAAAAATACTTATTGTTATACTCGTAATTCAAGTAGTTGGCATAAACTAGATAGTAAAATATTTAATTATATTTATTGTTACTCAAAAATTATTTTTTTATCTTTCATAATAATATTTATATTTTATATTGTTAATAAATATCAGTTTATTTCCATTTCCCAATAGAATATTTACTACAACCCCAATCACACATATAGTGCCAGTTCCAATGCCCTAATAATTTATATATCCCAATAAAATTTATTAATACCATAAATGCTATTATTAACCAAAAACTACTATTAGGTGATAATTTTTTATTACATAGAACAAATACTATAATAAAGCTATTTAAAAATGTAATAAATAGTGCACACATAAAAGATAATCTCCAAGTTGGTATTTGATTAATTGTTTGTAAATACTCAAGACATTCATTATTTTTTTTTATATAATTATAGTATTTATTACTTGCTAAAACATCATTTTTTTCAAGATTATATAATGAACAAACTACTAGAATAAAAATAATAAATAATATAATAATGTTTTTTTTCATTAGTATATATTTAGAAAAAATTATTAAATACTGAAAAATTACTTTGAATTCAAATTGCATTTTTTACTCATACTTTGATTCAAAATATGATTGTTAAAATCATATTCATTATCAACTAATGCATAATTTAGTACTTCCCATATATTTTCTACTATTTTTACATCAAATTTTCCTTTTTGAATTAATTCTGGATGTTCCTTGTATACAGTGTCAAGATCTTTCTTATTTTGTTTTGGGCAAAGGGCTAGTGTAACACCTGCTTGTTTTGCACCATATAATTTATGTTCTAGTCCACCTATTTCTAAAACAGAACCACTCAAATCTATTTCACCAGTCATTGCAACCTTATTCTTTATAGGTACATTTAATAAACATGAAACAATTGCTGTTGTTATTGCTGCTCCGGCACTTGGACCATCTTTTGGTGTTGCACCTTCTGGACAATGGATATGTAAACCTGTTGGACCATATTTTTTCCATTTTTTCAATAATTCATTTTTTTGATGTTCTGGTATAATATTCCAAGCAACTGTTTTAGCCACTCTCATACTCTCTTTCATTACATTCCCTTGTTGTCCAGTCAATTCTAATTGTAATTTTGAATCAGTCGGTATTGGCATCGCTTCTATTATTGATAAACCACCAGTATCATTTGTTGTCGCATATAATCCATTCACCTTTCCAACTTGTGATTTTTCATGTATTTTTTGTAAATTAAACGAATATTTCTTCAATAACAAATCTTTTACTACCATATCTTCTGTTATTTTTAATGGTAATTTTATTCTCTTATCTAATATATTTTTCTTTTCATAATTTCTTAAATTTACCTCTCTTACTATATCATATAATAATTCCTTTAACTTTCTTACTCCACCTTCGTATGTATATTTCTCAATTATAAATTCAATTGTTTTTTCTCTTATTTTTAAATCTGAATTATTAAAACCAACGTCTTTCAATATTTTTGGTATTAAATATTCATTTGCTATCTTTATTTTAGATGATGTTTTAAAACCTCTTGTATTAATCTCCATTATTCTATCTTGCAAAATTGGATTTATTAGGCTACTATCATTATATGAAAATACAAATATCGCCTTTGATAAATCAAAATCTATGCCAACAAAATACTTATCTTGGAAATATTTATTCTGTGAAGGATCTATTAAATGCATTAAAACATTTATTATTTCATCTCCTTTTGGTGTACTACTTACTTTATCTAACTCATCAAAGTATATTATTGGGTTCATACACTTACATTTTATCAAAACATCAACTATTTTTCCCCATTGAGAACCTTCATATGTATAACTATGACCTTCTAAAAAAGATGCATCTGTTGCTCCACCCAATGGTATATGGGCAAATGGTCTACCAATTGCTTTCGATACACCTTCCTCTATTAGAGTTGTTTTACCATTTCCCATTGGTCCTTGTATACCCATTACAATTCCTTCCGAATTTGGATTAGATACATTCTGTGCTATTACTTGTAATATCTTATTCTTCGCAGCCTGATGACCATAAATTGAGTTATCTAATACATTTAATGCATTTTTTAAATAGCTCTGTATCTCTTTTAATTTACTATCTTTTGATACCTTTTCTTCAATATTTATACCAAATGGTACTGATAATGCTCCCTCAATCCATGACATTAATTTGTATCCCTCAGAACCTGTACCATCCTTTTCTGATAATTCTAGTTTTTTCAAAATCTCTGCCTTCACTTTTATCGGCATTTTTGATTCCATTGCCCTAAAAACTTGTGGCTTATTATTCAGATTTATATCTTTTATTTTCTCTAATAAATCTAGTATTTTACTCTTATCCTTTACCTCTAAATTTTTAAAATATAATATATCCTTCCTAACTGCTCTTTGATTATTATCATGTTTATATTTTAAATATTTTATATCTAAATTGTCATAGTCATCCTCTTCTTCGTACTCATCACCATACTCATCTTCTTCATACTCATCATCTTCTTCTCCATATACATCATAATTTTCTTGTAATATATCGCTATCCGAATCACTACTACCATCAACACAACTTTCACTCATTGCATCATCAAAATCGTAATCTATTAAACCTTTTATATTACCATATTCATCCACGTCACTTGCATCTTCATCCTCATCTTCATCTTCTTCCCATTTAATATTTTTTTTCAGATTTTTTCGCCTTTTATTTGTTTTTTCTTTCACAATCATTTCTATTTTGTTACTCTCTTTATCAGTAATTACATTTGTTATTTCTTCTATCTTTCCTTCTAAATAACCTATTAAATCAAATTTCTTTGATTCTTTCAATCCAAGTGATATTTCATTCATTATTTCACCAAATATTTCATGTGCAATTCCAGCACCACCTAATTTTGCAACATCTTCCAACTCTTTTTCAGATAATTTTTCTAAATCTTTATCATCTACAAATAATAATTTTTCTTTTAATGTGTTTTCTTTTTTCTTTAGTACCTTTAAAATTTTTCTCAAATATTTTTCTATCTCAAATCTCCTCGTTATTGATCTCGATAATACGTCGGTGTATATATTTTTATATATACTTAATCTTACTGATTGAACTATTATATCCATCTTTTTTTCCATATCTTCTTCATCTATTTTTCTTTTCTTTGACCTTGTTAGTATTATATTATCCTTCTGATCATCTCCCGTTTTATCGTTCATTATGATAATTAATATACTTATAACTTTAAATTATATTTCATACATCTTTATTGACTTATTTAAAGCATCCCTTTTCCACAAAATATTTATATAAAATTGAAACTTAAATTTAATTTATACTTAAATAATATAAATTATGTCAAACCAGCAAGATCAAGAATATATTATTACTAAAATTTTTAATTTAACTGATCCAATAATGCTACAGGAACTTGCACATATGTATAAATATAAATTTCATAATAAACCCGAAATTAAAAAAATTATTATTCAGTATGCTGTTTCTTCATACACTGAACCAGAATGTTTTCCTCAAAAAACACCTATTTCTTCTATCCCTGAAATAATTGATTCAAACCAGTTATTTATACATAATTTCATTGATAAATTATATCACGATAAAAAACTAAATGTACTTTTACCTTCTCTTATCAATGAAATACTCAGTAAAATATCACATATCCCTGATCACTCTAATTTCATACATTATCAAAGATTAGAAATATTATTAAAAAATAGAAATATACTTTTATTTTATACTCAACAACTTAATTTACATAACTTTGAAACACTATTTAAACCTCGTCTTTGTCCTGATATGTACAATGTTACAATTCTCCCTAAAGATAAGGAAGAATTATACCAACTTTCAAGTACTTTTGAAAATTTACATATTAAAATATCAAATATCCTATTACTATTCTGTAAATGCAAAGATACACGAGAACAAATGATAAATTGGTTATTATCATTTGTTAATAGAAATAAATCCAGGAAAAAAACTAGACCAGATGATAACTGTAGTTCAGATGGAGTTGTATTAAATTTCCTATCAGTTATGCTTCTTTTATGTGAACCATTTATATCCATATATTCAGATAAAGTCACTAAAATTAGTATTGAAGATTATAATCAAAATTTTATAAGCCAATGTTTTCATATAACATCTAAAATGATTGACTATGGTTTCCTTACAACACTTCATAATTTTAGAATATATTCTTCTAGATTTAGGGATGATAGTGATAAATCTTATCTTCTTGATGCTTTTCTATCTCAAATGTGCAATAAACCATTTATAAATTATATCAAAAAATTTATACTACTTGAGTTATATATTGTTAATAATAAAAGAATTATCGAAGAAGAACTAATTGAAAGTATCTGGAATACAGTTGATTTTCTCTTACCATTTAAAGTAATTGATTATGAAATTTCTGAATATATTATTAACTATTTTACAGATATTGAAAATATCACTAATCCTCATTTACGTGCTGAAGTTGGAAGAATTACTTCATCAATTATTCTAAACAACCCCGAAATTATTTACCATTCCACAAATAAACTCATCAATTCAGAATCTGGATACAAAAAACGCAGTGACATACTCATTACAAAATTACTTAATTTATATGGAAATCTTCCAAATGTTGATACACATAGTAAATTCATGTGTCGTAGAGAAATATCTAAATGTATCGATATGGTAAATATATCAAATATTGATAATAAAATTCTTTCAGATTTTGTGTATGGTGTTTTAGCAGAAACTGATTCATTAACATCTAATGCCCTTGAATCTTTAAAAAAAATTAAAGTTAAAATTGACAAAAATGAAGAAATCGAACAAAAAGATAAAGATGAAACTACTATGCAGTTTAATTTGGCAAATGATACACTTGATTTACTTATTAAATTAACAAATATTATACCTAAATCATTTAAGGATGAATGCGCAATTGTTAAAACTGCTAGTTCCTGGAGTTGCATGATTCATAATCTAATCGGTAATCAAAGTCTTAAACTCAAAGTTAAAAATCCTCATGAATTCGGTTTTAACCCAAAGGAATTACTATTTAAAGTTGTTACTATTTTCAATAACCTCAAAAATAAAGAACTTCTCGAAAATATCGGTAAAATTGGGTTATTAAACGAACAAATATTTACTAAAATGATACATATTCTTAACCGTGAACAAATATTTACTCCCCATATTTTATCTGAAATTAAAACCTCCCTTTCACAAATTAATATTGAAATTGAAGAAGAAGACGCACCAGAAGAATTTTATGATGCAATTATGGGTACAATTATGGATGATCCTGTTCGCCTACCTTCTGACAATTTTGTTGATAAAACCACTATACTACAACACCTTAAAAATGATACAACTGATCCATTCACAAGACAACCACTTACAGTTGATCAATTAGTATATGACTCTGACTTAAAAGATAAAATTAATAAATGGAGAAAAACTAAAAATATCTAGTAAATTCATGCGCATAAATTATCATATAAAATTTATTTATGTTTTATAAGATACTGCAATGTCAATTAAAAATCTTCCAAGAGAAATATATTCATACATATTTAATTCATTTACACATATCTCTAAATTTTCTTCTAAAATTGAAAAATTTCATATTGAATCACTTGTTAATTTAAAATTAACATGTAAATTTTTTTATTCCTTGCTAACCATAGAAAAATTAAATAATATGATACGTAGATATAATCTTAATTATATACAACATTTCAGGACTGTAAATATTTCATATAAACCTTTACGTGGTTTTGCACATGCTACTATTTTGGCTTCTCCATTACACTATATTTTTAACTCAGAATATAATAATCTAATAACATGTGCCTACGAATGTGTTGTTTCTGAATGTGGTGCAATTATCCCTAATCAATATGGGAGACTTAATAAAAAAGAATATTATAGCAGATATGAAAAAATATATGTTATAGAAATCATAGATAAGTATAAATATTATACAAAATACAGAACTGTTCAAATTACACAAGATAATATGTATATAAAAAAAATAAGACAACTATTCCCCTCTGATGTTAAAATTGTAAATTATCATAAAGATAAAAATAAATGGATATATACTCCATTTTCCTCTAACAATTTTAATGTATATAGAAATTCAATAAATTATTGGGTTGATATTAAATGTTTATAATTTTCCATTCATTAATTGAGCATGTTTCATATTTAATCTTTTCAACCTTTTTTTTGATTTTAGGTCACTGCATATATTTTTCATTATATATAAAAAACAAACTAGTAATAGTACTAATACAATTGATAATATAACTATTGTGATTATATTACTCCCTTCCATAATAACTCAGCTTCCATTCTTAACTTTAAGTATTTACCACACTTAAAATTATAAAAACATATAATATAATATTATGTCAGCAGTTTATATTCTAGTTGGTATGGACCCATTAAATACATGTGATATTGATTTTATTCAAAAATTTAACTCTTTTAATGACGTACTTGATTTTCTGCATCAATGGTTATCTGACGAACTTGATAAACAAACTAATTTTGTTTCCGGTCTCAAAGGTGATATTAGTAAACATATTTCAAAATACATTTCACACTTTTCAGAAAATTATTCTTTTAAATTCTATGGTGAATACCAAGACCAATATATATGTTCTGAGCCATATGATTATAAATTTAATCTTTACAAATTATAATACAATTATACCTTTATTTTAATTTTCTGTTTCTTTTTTTAGATTTTTTTAGAAAATTTTCATTACACATCTAGAAAATATCTGTCAAATTTTACTCTTCATTTGCCATTTTTAATATAGTATACTCATGTATTCTGTTTATCATTTTCCTGAATTTCTTTGAACTTGGATCTTTAGCAATAAAAAATGATGGTATTAATTCATTTGTAATAAATGCTAAATAATAACCCTTTTCATTTATAAATTCTGTTACTGCTTTTATTGCACCTATTGCATCATTATTTAATTCTGGTAACCTTTTTTTCATAAATGTCTTATGTGTTGCGTGAACAAAATCATGTCCAATAAAAAAACCATCTGATTTTAATTTTTTATCATATATTTCTAAATCTTTTTTTATACCTTCATATGTATGATCTCCATCAATATACACCCAATCTAAAAATCCATCTTTTATCTTATTTAGTACCTTTTCTTCATAAGAAAATCCTCTTAATAACTTTACACCTTCCATTCCACTAAATTTATTCTTTACTATACTAAATTCTTTTGTACCGTGCACCCCTATCCTCCTTCCATCATCTATAACACTTGTTTCATTTTGTAAAACACTTTGATCAATCCATGGGTCAATTAAGTATAAATACTTAGGTTCACATTTTAATATACTTTCTGCATGAGATCCTTCTTTTACACCAATTTCTGCACCTTTACTTTTTTTAAACATGAAATCCCATATCTGATCCCTTGTTATTCCATATACACATAAATTATAATTCTTATATTTATCCGATTGTGCCATTGTCGATACATACATCATTAACCTAGATATTGGTTCACCAACTGTTGTCCCTGTTATCTCATCTGTTTTTTTTATTACACTTCCATCTTCTATACATTCTGGCATTTTTGGAAAACGTATGTCATTTTCTGGCCAATTAAATAATTTTGAAATATACATCCTATAATTTAACCGTAAATAAAATTATTATAAATTAAACTCTTTTTTAATTTATAATACATTATTTTAATTAGTTTATCTATATGTCTTTTTCCATATGTAGTACACCATATAAATAAATATTATTAGTATAACATATTTCATTGTACTTTCATTTACACTAAATCCTTCTCTTATTTTTTTTATTTTTATGTATCTTTTCAAAAATTCTTTTAATGGTTTATGATGTAATTTTTTTGAATACCACTCACTGTTTACATTCTCCACTATATGTACCATATCAACTTCGCCCTCTTTATCCATATATCTTATTACTGGATGTAAGAAATTAGATTTCTCCGCTTCATTTGGATCATGTGTTATTGCTGTATTAAATATATTGTGTTTAAATGATTTTCCATATTCTAACGTTAAAACTAAATATTTTGAATTCTTTATCTCTTTAAATCTTCTATGATACTTATATGGTAATTCATAAAAATACGTAAATTCATTCTTATCTATTCTTATTATATCACATAAATATCCAAAATTCTGGTACATTCCCGACGTTGTATTTATTCTATGGAACATATACTGCACAAGTTCATTTAAATTTCTGTTTATTTTCTTATTTGGCCACATTATATTATGATTTCTGTATTCCAATATTCTAAATAATGTACGTATATAATACCTAAAACCATGTATGAATGCACCTGAACATTTTCTAAAATCAGTATACTGCATTAATGCACCAATAAAATACATATTTTTTATATTTTTTGATGAAAAATCATAGTCCATTTCTGGTAATTTACCATTAAATTTAGGTTTTGCACTATTATCAAATATTGACTTATCAAACTTAAAACCTGTACACGAAATAACATAATCATATTTTTTCTCTAATAATGATCCTACACCACCTGGTGCTGAGACATTTATTTTACCATTTTCTTTTACTAGTTTCAACTTTACTTGTTTCGGCATTCTTGTTATTACATTTTGTGATTTCAAAAGGTAAGAATCAATATACCCAGCATTTACTGATCTTATATGACCTGGGTAGTGAGTCTTCCATGCAAATTTACTATCATTATGTCCTACATGTATTGATGATGTACTATCCAACAAGTGATTAGCTGTCTCCAAACCAGAATTCCCCAAACCAATTATGTAAACATCTTTGTTTTTATATTTATTTCTATCCATTGACATTTTTCCGTAAGTTGTTATTAATTCTTTACCTTTATAGTCTGGTACATTTTCTTTTGATAAACCGGTACCTATTAATAAATACTTACATTCGAAAACATCTTTGTTTGTCTTTATTACAAATCTTCCATTTCTTTTACTTATATTTATCACTTGTGTTTTATAATTTATCTTTAAATTATACCTCGAAGCATACTCTTTCAAATACTCTAATAAACTATCTGCACTCGGATAATATGCTTTTGAATAATTCTTAAATAATAAATGATCTTTATGATAATCTGTTAATAATGAATTCCAGTCATGTCTTAAATTAAAATCTGGGTGTTTTTTCCCTGTAAAGTACTTATTTATTGAAATTAACATCCTATTTCTTGGATACCTTCTATAAAAAGAGCCTGGTACTCCATTTCTCTCAATTATTATATAATTTTTTTTTGTATTCTCTAGATAATACCCCATCTGTAAACCTGCTGGTCCTGCTCCAATTACTACATATTCAAAATATTTCATACTAAATTATAATAATATAAAAATATTCCCCCTAAATACTATAAATTTGTATTAATTCGCATATTCACTAAATTCAAATTTATAGGTTATGTATTTTGATATATTACTTTTAATGATATGTTTAATAAAATAGTATATAACAACTATAAAACTATATGGATTTATTTCATAACTATAATTATCTATATTTGCTTCATTAAATATTTCCCCTATAGGAACATTTAGAAAATAATTTGAAATCCCTAATATTATTATTGATATTACCAGAAAAAAACGTAATCCATATGATATTGATATTAAACTGAAATTTAAAATATTTTTACGTCTACCACATAATTTCAATATATAATTTGAAAATATAACTGATAAAACCATCAAACACGATAGTATTGAGATTGAACAAATATTTATAATTATTTTTTTATCTAAAAATTCTAATCTTGGTGTTAAACATTTTTTTTCATATTTATAGTCATACCTACACTCTGGACATTTTGTTTTCTTACTTATTGATATCCATTTTTTTAAACATCCAGGATGAACCCATCTTATACTCCCATCACATTTACATGGCTTAATTAATTTCTCACTTGTATCATCTTCATAACATATCCTACATTTTTTCTCTATTTCACTATTAATATTTTTCATTTTTTGTTCACTACCATTTTTTTTACGATTTAAGTATGCCTTCTCTTCCACAACTTCTTTACCCTTTAGATTTTCTTTTATATCGTCTTTTATATCTTCTTTTATATCTTCTTTTATATCTTCTTTTATATCTTCTTTTATATCTT
>MDTD01067389.1_pt1 | contig 15938 bp, 14 predicted proteins | sample 811221 | NCBI WGS metagenome assembly MDTD01 (sample SAMN05326646, study PRJNA326480) | marine metagenome | isolation source: seawater | place: Pacific Ocean: South West | collected 2011 | reverse complement strand
ATTCTCGTAAGCTATAGGTTTATCATCGTCTTCCTCGTCGTCGGGTTCGCGTACAAAGTCGTCGTCGGGGTCAAAAGGATCCTCATTATGTGCTATGCGTTGATCATAAAGTTCATTGTCAATTTGGGAAAAAAAAGTATTCCATGGATTTTTAATAGGCTGTGGGAAATATCTACCGATCCACGGTGTTTTTGCTTGATAATCAACGAACGCACGATGGGTCTCCGATAAATATGGTTCTCCAATTAAATTTTGTTTGCAAAATGGACTGGTGGTTAAACCAGTTCCGGCTACATACGTCATAAGATAATAAGACGTAAATATTAATTGTCCTAGTCTTAACCTGGTGGTCCGTTCGTACTGTAATCCAAACAGGCGATTACTCGTCTTGTGTGGAAAATCTTCTAAACGTCTTTCGCTAAGATCTGCTTTTATACTAGCTTTAGGTATACCAGCAGACATTCCTTTGTTTTTTTGCATCCTAACAAATTTAGCATTGACATCAATAAGTTCTCTAGAAGCGTTATCTAGTTGCATTCCGTAAAAAACAAATACATCGTTCGAAAGGATGACAACACCCGGCGCTAGTGCGCATTTTAATAAGATGCTAAGTTCTTCTGAATTTGACAACACGTCTGTACCACATACGGGTTCTTCGGTATCTTCAAAGCCTTTGTTTCTAATATATGTAATAGCTGTGTGTAAAGAAGTAAAATAAATCCTTAACAAGCTAAATCCAATACCATGGATACAAGTTTCCCCGAGACTTTCCATAACTTTTTTCAAAGTTAACCCAGAATTGTTTTTCAAATTATAAAATTCCTTTTGTACTTCTTCCGGCAATGCATCTATAGCTTCATTTAATCTTCCCAAAGCTGCTAAAGCAAACGGAAACCCCTCATTTTCAAAATAATCTCCGTGACATATCACACCCGCTGCATAAATTTGAGTATATGCTTTTCCGTAATCATATAAATATTGAACATAAGGCGGATTTGTGTACTGAGACTTTAAAGTTTCAAGAGCTTCAAATAATTGTGGGAAAAATTCCACATTTTTTGGATTATATCCTTCTTTTTCAGCCCTATATTCATCCTCTGGATCCCGTAAAATGTTTGGAAACTGTTTGTATAGAGTGCTTTGCTTAACCATAGCTTCAAACTTTTTAATGTTTTGAAGTCCGTCTAATATTTTGACATCTTGACCGGCAGCTTTGGCTGTTGGATCTAAGTTATTGCTTTCTAGAAACCCCAGCATTTCTAAAATGTTATAACATTTACCGTTAGGGGCTCTGACTATTAATATTTTTTTGGTGTATTTATCGCTTTCCTTCTCCCCTTCCGCTGTTGTTTCGTAGACTAAAGGTACATCATTATATTCAGCTAATTCACTAAATAACAAATCTCGTACCTCTGGATTATCACAGTATTCTTTTACTTCGTCGCTATTAAGTCCTATCGCTCCGCCAAACTGTTCTATCATTTTCTTAATTTCTGCAGGTACCTCCTCTATTTCCTCGGGTTTTACCGGATTGCATAATTTTAAAAACAAAGTTGACAAAAGAGCTAGATTTTTGGGAATTTTCTTGTATGCTACAGTTTTGGTAAACTCTTGTAGCGTTTGTGATGATATATAATTCAGAAATTCACTATTGAACGCCTCGTGCGCGAAAATGTTCCGCCCAGAAGAAATAGTAAAAGATTCTATTAGTTTAGGTATTTCGATGTCGGACACACTATTTAACACACGCTGTTTCACAACTTTCTTTGCGTCGGCGTCGAGGGATTCAAGAGAATAATGAATATAAATATCTAGTGAATTTTTAAAAGATGGTCGTAAAAGCTGAACCGGCACCTCCCCGGGGATGAAATAATTCGGATCAAGAAGGAGGCGTTGCTCTTTCAACATATCATCAAGGTTTGCTTCGTTACAAATTTTTGATATTTCATCGCAAATAGTTTGTTGTAAGTGCTTTTTCTGAAAAAGAATCTTTTTAGTTTTTTCGTCAACCAGCAGGTGCGCGCCCGGGATGACATTTAAATTAGCAGCTAGTTTATCAACTTTATCCGTTATATTTTGTTGCTGCTCCTGTGAAATGTGTTTCAAGAAATTTTGTTGGGCGCGAGCTAAAGCGGTAAAATACGACATCAAAGTTTCGGAACTGGCTATGTTTTGTAGCAAGTAAATCCTGTTTATAGCATTTATTAAATTATATGCATCTTGCGCGTAATCTGAAAAAACTTCAAAAGTATCGTCTATTCGCTGTTTAATCTGAAGGTCGGTATTCTCCAATCTTTGATTTTGATATTTAAGAGTTATATTCTTACTTTTTGCTAATATCTCTTCTCTTGCGTCATCAATATCATCAACAACTAAAACAATATCATCTGTAAATTCTTTTTTACACAATTTTTTGAAAAGTTTTATAGCTTGTTTCATTTGTATTTACTTTGAAGGGTTTTAATTTGTTAAAAATTAAAACCTAAACAATTTGTGTATGACGAGTGTTTACAGGGGGATCACCGGTATTGTATAGTCTAACTTCGTTTTCAGATTCGTTGAAGGAAACGTGACGGTCTCTGTAATACCCAATTCCTTGCTTATCTTTCTTAAACACATATCCTGGTTTTTCTCCGGCGAAACTTTCAGAAGGTATAAAGTTTTGTGGCTTTTGTGTTTTTTCTGGTACTGGCGGCGCTGGTGACGGCGCTGGTGGCTCTGCTTTTGGCAAAGCTTGATATTGTGCAATTGGACTATATGAGCTTCCAATGCCAAAAGTGTAGTCAGTACCGTTATAATGGGGCACCAGAAACATCCAAAAAGCTATCAAACAAGCTATACCAAGTATTAATAATATCGTGGCTAACATTTTCTAAAAAATTGTACTTTTTAAATTTTTTTACAATCTAGCTGCAAGTTCATTTTGGAGAAATTGAGAGAATGGCAGACGAGCAACAAGTGCCGGTCCAAAAGCTTCGGGATTATCTTTCGGGTTCTTACCAGTAATCTTTGGATCATCTGGTTGTAGATACACAAAGTTTTTATAACCAGTTTCGAACCCTCCAGATCCTGTTCCTTGACTGGCCCACGTCCCAATATATGGAACGAATGGATTTTTCTGGATATAGGCGGCGTTATCATTTTTAATTTCATCGGAAGAGTACCACAGCTTTCCAGATTGTGTATAAGCATATATCCACATGCTCTTATCACGAATAAGACATCCAAATGTGACAAATCCCGTGGTCGGTGCACCGCCGACATCTTTCCATTTACCCATAAGCACATTCTTAAAAGTGCTACTCCATTCGGTCCCACCTGCGCTTGGACAGTTCGCCTGTGGTCCCAAAGGCTGCCAGCGGGTTTCCATGATGTCAATCTCCCGTGAATTACCACCTGGTGCGCTACCACTACCATCTTGGTAATTAGATGGCCCGGGCTCCATCACAGCCCGTTCAGCTAGATAAAACGTCTCACAAAATGGTCCTTGACCGCTGCTACCGATGCTCATATCAATTTGCCAACACCCAGTGTAGGCTACTCCAGGTGCTACAGTATTAGAGCACTCACACGCGTTAGGATCACAGTTTTTCACCAACCAAGTGGGAGCACCGGTGGAGAGATAAATTGGATATGCCCTAGATCCCACATTTTGATCGACCAAAGCAGTAGATTGATAGATCGCGCCGTCTCGAGCAGTCCATCGGCCGGCGTCGGTTCCGTAATCGATTCCCCAGAAACTTTCGTGCTCCACAAGAGACGAGCTGTTGTTTCCCATGCCATTTGTCCAACCGGCATTAGTAATAACCGCTGGACCATTAGAGATTCCAGGAGCTGTGATTGTTTGAGCTCTTCTCCATTGCCAGCAGTCTCCCTTGTAGATACTGTGAGCAGCGTCATAGCTAAACACAAGCTTGTTATTGCTATCAAAGACGTAACGGCCGTCGCCAGATCCTTTAATTGATACACTAGCAGTGCCAAGATAATCACCTGTGGCACCTGAACCGCTAAAGATATCCAATATAATATAATCAAATAAACAATATCCGTACGTAGCATTTGCCTCTATTACCGTTCCAACGGCTGGTGAAAGATCTTGACCACTCCATCCTTCTCCTTTAGTTACTTTAAAAGAAAAAGGGGTTGTATTCTCGAAGCTCACCACAAAAGGGCAAGTTTCGGTAGATGTGATTGTATTTTTAAACATTTTATTTACAGAAGCTTGCCCTTAAAATGTCAATTTTGTATTATTTAAAATACAAAATCAAACGCTTCTTCTACAATTATTTCTACATATTTTGCTTTCTTTATAATTTTTGTAAATCATTTTAGCATTCTCTACTCTCCTCTCCGCTCTTCGTATTTTCTTTCTGTAATATGGAGATCCTTTTCGCATGGTACAAAAATGCTTTGAATTGTCAAAAATACTTAGATCCAACGTCTTTTTGGAATCTTCGCGAGATCCCCCGCACATAGTTTGCCCCATAATTTATTAAAATGCGCAAAGCATTAAATAGACCCAGTAACTTTAATATCTATCACCTCTCACACGTCTAGCAGCCTGTAGATCTTTTGGTTGAATTGTTTGTCTTTTTGCGTGAATAGCTAAAATATTAGCTTCTTCAAAAAGATTAACTAAATAATGCTCCACAGCCATTTGTATTAATTCTAGAGCAGAATCCGAATAGCGCAAATCAATTTGCCTCATGTTCAAATCGGCGCCGTTTTTTAATTCTTTACCGATTTCTCTGACTAGTCGATTAAATGACTGTCTAGGAATCATTAGATTTGTCTTTTTTTGCTCACGTCTTATATTGCGCAAAGCAACAGTGCCGGGTTTATAGCGATGTCGTCTGCGAACACCCCCGGGTGCTGGCCCTTGTGCTGGATCTTCGAACAGGTCGGCGATGCCGTCGTCGTCGTCGTCCATTCTAAAGGCTCTTTGTCGGGCCTCGAGTGCTACGTAGCCTACGAGACGTCTTCCCGATTTCTTTTTTCTTGGTTTGATCCACGCAGCACCGTCACCAAGATCAGCCAGCGCGGCGGAAACGTCCGATTCCTTGACGGTTCGACGCCTTGCATTATCCGTGTAAACAATAGCGGCCCTAATGATTTTTTCCATTCTAACCTTTGCTATGCCTCGTGTTTCTTCATAAATTAAACCGCTAAGTCGTTTACACCCAGCGCGATTTGCAATTCTTGTTATTGCGGGTTTGGTTATGCCTTGTATAGCATCTCTTATTACCATTCTATGTCTTCCTGCCATTTTGTTTTATTAATAATTTTTTAAAAAAACGGTTTTTTTCGAGTTTTAGATCTAAAAATTAGTTTTTTGCGGCACAATGGACACTGACTGCTTTTCCCGTCCTTTTGACAAAATTTTTTGTGTCTGTGTATACATTGGGAGTGAAAATAGTGTCCACAATTAGTAACGTATATATTACTGTCTGTAGAATTAGATGATGGAAAGTTTCGTGATATATTACTGGGGCTACATAAATATTCTAAACAAATTGGACATTCTGATTCGCAAAGCGAGTCTCCTGGAGGATACAAAATTGGTACCACTTGTTTTTTAGTATATTTAGAAAAAGTAGGTCTGCGAAACTGGTTGCCCATTTATACATTTAAAGAAATTTTGAATTAAGAAGCTTATGAGCAATATTTTCGAGTTCTAATTTTATTACCTTAAAAATCGTAATAAAATATTTACCCAAAATCTGTGTAATTTAAAACCCCGGCAACTAAGTGAACTCGCCCCTCCTCTCCCCCGTTGACAAAATTATGATACTTTTCGTTATTTGTAACCCAAACGCCGCCATCAGCTGGCATATGAAAAGCTTTGTCTTCGATAATCATTTGTGCGCCTGGATTGGTCACGATCGGAATATGTAATCGAGGCTCTGGATCTCGATGAAAAGACAAACAGGATCTAGGTTCCTTTAGTAACAAACGAACTCGTCCTAGTTTATATTGTTTTTGTAATTCAGTGATTACTTCACTAAAGTATGTATGTTTATACTCCGGAACAACTTCGGTGTACAATTCTTCTTTAATTTCTATGTCTCGACACACCTCGACGCCCGTCGAATCAGGCTTTGTCCAAAACAAACCTCGCGCTTTATGACCCTTGATACTGTCAGGATCACCAGGAATTCTTGTAAGTGGGATAGCTGCAAAATGCTTAATCCCAAGAGAATCGTCAAACGTGTTTCCATGAATTTTTAAAACTTCGGACGTAGCTTCTTGTAACTTTTCAAGGTCAAACGCTAGTTTTTGCTTGTGAAAGTCACCAGGGTTATTCAAAACTCCCGTAAAATCAGTGAAAAACGTTCTAGATGCAAATGGTTGAACTCTTATAAATGTATTTTTAATTGCTAGTAGCATTTATTGTATGAATCAAACCTTATAAATCAATCTCATGTAAATTTGTAGCATTTATGTCAAACACCAATCAACAAGTACCCAATCCAGAAACCGCTAATGTAAAACATCGTATCCACAAAAGAATTCCCTAAACTGTCACCATTATACGGATATTCATGAGGAGCTTTGAAAAATTTATTAAACAATACATGGCAAATTTTATGAGTTTCAAAAATCTCCCAAAAAGTATGAATCAAACAAAATACGAAAAAAAATACTAAAACTAATTCTAACTTTTTTTGATTATTCTCAGATGTAGAAAGATTTTTATTTTTCTCTAAATTTTGATCTACAATTATTCTAGTGATCATATAACTTAAAAATCCAAATCCAAAATGTAATGCTGACCACGAACTCGTTAAAGCATCTTCGTTAAAATCTGACATTTATTTACAACAATTTCTATTTCAAATAAAATGGAAATAGAAAGAACACTTCCCAGCCGAGCACCCAGATTCCCGTGGAAATGGTTACTGATAGGGCTAGGTATATTAGTGGCAATCGGGGTAATAGTATTTCTTGTATATACTTTTGGTAGTAAAAGTACAAAACCCCCAACTCCATCACCAGTTAAAACTCAAAATCCCAGAAGTAAACTAGCTCTTAGTTATCTCACCGCTGTTTATCCACTTGTTAAAAACGAAACGTGGAAAAGTTTGTCAGATGACAAAGTAATAGAGCTGTACCAATCATTATGCTGGTACTACACGCCTTTGCCTCTAGATGTTGGACAGCAAAGTGTCATTTTACCTGAGACTAAAGATGGAGCTCCAAATAAAAATCAAATCAAAACCTTGATTTCAAGACGTGCTCCTCTAGTGGGAGCTTATTACAACATTGCAACTGAAGCCTTCTTGACCGATGGCCAAGACCAAGTGCAAATATTATCAGGAGTACACGAAGGAGGTCCCCCTAATTTTAACCCGGATTTAAGTTGCACCGGGTCGCAAGTAGGTTTTGCTGGAGTAATGCCAAACAACCAATTTTATATGCCGGTCCTAGAAGACAGTGTCACAAAAGAATTAGGAGCGGGTGTGGGTGTCACTGATTGGTGGCCGGCTTATGTTGACCCCAATCCAAATAATCCCGACGCAAAATCTGGAGCTACAGACGGGGTTTGTGGATTCTCAGATATTTGCTTGTCCGCCGGATCCGCCGGAGCCAAGCCCATTGTCAATAGTGACGGAAAGAAACAAGCTGCTAATTATTGTTTCGCTGGTGCAGCAGGAGCATTTGCCTCTGCATTTCCTGCTTCCCCAATGGGTCCTATTTGGAACATGGGGATGAAACCATGTGATCCACAAGATCTGGATTTTGACGGTACTAATCCCACGAACACTACAAAGCAGCCAGCGATTAGTGGCAAGTGTATGGCTAACTTGTATGGATTGGATGAGACCAACAATAGCATCTTGGGAGCGAGTAGCTCGAGAATGTTAAGTAAAGCGCGCGCCTCTAACAGAACTTCTGACAAGTTTCAAATGGTTAATATAATCCAACCGTATGCCAGAAAACAAGGTTGTCCTAATTTCGGATTCATGGAAGGAGTGGCTTATGTCATGGAAGGTCTGGGTCGGAAACTGTTGAATGCACCTAATTGTTCGACTGATATGGGACCATCCTCCGTTGCGGCGCTTGGAAGGAACGCCTGGTGTGTCCCAAGTAAAACTGGAAAAAGTAGTAGCACATTTGACAGAAATACTGGGAGCTTAACGGCCGCTCAAATGGTTAAATGTGATCCATCGGACTATACAAGCTGTCAGAAATCCGCCCAAGATTGGAAAAATGCCGGATCGGTCGAATATTATACCGCGAATCCGTATGATCCTCGAAACTGTTCAAATTGTTGTTTCAGCAGCAGTGTCAACACCATCGGAGCGGCAAATGAAACGGCTCCGGGTACAACTTCTCAGGCTTTGGATCAAGATTACAGAGCTGCTTATAATCTGGCAAAAGACGGAGATGCGTGTATTCAATCTCCTGGTATTGGTAGAAATTGCACAGGTGGTAAAATAATGTTTTATTGGATGAATGGTTATGGTAAGTTTTTAAATATGGGACTAACTGGAATTTACAGTAATTACATTGGGTTTTTAATGTCGTGCCCAAATCTGCCATGGAGTGCCACCGATGCGACAAAAGGCCCTTTCCTGCGTAGAACGTTGCCTCAAATCAAGGCCATTGGATTAGGAGGAGGTGCAGCCGCGCAGTTAATTGCTTTTACATCCGGTAAGAACTTTAAAGACGACAGAGAATATCTCTCAGGATATGCTACGCTGTTTCAGCAAGGAGCTCCAATTCCCAGAAGTAAGTCTGGTTATTCCACAAAACTGTTCCCCGGTAACTTCTCCACTGTTTTAAACAAAACAGTCCCCTACAAGTACGACTTTGAAGCAGCCCCTGAAGATTACGAAAATTGTGTGATTATCGTTACGGGTCGTATGTTATTTGCTAAAAAATGGGGTCCTCATGTATTACCCAGTAAATCAAATGCTAGTGTGTGGAAATCAGGTAAGATCGATTTATCCACTCTTCAAAAGGCACAAACTAACACTTGGTATTCGGAAAAATTCAAAGATATGAACTTGCCTGCAAACATGCAAACCCCTCCAGGTATTGGAAATTGCCAAGGATTGTTAAATCCACAAGAAGGAATAGCAAATTTTGTAAATAGCGCTGGCGCTGATGCTGGAAGTAATGGGGACAATTTCTTGTGCAAAATCGCAGCTTACACTGTCCAGTGTTATTATCCACCAAATTTGAGAATTAAAAATCCTGGTTACAAATCTTACAGCAATCTAACTCCTGAATTTGGAGCAATTCTGTGGGGTGCCCAATATCTTATGGGAGATACGGGTGCTGATTGGTACGGCTACAATAAAGGTCCCGCCACATGTGCTCAAGTCAGCGACCCAAAGCAATGTCCCACGTGGCCTTTCGGAACGTACTACTTCGGTGCAAACATTGGCAGCTGCGTCTATGGCATCACCGCTGCTCTGGGATGGAACAGTAGTCAATTTACAATAATGAGCACCGGTGGTGGTGGTTCCAAAGCATGCGACTATCCAAATTACGATTACGAAATCGTTTATGTCGGTGGATCGAATCTCAAGAACCAAGTCTGTCAGAATACTGTAACAACGAAAGATTCAGAGGGAAATACTCGTTATAACGATGACGTATATGGATTCAAATTACTAGACATAAGTGGCGGCAATCAGGCTTCGCTTATTGACTATTACACACAGCAAAATTACGTTCAAGGAAGTAGCGAAGGAATGACAGAAAGCAACAATGATTTGATCACATGCATGGATACTGGTTCTGGACCTGTGTGGGCTGGAGATGCTAGAGTTGCCGCTTTTAAAAGCATGTTTAGCCAATTTTCGAAGAGATACGAGACGGATTATGATATATACAAACAAATCGGATTTGATACGTGCATAATGCCATTAAGTGAGATGAATGTACACACGGACACTTGGGGTGACAACAGACCCAATGCCTTATTCTACAAAGAACCTAGTGGGAAATGCGACGTAGTTTCTGGCAAAACTCCGGAAGATCGAGCCGCTTCGTTACAAAAGTACTTAGAATGTGAGAATAAAGGTGGCACGGCTAAAACATGGCCTTTTGGTATCCAAAATTCGGGAGCTTCGGATTGTCCTTACAAGGATGGAAAATTCGGAATGAGACAGCAAGCATTAAACAATGATGTAGACCAATTGTGGGCTCATACCGTGAATCGCGTCGCACAGGTAGAGTCAGATGACGATCCTTACATGATCGAGGCGCCTGGTTCTGAGTCCTTCCCGCTAGGTTCTATCGATTTGGACGCCCCAATCTCATTAAAGCCTAGTGAAGATATTTCTCCATCCGAAATGGTAGACAGACGCAGATGGGAAAGACAGGAAGGGAGCTTGAATCTACCGATGGTGCCGCCGCATGTACGCAGGCCAGAATATATACCTTATCGTCACCGTAGTAGCCATCATCATCATTATCGCCACCGTCGTCGTTAAAGCCCGATTTGACACTTGAGAAGTAATAATTAAAATTTTCCTTTTACAATAAAATGGAAAAATCCGAAAGATCTACACTTATGATTATTTGTTTTATACTTGGAGGCATCGGTGCACTGTTGTTTCTAGTTTCTAAAATGGGTAACAGCAAAGCAATGAATATTTTAAGCAAAATACTAATTGCAATTGCCATAATTATACAGGCGATTGTTGTTTATGACATGGCATTGTCAACCGATCAGTAGACAGGCAATTATATAATGTAATTACATCATATAATTTAACAAGAAGGACAAGTTTTAGGCTCTTGTGTGTTTATACACGAAGGTAAAATACTAGAAGATTTATTGTACGCGCATTTACTGGCCTTTTGCATCATACTGTTGCGTGCAGTGGGCCATCCACCAGCGAAATCGGTAGCTGGGTCATAATTTTCGGACACAAAATTAATTGAAAGCAAAAGTAAAGCAATCCAGCATAAAACACCTGGACTCATCAACATTTTCAATGATAAGTTACCAGAGTTCAAGAAGACGTAGTACATACCGGAAATTATAACGAGAATCAAAGCAATTATAGATAAAACGTTCATTTATTTACAATACACGAAAAAATGAATTAACCTAAAAATGATTACTGTTGAAAATTCTAATATACCAAAATGAATCAACCTAGTTTTATTACATCCGACACCTGTATAAAATTGGAAATACCTGCTATATGGTCTGTGTTAACACGAAATTTTTTTGTTTCTCGTGAAAAAAGCATTTTTGAAGACCATACAAAAAACGATACTCTGCAGGAAATTAAAATGATTAAAGAAGATCCCAGATTTGAATATTACAGTTCAACTACAAAAAATAATATCACACATCATCAGGTAAAAATTAAAGAAAATAGTGTGTGGCATGGGAAAAAATGCTGTTTGCGTGTACAAAAAGACCTCAACAACCAAATCAGCATTCTTATACCTGAATACTGCGAACACTGTGTGAGGGGTAGCCCAAATAGACCCAGGGCTTAATAAAATAATGTATGTATATATACATACATTATTAAAATTTACATCTTGTAAGGACTAGTTTGTCGCTAGTATAATAAAATAAATTATCCAAAGAACAACAGAAATACCCACAAGCGTAAACGTTCCTGTTAAGTACATATTTTTGTTACGAGGTCTTGCAAAATATAAAATCATGCTGACGAGAGCCAGAAACATGCTGAGGGCACCCAAAATTGCTAAAATATCTAATAATTCCATTTATTATTAGTTTTTCTTCAAAAATATTGTTTTACAAATAAATGAAAATCAAGATACCATTGTGGACTTTTTTCGGCGGTCTCATTGCTGTCGCTATCGGTTTGGTCTTTGTTCTTATAGGAATTAACCAAACTGTGAATAAAATTGACCCTAACAGCGGTCAACCAGTAAAGGATCCAATCAACACGTTGGAGATCATTGGTTCTGTGTTAATGTACTCAGGAGGAACTATCTCATCTGTGGGGATTATTTGGTTAATTATTGCTCTTATTGCGAACGCGGCTCGTGGCAATTAATAAAATTTTGTATCTTTCAAATACAAAATCCTTTAAGCTATAATAAATAATGAAAGTCGACAATGATACAAAAGAACGATTCAGAATTGCTTTAATATTTGGCTTAGAAGTATACAAAATTTGTATGGGCACGTTCCTATCCATCTTTATCCCGCATACTTGTGATGAAGATGTATCAGAATGTAATATGACTCTTAGCAGTACAGTATTAGGCCGAGCTGCGTTTGGATTGAATGCCGCCGCCTTCACTAGCATCTGTGCTCTGTATGCGATAGAACTCTCACGAGAAAATTTTTGTATCAAGCACCTCGATATTAATCCAGACCTTCCTGATACTCATCTCGCGACAATAGCTCCCGAATCTCTTAAAACCAAGCTCGTTGCGTGGAATGATCTTTACTGGCGCGCGGCGAGTGTCGGAATGATTTTAACAACAAGTAATGTTGCTGTTTCTTCTGTTTTTCTGGCAAATCATTACGAAAGTAGCAATACCATAACATCTTTACTATCTTTCTCTATCTTAGTTTTTATGAAATTATTGCGCTCTTACAGCATGGCAAAGAAAAGCAAGCATAGCCTAAGAGCCTTTTCGGCTTACATGACTGAGTTTACGAGCTTTAATGCTTTAGATCCAGACGAGTACGGACCGGAAATAGTTGAGGTGGGAAACGTGGATCTCGAACTTCCAGTTAAATCAGACGATTAGTAACCATCTGGTCGTTTTTCTATAAAATCAAAACAATCGGAATAAGATAAACCTTGAACCACCATAGTTGCTGAGAAACCGAGCAATATGTAATACACTTGTTCCGGTAAAAATCGTTTCAGCAAGAGAATCAGAATTATAAGAATTAAATATATTATCCAGTGATGAACGTGTAAAATTTCATCACTGGATATAGGGATTGCGATTTTACCTTCATACATGAATGGATAAAAAGTTAATTTCTTCGATCCGGCTGCCCCTCCTTCACGACTAGGTAAAAATAAAATTGAGTATACAATCGCTAACACAATACCAAGGATTAATAAATGGATTTTCATTTATTAACAATCTATTTTTGTAGCAAACTTTTTCAACGTAAGAATATAATAGTTTGTAATAAAAATGGCTTCAAACTCTTACGAAAAAGTAATAGCTGGTACAAGCATCAAAAGTGGAGATAATTTAAATTCTCTTGCAGTCTCCAATTTAGCAAACTATTTTTCTCTTGCGGATTCAAACCTTAATTCTAAATTTATATTGCAATCTCTAAACTTACAGAACCCGGCCTATCCGGTCGCAAGCATTCCGGTTCCTCGTCTTGAACCAAACAGAATTACCATAGAAGAAGGTAGACCTAGGAATTTTGTGTTTTTGCAAACAAAGGTTCCGATGTCAAATCAACAAATGATAGCGCCTCATCGCACAAAATTTCCAGGAGACAACAGAGATTTGGTTCCTAATTTCAATGCTGAAACTTTGGGTAACCGTCTGTATTACGATAAATCTTCTGATAATTTTAACTCCCAACGAGTTTTAGGTACAAATAATTTTGAATTGTTGGAGTTTGGTGGTAATGCTGTGTTAACTAATCCTGTAATAACAGTTAGTGATATTCAAGAATATGGACTTAGCAGCTCCAAACAAGTTGTTGGGACACAACTAAATAGCGCAAATGGTAATAGCGATATTTCCATAAATTCTTATAATGTGTTGAAATCGCCTTATCCAAGCCAAGGAAACCAAGGAACATTGGAATCAAACATTGCCTATCGAACTTACACAGCAACTGACTTCAAGCCACGCGGTGGACCTCTTCCGGTATTGGGAACAGCAGTGCAGATTAGAAATGTACGAAAAGACAAACAAGTAAATTATACAGGAGCGTTAAACAGTGCGTTGTTAGGTAATCAATTAACGTGGCAAGCTTTGGGATTTTCACCTCAAGTTTACATAGTAGCATCTACCTTGACTTTCTCAGGCTTTGTTGGATATGACGGAGGTTTGGGCATTGCTGTGACCGGTGAAGGACCAGGGAAATTATTTTACGGTCCTACAAGTTTACCAAAAAGAGGTGTTCCACCTCTTCCTCGTGAAATTGTTGGAATTTATACAGATTTCGATACGATAGGTGTTCCACCTAAAGATGACTTTTACTTATATTTGAAAGGAACAATAGATCCGGCTTTCCAGAATATAATAGGAGTTAGATTTAGTTTTGAAAATGATGGTGTCAACGAAACTTTCAAAGAATTATTATTTACGGACGCAATTTCTAATAGTGCTTCTGGATCAAATTGGAGGATTCGATGGGATGATATACTGTTTGCGACCGAACTGTGGATCTCTGGTAATACTTACGGTGTAGCTCTTATTACACGATAAACGTATTTTACTCAGCTGTTTTATATGAAAAATCATATAAAACAAGGACTTAAAATTTTTGTTAATAATCATCTAACTCGTCAAGCTGATTTACAACTGCTGTAAGTGTTTCTGGGATACTATCAGACATTAAACCTATATTCTGAATTTGTAGATCAGTTGTTATTTTTTGTTGATTTTTAACCACAGAACCATCTATAGTCACTGTCTCTCCTAAAAATGAAATTCCCGAATTTGGTTTCCAATTACTATTTAAGGTGTTTTTAATGTATTTTGAGTCGGATCTTTGACCAAATACACCCCCTAAAAAGCCATAACCCTGTGAATACAAGTTTTGAGTTGCCACGTGTGTTTTTGGAATCTGGAAATCTCCCGAGAATTCCGAAGGAGATTGAGCCGTGTTTACAGTTAAAGCTGCTGCTTGAATAAAAGTTACACTAACGGAGCTCTCGTCGTTGCTTATGTTGACGAGATCGGGTATACCAGTATCAAACATGGCTTTTAATGTAGGCAATGTAAAGTTACGAGTTGACGCATTTATTTTGGTCATCTCGTCGCTGCTTACTTGTGGAAATGAGTTAGCTGGAGCATTGTTCGCAACTGCGGTTCCAAATTTTCTATATTGAAATTTGTCAATCGTGGCGTCACAGTATATTGAATTGCTAAGGCCTTCGCCCCCCAACGTCACACCGGCTTCCGCAAAAGGAAGTTGTCGTGGATTGGTAAAAAATTTAACAGGAACCTGTTGGAGATTTCTAGAAGGACCTGATGCTGACGTCACAGGATTTGCTCCAAAAACTACTTGACATCCTCCTTCGTAGCCGGAAATTCTTGTCGTTTGTAAATCAAACCCAGGAGGATTAATTTCGGGTTTAACTCCACTTCTTTCAATATCAGGATTTTGAATTAACACCACTTTAGCCACACCTAATTCTGATAGATTCTGTGGATTAAATTTATATCTTGGGTCTATATGATTATTCAAGAAATAAGCTGAATTAGACATAGTCAAAAAATCATAATTTTCTGCTTCTTGTGAACTTGGTTTAAAATTTGTAGCACTATCTTTTGGATTTGGAACAGCTTGGACAAAATTTGTTACACCACTCACAGGATTATACGTTTCCAATGTAATCAATTCTAAATATGGAATATTAAACGCCGGATTAATAATAGGGATATTAGTATTTATGACACTTACCATCTTTATATTTTCATAGAAAACATAAATCAAATTATAAGGATCCATTGTAAGAATCTGGAAGTCTTATGTACAACTTTTTGCTTTTCTTTGTCCCAGACCCTAATCTCTCGAGTTCTCCTACCGAAGCTTGATAACCTGTATCACTGAAAAGCTCTCTGAAAGCTTTTTCATACTGAGGGGTCAATTCAGTTTCCGCAAGATCATAAATTTCTTGTCTTCCTGTTCTAAATTCTCCGACTAATACCGAAAAATTTTCTTTGAGCTGCTTCCAAAAAGCTTCCTTCTTTTCTAACCATTTATTATCGTATTTACGTCTAAGCTCATCCCACGAAGGGATAAGATTAGCATTCTCGTTACCTGT
>MDTD01146234.1_pt1 | contig 15940 bp, 10 predicted proteins | sample 811221 | NCBI WGS metagenome assembly MDTD01 (sample SAMN05326646, study PRJNA326480) | marine metagenome | isolation source: seawater | place: Pacific Ocean: South West | collected 2011 | reverse complement strand
ATGAATGTTGTCGTCCTATTACCTGTGATGAATGGGATGTGAATGTTGATTGTCCAGAAGGAAAAGTAAGAAATGACAGCATAGATGGAAATAGTGAAGAAGCTTGCTGTCGTCCAATGACATGCGGTGATGTAACATGTGATATTGGTACAGTAAGATATCAGAGTGCTGACACAATTGGAACAACTCAAGAAGATTGTTGTCGTCCTATTACCTGTGATGAATGGGATGTGAATATTGATTGTCCAGAAGGAAAAGTAAGAAATGACAGCATAGATGGAAATAGTGAAGAAGCTTGCTGTCGTCAAATGACATGTGATGATTTAACCTGTGATGATGAAAATAAAGTTCGTAATGATGAAGAATTTGGAACAACCGAAGAACAGTGTTGTCGATTTATCACTTGTCAAGAATGGGATGATCAAACGAATATTAATTGTCCAGAAGGAAAAGTAAGAAATGACAGCATAGATGGAAATAGTGAAGAAGATTGCTGTCACATTACAGGTATGTGTATAGGTAATACAGATATAGTTAATGAACCAAATATAGATTGTAATGAACCATACACGATTAAAGAAGATTATGAAACATTATCAGGAAGATCACAAGAAGAATGTTGTCGTTTAATAACATGTGGTGAATGGAATAATGAACAAGAGGATGGATGTGGAGATCAGATATTTAGAGGAAATGATATAAATGGTAATGATATTAGTGATTGTTGTAGAGTAAAAACATGCGATGATTGGTATAATACAAATAATTGTAATGTTGGATATGAAATAGACCCTGATACATTAAGCGAAGAAATATTTTCACATGATTGTTGTATGGAAACAAGATGTCCTGAAGGACAAGAATTTGTATTTAGCGATGATGAACAATCTGGCAACTGTGATTGGATATTATGTACAGATTGGTATACAAATCATCCTGAAGATAATCCATGTTCATCATATCATTTTAATTCTGAATTAAAAGAAAATGCCGAAAGAGATGGATTAAGAAGAAACGGGAACATTGGTCCTATTGAAGATAGTTGTTGTCATTGTCCTCCTCACCATGGTTTAAAAATATCTTCAGATGGATTAACATGCGTGAATTTTGATGAAGAAGATACACCACAAGATACATCAGAAGTAATTCAACCATTTACAAATCTTACAGAAGGGTTTGAAGTTCCTGAATGTCATGATTTTGACAGCGATGGAAATTACACATGTGCAGATAAATGTAGATTGTGGGAAGATAATGATAATGATGTAACAAGTTGTAGAAGAGTAGAAGGTGAATGTTCCGGAAATTTCGATGGAAATGATATCATATGTAGTATTGATAAAAATGTATTACCACCATGTAATATATTCTCAAAAGAAATATGTGGAAATGATGGAAGTGAAGCAAGCCATTGTAGATACAGAATACTAAGAGAAGCTCAGAATGATTTGAATATAGAAGAATTGGGAGTTTGTATTTTTAATACAGAAAGAGATGATGGAATTATGACGGAAATTAGTCCAGATCAAACAACATGTTGTATTGGAAGAAATAATTATTGTATTAATAATGAGGTTCCTACTGGTGATATAAATTATTTTACAGGTTGTAATATTTCTGATAAAATGATATTAATAAATGATAATGATATTGAACAAGGGGATGATCCAGAAAATAATTGTTGTGTACCTATAGAAAATGAATGTAGAGGAAATTTTGATTCATCACAAGATTTTTTAATACATGATAGTAATGATCCAGGAATGAATAAAATGTGCGATGAAAATTATGAAATACTTCAACCATGTTATGAAATAAATGATGAGAATACATGTAATTCAGAAACACTCATTGATGGAACAAACAGATGTGAATTTCGTAATGGTTATTGTTATTCAATACCAGGATTAAATACACGCGATAATTGTTGTATTCCAAGAGAAGGTTATTGTATTAATAATTTAAATGAAAATGATTACATTTGCGATGATATAATAAAAGAAATAACATCTTCAAATGATGCTAGGGTAAGTGATAATAATTGTTGTATAGATAGAGTAAATTATTGTATTGATAATGCAGATATTACACAATATCCTGATATAGATTGTTCAACTGAAAATAAAGAATTAAAAAATCTAGCCTACGATATTAAATGTGAAAATGATACATGTGATATTTCTAGATGTTGTCAAGATATAACAAACAAATGTGTAGGAAATACCGATCCACAATTATTTAATTGTGATACTGGTACAACCCTTAAGACTGGAGTATGTAAAGAAAATGATACTATTATAGAATCATCACAAGAAGAATGTAATGGAACTGATAAAATATGGATAGAAATTCAAAACCTTGTATTATCAGAAACAGAAAATAAACAAGAAATATGTTGTCGTGAATTAAATCCGGATGAAAAATGTTCTGGATTTTTTGAAAATAATGGTTGTGGAAATATAGTAGAAGAAATATCTACAACACGGGGATATTATAATGAAAAAAGTAATGTAGATAATGAACCAATCGGTAATAATGATCCAATAGATGTATGTTGTGAAGAAAGAATAAATTATTGTAAATATAATACAAACTCTAATAGTGATTTTGATTGTTCCAGAGTATATAAAATATATAAAAATGATCCAGGAAATATATTTTGCGAAGGAGATTGTACAGAAGATTTATGTTGTGAAACTGTAACTGGAATGTGTATTAACAACACAAATCAAGAAGATGAACCTGATATAGATTGTAATTTTATAGGTAATTACACACTTGAAAGAGACAAAGTTGATCATGGAGATAATTACGAATTATGTAATGGACAAGAAAATTGTGGAAGAATGAGAGATCATCCTGAAAAGTCTACAAGAGAGGGAAGTACAAAAAGCGAATGCTGTTTAGAAATAAATCATCTATGTGGAAGCGGAAGTACTGTACCATTTGATTGTACAGCTAATAATACTTTACCGTTTGTAAATAAACCTCCGAGTAATAGAACTAATCAAATTGAATGTCATGATAATAATTCTAATCAAACAGATTGTAATAATATTTTACTTCCATATGATATTGATGAATATTTGAATGATGGAATTGATTTACATCCATGTTGTATGGAAATAACGAATCAATGTAAAGGGAATACAGATCCTGAAAATAATTTTGATTGTGGTGAAAATAGGACAGATAAAATAAATCCTGAACCATGCCCGAGTGGAGGATGTAATTATAATACATGTTGTGAAGAAAGGACTGGATATTGCGGTAATAATACAGATCCATCGGAAAACTTTTCTGGAACGTGTCCAGAACCATCTGTATTAGTGCCAAATAAACAAGGAAATACAATTGAGGATTGTTGTTTAACGAGCGGACAATGTTTTGAAAATGATGATTCAGAAGATTTTGATTGTGAAAGTGAGAATATGACAGATAAATCAAACCCTGAACCATGTCCAGAATCAGGATGTACAAAAGAAGTTTGTTGTAATACAGTATCAAGAAAATGTACGGGTAATACTGATAGTAGCAAAAATGTAATTTGTAGTAATTTATCTGAAAATGCAAGCCTTATCGAAAATCATGAAGATTTAGAGTGTAATGATGAAGTATGTACAATTGAAGAATGTTGTGAAATAACAGGATATTGTAGTGGAAATACAGTAAATAGAGATTTAGAAATACCATATAATGAAGATATAAATGAGAATGGACAAGAAACATATTCTATAAATTGTGATGGATTTTCATCGAATCCAAATAGAGTAGCTGAAAATAAAGGTGAAGGGAATGTTGGAACAACTAAAGAAGAATGTTGTCATATAACGGGTTATTGTTATGGTAATACAGATTCTAGTGAAGATTTTGATATAGATAAATGTGTTGAATATAGACCATCTAATAATTCTGAATTACTAACTATGTTCCGCGGACCAAGGTGTTCAGATTCTAATATTAAAACAGAAGAACAATGTACTGAACCAAATGTATGGGTTAATAATCAAATAGGCGTTTGTTCAGATAATTCAATAATAATAGAAGAAAATTGTACAGAACCAAATGTATGGATTGTACCCGATCAATTACCCGAATTTACACTTGGAGAAACATCCAGGTTCGCTCCAAATGTTACAGAATCAGATAGAGCAATACACTGTTGTAATTATATTCCGCGAGAAGGTCCTTATTTTGTACCACAAAGAGTAAATTATAGAATAAATACAACTGAAACGGAAACAACAACTGAAACGGAACCAACAACTGAAACGGAAACAACAACTGAAACGGAACCAACAACTGAGAGATTTACTAATATGGAAGGATTCAAAAATATGCTTATAGAAGGCGTTGATAACAATCAACAAGAAGTAAATGTTGAGGAAATATGTAATGATTTAAAAAATAAAACTCTTGAATCTTTAGGAATCGATGAAGAAGAATTAATATTTACATGTGTTTCTGAAAACGGTATTGATTTTGATATAACGCGGACCATTATACCAAAAGAAGGAGAAGAACTTTCTTTAGATATTATCGAAAAAGCAAAAACAAACATAAATCTGTCAGGTTTTGTGAGTTTATTAACAAATGAAAATAATGAAGATGATGATAATACTTTTTTTTATATAACTACAATAGTAATTATAGCAATATTAATAAGTATTATAGGATATTTTTCTACAAAATAAATATAGTTTATTATAAATGATATCAGATGATTCAAAACAACGTGTAAAAGTTTTAGGAATATTTCTACTACAAATATACAAAATTACAACTGGAACAATGATGTCTTTATTTATTCCACAAAGTTGTGGTGATAAAATGTGTAGTTTAACAGAAAACTATAAAAATAGCGAATTATATCACAAAACACTTTTTTATTGGAATTCTTTTTCAATGTTTTTATTTCTAATTTGTTATGGAATAGAATTAAGAAGGGAAGAATGGTGTGTAAAATATTTAGATATTGATAATAATTATCCCGACAATAGTTTAAAAAATATAATTGTAAAAGAAAAAACTCTTGATAATAAGATGGACAAACTAAATAAATATTATTATGATATTTTATTAGGTACATCTATTACATATTTTATAAACATGTTATTAACGATTAAAATGATAAATGATAATTATCATAGCAATTCAACAATATCATGTTTTATGAGTTTTTCATTATTAGTATTGATGAAAATTTATAATTCATGGAATGTTGCTTATCAATCAGTGAAAAATGATAAAATGATGAGCGCATATATGTGCGAATTTGTATCTTTCAATGTATTAGATACAGATTATGTAAATGAAAAGTATAATGGTAAAAAAAATAATCGTTTAGAAGATATTAGTGATGAAGAAAAGGTCATTGATCATGAAGAAATTATTCCGATGATTGACGAGAAAAACAACTAAAACATGTTTTTTTTGGTTTAGATAATTTTGACCACTCTTGTATTGTATAATTATCGCTCATAGATAAATTACATCTTGCACATATTGGTTTAAGATTATTTATATCTAATTCTCCACCTTTAGATTCTGGAACATCATGTCCTACATGGAAATCAAATACGTTAATTTCATTTTTACACCAACTAACATAACATTTTGATTTATATTTTTCTCCCATAGTAGCAATCCAACATTGTTCTCTAACTGCTTTGGGTATATTAGCTTTCTTATATTTTTTATCATTTTTACTTTTTTTCACCATTAGAAATTATTTATATATTATTTATGAAAGATTTTTAAATATTAATCTACCCAATCAGATAATGCTAAATTTCTAAATAATCCTTCAATATTAATAACCATATCAAGAACTAAATCTAAATAATCTGGATTAGACCCCTTTTTACATGTTTTTCCTACTTGAATAACTCTATTTGTATCATACATAATAAATCCAGCGAATAAAAAAACAGCTATAGAACTTATCATTGATTTATATTTTCTATCAAGAAATGCAAAATCTATTAAATGAAATAATAATACAAATAATAATCCGGCAACAAGGAATGTTAAGAATGAATTATTCATGTATTGTGGGAATTTTAAAGCTATTAAGAAACATACAATAATAATTATCATCATCTTTTTAAGAATATCTTCAATTTGCTTTTTATCTATCTTTTCTAAGAAAACTTTTTGTAAATAAGACATAATTAGTAATATTAAAACAAAGATAATATGTCTCAGAGTTTGATTTTTAACAAATACAAATGAAAATATTAATATTATTTCTAAAATGATTAAAGGAAAACGATATTTTTTATCTATTGTTACAATATTATTATCATATGCTTTTAATGCCGAAAAGTATATTGATAATGATGTTAATAGATAAAGAAAATAATTTGTTGTAAATCTTTTACATGTTGTTTTTCCATTTTCAAATGCCGAAAAATACGTTGTTCCTATTAACAGTGGTGTTAACAAAAAGTAAAAATTATCAGTTATTTCCATTATATATATATAATATTTAAATTTGAAAAGTCTATATTCTTATGGAATAAACAAAAATAAATATAAATAAAATGAACACATTTATTCTGGATTTTGAAACAACCGGCCTTAATCCATACACCAATGATGTAATTGAAATAGCAGTAAAAAAATATGGTGAAGAAGATAATTTTCACACTGCTTTTGTAAAACCTAAAAAAATGCCTAAAGGTAGCTTGTATACATATGTTCCTCCTAATATTGTAAAACTCACTGGTATTACTGATAAAATGATAGATAGTGATGGAATATTAAATTCTGTAGCCACATATCAGATGTTTAAGTATATAGTCGATAATTCTGATACAGAAAAGCCTATATATATCGTTTCTCATAATGGAACAACATTTGACTTTATCTTCTTTAAACGGATGGTATGTGAATACATAGAAAAAAAAGGTATGGGTATAGATATTAATATATTTAATCGTATCAAGTATATAGATACAATCCTTTTAGCCAAATGTTATGAAAACAAATATAATAAATTTAGTCAAGCATATCTATGTAGTAAACATGATATAGTAAATGAATCTGAACATAGGGCGCTTGGAGATGTAAAAGCCCTTGAACAATTATATACACAACTATGTAAAGAATATTCAAAATCTATGGGTAAAGAAGAAAGCTATTATTTGGATAATCCTGAAGAAATAAAACTTTACATCTAAGGTTTGTTTGTATTATCCAGTTTATTTAATTCACTTATCTTATCTAATTTTAAAAGTAATCTTTTCCATGTTTCTTGTCTTCCATCATTTTCTGAATCACCGCTAAAATCCCACGATAATTCAGAAACCTGTGAAGGTAATATACTTATTTTTTTACTATCACAATATTTTTGAATAAATTTAACCATTTCTTTATTATCGGATAAATCTTGAATTTTTTCAAACCCATATTCAGTTAATGAAACAATATCTCCAGCAACTTTACCTGCATTTCTAAACATCATTAATAATTCTTTACCATAATTTCTTACTTTGGGAGATAATAAAGGTAATAAATATCCTACAAAAATTAAATATAATCCATTATTTGTTACTTCTTCACAATCAAAATCATAATTTACTAATGTTGTTTCCCACGAACCACTACTTTCCATTTTTAAATAAAAACTACTTTTATTGTTTAAATAATAAACGCAATATATGGTATAATAAAATCATATTACAAATTAATAAATATTTTGGTATTGTTTTTATAGTTCTTTTAAATAATTGAAAAGAAACAGATATAGATATTAAATTGAAAATAAATGATAATAATAATATTAAATCATTAATATCTTTTGCTTTTTTACTATGATAATAAAGTAAACTTGTAAATGATAATGTTAAAAACATGCCTGAACTACGTAGTGTACTTTGAAACTCCATTTCATTCATTATATAATTAGTAAAATATATAAAATTAACTAATTAAAATATAATCATCAATATACTCTATATGAATATATTTATCATTAATTTGTTCATACGGTTTGTATAATTTAGACATTAAATAAACGTATGTAGAATTTATATAATAAAGTGAAGATTTTAAAAAATAATATGAAATATATATACCATAAAAATATCTTATAAATAAATATAAACGTATAATATTTGATAAATAAAAAATATAATACATTTAAATATATAATTAAAAATATATTAAATGGAAAAAAATGATTTGTTAACAGACATCTTAAAAGCATACTTAGCACAAACCGAATCTGCATTACAGATATCAAAAATATTATCTGAACATAATGGCGATGAAGATATTACCCCCGATTCGTTTATAATTGGTTTAATATACAGATTAATGGTCCCTATGAGTGATGATGAAATGAAAAATTCTCTTGAATTTGCCGAAACTGTTTTTGATGCTTCATCTGATTCTGAAGATTACGATATTATAGAAGAAACATATGAAAAAGATAAAAATATTCAAAATGAAGGAGATATTTTAATATATCCAAAGAAAATTAAAGTGAACACATGTAATTGTGATATATGTAGTAAAGCAAGAGCATGTTTAATAAATTATCCGAATTATGAAATTTACGATGAATTAGCTAAAAAATTTAAAGATGCAATTGATAATTCATTAATTATTCATAAAATTAAATTATAATATATATTATAATATAAATGGTTAATTGTACTACTGATTTTGATTGCTCAAGTCATCCTAAAGATCGTCATGCTAATCCAACATCCGTCACATGTGCTGCAGACCCTTGTACAGCCGATGAATGTTGTACAGTTGATCCACCGGCTTCAGGTTCTGGTTCAGGAAATAATTCTACTTCAGGATCAGGATCAGGATCAGGATCAGGATCAGGATCAGGATCAGGATCAGGATCAGGATCAGGATCTAATTCAAGTTTAACAAGTGATGTTAATACGCTAAAATCAGATGTAACAAGGCTAGAAAGTGATTTAGCTACTTTACAAACAACTGTTACAACTATTCAGAATGATCTTACTACTGCAAAAGCTGATATTCAAGAATTAAAAGATGAGGATGAGGATGATAAAGAAAGTGGATGGTCAATATCATCTTTCAATCCATTTTCCTGGTTTGGAGGAGATGATGAGGATGATAAATCAGAAGGATTTTCGAATAATAATAATAATGACATATTTTTCATATTAGTAATTATAATTATTGTATTTTATTGTTTAAAAAAATAAATTATTTATCCGTTAGTTCATATGCTTTCTGAACATAAGCATTTGCTAATATTTCAATAGCAGGATAAGTAATATTAGGAAAATTAATATATAATCCAGCTATATCTGATTCTATTTCATTAACAAAATAATTTGATGCTTTTTTATTACTATTATTTTTACAACAAGCAAAATCAATTCTTATTAAAACAGGAATTGTTTTTTTCTTTTTAAAATGTATTTTTGGTAATGTTTCAAATATTTTTTTCCCTATCATTTCACAATGATTAAGAACCTTAGGTTCTACCTTATTTTTTACAACATAAGTTTCTCCTGGAGATGTTGCTCCTGGTGTATTTACAGCATATGATAATTTTCCATCAATCCAAAAAGTTTTTATTTCTCCATATTTTGTAAATCCATCTATTTTTTCTTGAACTAAATATTCATCGTAAAATTTATTTTCTTCATCAAAATATTCATTTAATAAAAATATATTTTCTGAACATTCTTTTGTATTAAAAATTCCTAAACCATAGGCTATTGTTCCTCCGATAGGCTTTATGATAAAATTTTTCCAATTTTTAACTTTTATTTTATCTAATAAAGTTTTTGTATTTATATTTTTTTTAATAAAAATTGTCGGTGAAATAGGTATCCCATTTTTTTCTAAATGTTGAAGATATTTTTTTTTATCCCATAAAAAAGACATAAATGGATACGATGGGAAAATATTATTTTGTTTATTTCTATAAATTGCATCTAATTTTTCCAAACCTTTTTGACCACTAAACTTTTTTACGGGTGGATCATCATTAATAACATTAATAACATCATAACCAATAACATAATTTACATCATTTTTTTTTAACCTTTGATTTGATATTTCTTTGGGTGTAATTATATCTATATCTATTCCTACAAATTTTTGTTTAATGAGATATGCTAATGCTATATCTGTGTGTACACTACCATTTTCATAGTGTTTTTTTGGAACTATTTTATTTATTTCTTTATGTAATGATATTTCATCGTCTTTACCAGTTATAAAACCAATTTTCATTATATAATATATAAATATTTAAAATTACCTTAATAAATCTTCCAAAGGATTATTTTTACCTTTTAGTTTATAAATAGCATACATTATAATAAATACAACAAATACTAATCCTGCCCCCTTTGCTATAATTTCATAAATATTTGATTCTCTATCTTCATCTCTTACCTTTTGATTATATTTTTTTCTTATATTAGCTTGTAAAGCATCAAAACGAATACCACTTTGCAATTTTTCGTTGATTTCTGATCTTGAAATAACATCTGAACCCTCGGGTGTAACTGTAATATTTATAGGTATAGTATATTCTTGATTTTCAATACCTTCTATCAATTTATTCATATTTTGTTGTAGATAATAATTTCCAAATCCTTCCATATTTGTAAAAGGGACAACACTACAAACTGTTTCTGCTTGTGAACAATCTACTGTAATATCAATATTTCCTCCTAATTCATCTGATAATTGATTTTGTATACTTGTAAAATCACCCGTTTGACATAATGTATTATAACCTGTATTACATGTTGTGAAATCTAATGGTACACTTTCAATCACTATAGAATTTTCATTAATACAACAAGCACTTATTACATCGCTAATACTATCGCTAGTATTATATGTATTTTGTCTGTTTAATTCTTCTCCACTTGGACAATCGATAACTGCTGATCGACAACTACATTCGGTATTAGAAGAACAACATTCATCATTTTCACAGGTTGATCCGCATCTAGAATATCTACATATATTTTCTCCTGCTGAACATGCCCCAATATAAGAATCATCATTACCACAAGTCCTTAATATACAACATTCCTCTTCTATTTTATTTTCATCAATTATAGTTTGTGTTATATTACTATCACTACTATTTTTCACTTTATCAGATGGACATGTTATACTTTCATGATAACATGTAGTTAAATCACAACATGTATTTTCGCAATTATCTCCTTGACAATTATTTCTAGAACCCCCATTATTTATTTTACCTGTTGGACACACATAATCTGGTTCATTTGTATTTCCACTACATAAACCACTAATATTAACACAGCATACTTCTTTCGTACAACCAGTACTAGGGCATGGTTCTGGATTTATACTATCAGACATTCCTTCACTTGAACAATCAAAATCATCACTTTGTGTTGTATTTCCTCTGCATAATCCAGATATATCCTCACAACAATGGGCTTCTGAACAACCAGATGTTGGACATTGACCAGGATTCTGTTTTAATCTTCTTCTATCATTACAATCAACATTATCACGAGCAAAAGTGTTTTCATTACATGTATTAGTTATTGTTTCGCAACATATTTCTTTTTCATTACCAGGAATACTATCATCACTATTGTAAAGTTCTGTATCATTTCTGGAAACATTCATATATCTATCTATAAATTCTCCATTTGAATTACGAAGATTAGGACCAAAACCATAACTTAATCTACATTTTTCTTCTAATGTTACACCCTCACCTGCCCATGATTCAGTATTTAGATCATCACCATCCATTTGTGAAAGACCAGCACATCTTGCTATGGACTCTGAACAACAAAAATCGATACGTTCATTTTCATCAATTATAAAATTATCTTCTTCATCTTTTATTAATCGCGATTCAGGTGTTTCTCCATCAACAATTCTTAGATATTTCCCTGTTGGACAAGTTATCGAAGAACATGTTTGTGAATTATCATAACATTCCCCTGTAATAGTATATTCTCCGCCTTGCGTACTACACCTTGTTACTTCAAGATTACCAGAATATCCTGAACTGCATCTTATATTTACTTCAAAATCTCCATAATTTAATGTTTCAGAATCAATTACTGAATTATCAGGAATAGATTGCGGACGAACGCATTGTCTTTCTTGACACCCACTAAGCGTATATTCGCCTCCATGATTATTACATTCTGAAATATTAATACTATCAGTATCACCATGATAACCCGTAGAACATGTAGCACTAACATTAAATCCTAATGCTGTATTTAATTTAGTTTCTGTTATATTGTAACCATCAACGCCATCTGGTAATTTACTATTACATATTATAGGTACACATCCACTGAGAGTGTAATTACCTCCATTAGTATCACATTGTTCTATAGTAGCACTACCCTCATAATTTTCTGCGCAATCAGCAGTAACATCAAACCCTCTTACTGTATTTAAATCAGTTTCTCTTATATCGTAACCATCAACACCGTTTGGTAATTTTGAAGAACACTCGATTTCTTGACATCCTCCAACAGTGTATTCCCCATTAGTCACGCAAGCTGTTGCTGATGGTTGATTTAAACCAGTAGATTGATAATTTTCAGCACAATCAACAGTAACATCAAAAGAATCTGTTCCCCCCCCTTGATCTCTACGTAATTCATTTTCAGTAATATCATAACCATCAACACCTTCTGGTAATTTTGATGTACAGGTTATTGGTTCACAACATAAATCAAAAAACAAAGTTTGTGATAATTGTTGATTATTACAAGGATGATCGGTATCACTTTCATCAAAATCATCACATATTTTTGATTGATCGTTAACTGAATTATATGTTCTAAAAACACCACATCCGTTATTTTCATTATGTACTTGATTATAGTCACTAAAACTATCTAATTCATCCGCTAGTATTTCAGTGCTTAATTGAGAACATGTTTTACCTGTATATTGAACATTTTGTAAATAATGATTACTATTCGTTCCATCACCTGCTCGGATATCTGTACCAGCTACTGGTGTTTGCCAATTTTTAGGGTTTGGTGTTTGGAGATTTTCACAACATATACTTTCATCGGCTATTTCATCACTAGAATCAAGATGTCCGGCCCCTGGTCCTAAACCACAATTATTATTACCACTAGAATCTTTTTCACAATATGGTTTCAAAAATCTAGATTCACAAGTAGTTACACCAGCATCACTTGTAGAACAGCAATAATCTGTATCTGTAACATCCGCACATCTTAATAGATCTGTACAACATGCATTATATATTTGGTCTACTGTAGAATTTTCTAAATCAATATATTGATTTTCTGGTTGATATATTAAATTTTTTCCTTCTAGACAAGATCCACCAGATTCCGACCAAGCCATACATGTATTTGTACAATATGTACCTGTTCCAGTATCATCTGATTCTTCCACAAATTGTCTAGATTCAGGATCTGAAGAATCACTAGAAGTTGGACATTCTGAGCAACTAGTAACATCTCCATTATTTACAACATAATGTGAATCAATACATCTATTATCATAACATTCCCTATTTGATGACCTTGTAGGTTCTGTTTCTGTAAGGAAACCATAAACGCATGTCTGTAAAATAATACATTGTCCTGCTGTTTCATCACCACTTGGTTGTTGATAATAGTAATTATCATTACAAATTAAAGTATCACTATCACTTGGTATAACTGCTATTGAATTATTTTCATTTGTACATGTGATATCCGTTTCAATATTTGAAATAGGTGTACATTGTTTTACAATATTTTCATCTAAATAATAACCTTGATTTGCTGTTTGGCATTCTAAAACCATTTCTCCATTTTCATTAATTATACATTGTGTCCCATCTGAAGAACAACCCATTTGACTGTCACATGTTGCACATTGACGGTCTTGTATTGTAGTACATTCACTTGTCATATATTCGCGATCACCACACGTCCGACACTGTGTACATGAAGTACTACCCTGAGTATTACTAAATGTAGAACCGGCTGTACAGTCCTGACAGTCGGTATTTGCTGTTGTTGTACAAGCAACATTTTGATATTTACCTACTCCACATGTTGAACAAGTTGTACATGAACCACCCGTACCATCTGTGTTAAAATTAATACCTTCTGTACATGAATGTACTGTACCCTCTACATCAATATAATGCCCGGATGTAGTACTCAAACACTTTAATTTATGTTCAAGACCATCAACATTTGAACATACTGTAGCATCTGTTGAACAATTATCTTGTCCTGTACATGCAATACATTGGTTTATAGATAAATGAAAACCATCATTACAACTTTCACAAACATTTGAGCCATCACTTGTACATAGGCTACTTCCATCATCCACAGAGTTACCATTTTCACAAATACAACTATTTGCTTGACAACTGTCTGAATCACTATCTCCGCCTTCAACATGGTTAAAACCAATATTACATGGATTTGTACCATCTGACATACTTATACGAGAAATATTATGACCTTCTGGACATTCATATTGTGCATTGTCCTTAGCATTTTCAATTATTTGACAACATCCACTCAATGTATAAGGACCACTAGATTCACATGGTTCCACCACCGGTGTACCTGTATAATCTTCAGCACATGAAGTTCCGACACTTATACCAAAACCCTGGGCGAGATTGAGTTCTGACCCAGTTATATCGTAACCATTTGTATCTGGCGTAGTACATATTATTGGTTGACATACTCCATAATCTGTACCATCAATATCTGTTACAGTGTCTGGATTAAATTCATAATTATCAGCGCATTGGTTTACTTTACTATCACTATTATCTGTACAACGGTATGTCGCCCCTGCGCCCGCTCCATCCATTGATGTACAATCACTACATACACGGTTATTCTCACCTACACATCCTGTACTTTCATATTGTCCAGGAGCACATTGTTCTGCACATTGTGAACACCCGGTCGTTTCACCATCATCATTTGTAATTGCGTAGAATTCATCATCACAACTGTTTCCAGTGGCTAATATACTATCTCCAGCACTTGTACATATAACATTACTCGGTACTCCAGCGTTAGCTATCTCATCACATTGTAAACACGCAGTAGTTTGACCATCGCTATTTGTATTTGCGTAGAATCCATCACGACAACTGTTTTCAGTTGCTAATATACTATCACTAGCACTTGTACATATAACATCTGAAGGTAACATAGAATTCGCTATTTGTGAACACGCAGTACATGTATTTCCACTAGGATCACTTGAAAATGTACCTTCTCCACATTGCCCGCACACTGTATTAGAATCCGTACCACATGCTTGTAATACATACTGTCCGGATCCACAATTATCACATGGTGTGCATACTGTATCAGAATTTACTGTGCATCCCTGGCTTATATATTCCCCTACTCCACATGTTGAACAATTTGTACATGAACCACCCGTACCATCTGTGTTAAAATCAATACCTTCTGTACATGAAAGTACTGTACCCTCTAGATCAATATAATTTCCGGATGTAGTACTCAAACACTTTAATTTATGTTCAAGACCAGTAACATCTGAACATACTGTATCATCTGATGAACAATTATTTTGTCCTGTACATGGCACGCAAAGTGATTCCCGAGGATTATAGTTAAATCCATCAACACATGAATTAGTATTACCAGATCCATCTGATAATGTCGCGAATGAACTACTACTATCATCTGAACATGTGACAGCTGTAGGTTCAACAGAATTTTCCATAGGTGTACATTGTTGTACCATACCATCACTGTCAACATAATGTCCATCACTAGCACCATCAGACTGGCACTGTAATTTATCTAGATGATTAGCATCAGTTAAACATTCAGTTAGAGATGAAGCACATTCAGCTTGTGCTGTACAATCTTGTACCATACCATCACTGTCAACATAATGTCCTGCACTAGCACCATTAGGCTGGCACTGT
>MDTD01067536.1_pt1 | contig 15940 bp, 13 predicted proteins | sample 811221 | NCBI WGS metagenome assembly MDTD01 (sample SAMN05326646, study PRJNA326480) | marine metagenome | isolation source: seawater | place: Pacific Ocean: South West | collected 2011 | reverse complement strand
TTTGCGCATTTCTTCAATAGTAGTGCTGCAAGCTGGTCCGGTCCTGTGGCCTTGTCTTCCTTCAAGTTCTTCAGTACCTTCTCTGCTGCTCTGCTCCGAACCAAGCAAAGCTGGCTCATTCGGCTTGCGAGAACCTCCAATGCGACGAAGAAAAGTATCTGTAAGCGAACTTCGAGATGCGCGAGAAGCGTTGGAGAAGCGGTATACGCTGCGGGACTATACCGTGGATGCTGGTCCTAAGATGCTACGCATTACGGGGCCGGTACTCGGTAAAGAAAATGTCGCCAATGCGGCCATGGCTGCGTCCTCGAGTCGATCGAACTCGGCGGAAAGCCTGCATGGTCGCGACGGCCTTGCGCCGTCACCGGAGTCTGCATCAAGTAAGACACCGCAATGGTCCGAGCTCTGGCCTTGTTCGCGTGCGATGGCAGCCTACTTCGGACATTGCGTACGCATGCGGAGCGTTGACACGACCGAATTCAATTGCGGTCTCGGAACGGCAGCTTTGGGAGCGGCCGCAAAAGGCGCACGTGTCAGGTTAATGGATGCAAACGAGGATGCGGTTCGATTCGCTCGGTACAATGCATTACAGAATGGATTTAGCCACATCGTCCCGACCGTGTTCGACTGGAAGTTCGACCGTATGAATGGTCATGTGGGAAGCCTCATCTTTGCGGATGTTCTTCACACGGAGGCCAACTTTGATCATGTCTTTCGCATGCTGAACGACAATCTAAGTCCAGGCAGGACGGCGTTCTTAGCTGAGCCGGGTAGAGCCGTCGCGTCCTCCTTCCTTGAGGAGCTTCGCGACACAGACTATCGAATACGCCTGGACATGGAGCGCGTCGAGGACCCTGATACAGAGACGTACTATTTGGTCAGCGTCTTGCGCATTAAGAAGGAACGTTAATCACTCGAAGACGAGTTCGAGGATGAACCCTTTGACTCTGACGTGCTGGAGCCGGAGGCGCTGGGTTTCGCGGACTCGTTCTTGCTACTTGAAGCCGATGCTCCGCCGCTCTTGTAGTCGGTTGCGTACCAACCAGTCCCCTTGAGTACAAAGCTGGTCTGACTAATCAGACGCTTGAGACCTTCGGGCTCCCCACAAGCCGGGCACTCCTTGAGAGGGTCGGATGAAATGCTCTGCAATTTCTCCAATCGCTCGCCGCACACTTGGCACTGATATTCGTAGATGGGCATGTCGGTCGTGTCTCCGGTAACGTGCGGCTTATTAGCGTCCCGTCTCTAACGCGTCAACCGGATTGTCCAACCAAGAGGCTCGGGGCCTCACTAAAGCGCTTTTGGGGTGGATTGAAATATCCGAACCGAAGTCTTGGAAAACGGCGCCTCAATTCTGTTAGCCATGGAAGAATGCCCATGGCCTGCACCTCATGCCCCGCATCTCCAACGGTCTCGAGGTAAACTTCCGGATCCATATTGAGATTACGTAATTGAATCATGTTGATATCGGCCTCCGATATCCACTCACTGAGCGCCTCCAACTCTTCAGCGGTGTCCGTCACTCCAGGGAATACGAAATAATTCAACATCAAGTACGCACCGGCGGCTCGAGCGACACGAGCCGACTCTCTGACGGACTCGAAACTGTACGTCGTCGGTCGGTAATAAGCGGTATACACGTTCCCACGTGCACTGTTGGTTGAGATGCGCAGGCTGTTCAGACCGACCTCGAAGAGTCCCTTTAGCTGGATCGGTCTCGAAGCATTGCTATTGAGATTGACGATGCCTGTGGAGGTAACCTCTCGAATCTTACGGACGGTTTCTTGTAAGTTTGGGGACTGCATCAAGGGCTCGCCCTCGCAGCCCTGCCCAAAGCTAACAACCGCATCCTCTCCAACACGCTCAATATGGCCCAAAGCGACCTCAGCCATTTCGTCGGGACTGGGGGCAAATCCGATCCGATCATGTGCAGCCAAGTATTGGTCGTCTCCCCCTTCTCGCTGGAAGGATATGCAACCTACACAGACGGCATTGCAGGTAGGAGCAGCCGGCATCGGAGCCTCAAAGCGCCTGAGAAAATAGTTTTGCGCAGCACGACAATGATATTCGAGAGCACAGTTCTCTAGGTGTTCGATTAACCGATTATCTGGATGCTGCTGCCTAAGCGCTCTGACACCTGCCTCCACTTCCTCAATATCGAATAGCAGAGGGTCTTGTCGCACGTCTGAATCAACGCGCAAGCCGCTTGTCACAAACTCTCCGTCCCTTAGCCCCACCGCACTGTAGGCAAAAAGAGGCAAACCAGGTGCATCTTCCAACGTGTGGTACGCAGGTAAGAGTGTGCGAAGGTAAGCTGGTGCCAAGAAGCAACTCACCGCCGTGATGCCGGGCTCATCCAAGACCACGACATCATCAGCCTCCCGGTCAAATCCGGCAGGCAATCGTCCTGGCAACGTGAACAGGTCGCTCCCATCGGGTAAGGGGATAATTTCGTCGTCCTCAAGCGGACGCCAACACTCACCATCCCACCCAATCATTTCCAATTCGGGATGCTCGTAAACCTGGCCATCGGCATCCGCGATTGCCATCATGGGTCGTTTTTCGGACATGAGAACGCGAAGTCTCCGGTTCAGTTAGCTTGTGGTCGCGACAAGAGACCGACATAGCTCAAGTGCTGCCTCAGGGTCCATAGAACGTTTTCCCTTGAAGGCGGCCCGCACAATCCCATTGCCGTCTATGACTACGGTACGACGCTTCGCCGAACCAAGAAAGGCCGTTCTCAAGCCGTAGTCATTAACCAACTCTTTTCCTCCGTCTCCGATCAAGGGATACGGAAGGTCGCAGGCCGAATGGAAGCGACTCTGCAACCACTGCCCGTCAGTCGAAACACCGAGCACGGTTGCAGGAAGCCTGCAGAACTCCTCGTACGCCTCACGGTACGAGCGAACTTGAAGCGTTCAGCCAGGCGTGAATGCCTTCGGATAAAAGATTAGAACCAGAGGTCCTAGAGCACACAATTCCTGCAGCTCAAGGACATTACCCTCAGTGTCCTTCACCCTAAATGGTGGAGCTTTCGAGCCTACAGAAACCATGACGCCCCTCCGGACGCCGCGTTACCCTTTAGCGGGTTGCGTCCTTCGAACGATGAAAGAAGAATTCAACGAGCTTACGATACGTTGGGTTCATCCTAGCATTTCCGCCACGTAGGTCGACCTCTACCAGATTCCGTCCGTTACTGATGGCGGTGCGGCTCACGATTCCTGTGATCCATATCGTGTCGGACCCCACTCTACTCGCAGGCACGCCCACGCGCACCCCATTGCCAATCTGGACATCGATCCCGGGCTCCACGGAGAACGCACAGTGGGTGTGACCGACCCAGCCAAACGTTACGCGAAACTTCCGTCCAAATTGCTCGATGAGCCCCGTTTCCTTCGCACAGAAATAAACGGGCATGGGCTTGGACCCAACATGGACATCAGAGGTGTCTTTCGGTACGTAGCTCGCCCGAGTGGCAAAGTGGCGGCGTTCATGAGGAGCGCCTTTGGCAAAATGCTTGTTCAAGTCTGTACCGGTTCGTCCAAGCGACTGCGTGTCCACCAATACCTTCGGCTGCGTGCGCACACGGTTTGGGTCCCCACCGTTGCGAATCGAAGGGGTAGCACTCACCAGTTTGGTTCCGACGGGAGGCAGTACACTCTCCCCAGAGTTGATGAGACGAACCTGCTTTTGCTCCGCATCGAAGACCAACACACGGTGGTCGCCAAGACGATCATCAGTTGATGAAATTCGTGCATTGATGCCACAAAGAGCCTTCAGCGCACGCACAAGGTTGCTGCGACGCTCACGGGCAGTGATGGCCAACCAAGTGAATCGGTATGCCTTACGCTCGCCGTAACTGAGCCGGGAATCCGGTCCATCCACTTGGATGTGAAACTCTACCGGCCCCATGGAGGAGTCGGTGGCATGAAAAACAAGGCCCTTGCGAAGTCTTGGCTCCATATGCCGCTGCGTGGTCGTGATAATACCACCCCGGCCATCTGAGCAGACAACGAAATAGCGTGCTCTATCGTCATTTGAGCGAATGCCGATAGGCTTGGCCAAGACAGGCGCTCGATGTGCGTCTTGTCCTGTTTGGCCCGTTGAAAGACCGGGTGATGAAACAGTCGCAGCGGATGGATGCGCAAAAGAGGCGCTTTCGGGGCCTGTTGAATCGCTTGCGTTCCAAGAATCGGATGCGGGCTGAACTGTACTGTCTGGGTGCATTAGCTTTCCTCTAAAAAGCGCTCTGACATCGGCGCGCTTGTATACTAGGTGGATCTGTTAAACCAGACTAAAAATTCCACCTTGTTTTCACACAAGACCGACGCACACCGTTTCTGCGGTTAAAAACCGTCAAAAAGGCACGTAAATTAGGCGCACTTAGAAAATGTAAAGAGCAGGACAAAAGCTGATATCTTTGGTCGCAATCTGCGAACGACGCAAAAGCTAAAAGTTAGACTTTCGACTGTCAACAAATTAATGGCGGTATTTCTGTGACAAGTAGCTCCTACACCGCGTGTTGATGCTCGGCAACCGTAACGGGTGGGCGCACGGCAATCATCCTCGTCTGATGAGGCCCGTCCCTAATTGTCCGCATCTATTTGCCCTGCGTAACGATATGGGATTGCGAGGTTGTCTCAGTCCACGACGTCCATAATCCGGCGCGTCGCGGAAAAGCGGTCACCGAACCGCCTGAGGCCATCCTCACGCATTCGAGCCGCTTCGCCATTGAAGTATTGCTCCAGTGCTGAACGACTCTCTACGAAGTACCAAACGGTCAGCCGATACAGCGATTCATCCTCGACCTTCAAAAGCTTGGATTGTGTGAACCCCTCAAATGTAAGCATTTCAGCAATGTGTTCATCCAGCCAAGCGCGAAATTCGGCGACTATCTGCGGCTCCAGCGTCAGATTTACTTCGTAGATAACCACGGCAAATTCTCCGTTGTGACGGCCTTCGTACTCAGTCCACCGGCATGGTAGAACGCTTGGTTGGGCAGTGCGGTAAAGGATAGGCGGCGCCCACTTTGGGGGTGGGTAAACTCAAGATAGGCAGCATGCAGACAGAGTCGCTCAGCGGCGAGACCACCGTAACTCGAATCTCCGATAATAGGCGCTCCAAGCCCTTGGAGATGCACGCGTATTTGGTGAGTGCGTCCGGTAAATAACGTCGCCTCGACAAGAACCCTGTCATGGTCCGTTTCAATGAAGCGAAAGTCCGTGCGAGCATCCATACCCTCACGGTCTCCTGCAAGAACCACCCGGCGTTTCTCCTTCCGGAGCTTGAGCGTGCAACTCCCATCTGGAACACGGTGCTCCGTGATGGCTAGATACTTGCGTCCGATCGTATGCTCACGGAACTGAGGGGTGAGCAGGCGCGACGCTCGTTTCGTACGAGATGCGAGCATGATGCCGCTCGCTCCCATGTCCAAACGATGCATGAGCTTCGTCTTGGCATCGAAGCGACGCTCTAATTCGAGTTGAAGACTGCCCACGTCTCCTAGTTCGGTTCCAGCAACGATTTGTCCCGGAGGTTTCACCAGGACCACGATGTGTTCGTCCGAGTGGAGAATGTTAAGCTTGAAGGACTTCGGTTGAAGTACTTGTGGGTGCCAGGTTGCGGTTAGCTTATCACCAGCAGTGACCGTTCTCGAAGCAACGCGACACCGTTTTTTGCCGATATAGACAGCCCCAAGCGCAATGACCTTACGAGCGAGTGTGCGCGACATATCGTCGCTCAGAGTAGCTAGAGCTCGGTCCAGGCGCTCTCCCGAGAGATTGAAGGGGACAACGACCTGTACGCGTTTTGCCCCTGGGCCGGGTTCCTTGAGGCCTGGATCATGGGTCCGTTTCTCTACGGACACGGAGGTACCTTCTCCCAGGGCTCTGTCAACTGACAGTCACCACCCGCTGCATTCATATGCTCACAAGGGTCCTCTTCACAGAGTTGCGGAAGCTCTTCTGCAATTTCGTCTTTGAAGATGCCCGTCATGGTAAGCGCAGCAGCAACTTCACCGATGTCATCAGGGTCATCCGGACCATTGATAAGTGCCTTGGAGGCTGTGAGAAGACCTGTTGCACTATCGCGGCCGTCGGCTCCACTACCCGGAGCGATGGTTGCCTCCAAACGGAAATCCTTGAGTTGTACCCAAATGACCCCTAACACCAGCACCGTCACATCACGAGGCTCGGTGTCGATGAAGTACTTTCCATCGGATACCTCGGTCAATGTTCCTTGCATGTCCAATGCCCAGCCCTGGTAGTCATCATAGAGTTCCATCGCGGCAGGATCTGTTGTGTCAGGTGGAAAACCAAGGCTCTGGTTGATGCTGGCGACGGTTCCAAGAATCCAGGTCTTCCCCGTGTCCTTATCGACCACCAAATCAACATAAAGCCGCAGATAAATACCCGGAATGGTATCGGTGAGGTCAGCCACCAACAACATAACATCGCTGTTGAAGTTAGGATCGACAGCACCGCCTGATTGGCTCGGATTGATTTGGAACTCAAATATGGTTGGTACTTTCCTCTCCCGACCCTGCGGATCTTTCAGGCCCGCATGGACCTCGAGAATGAAGGGCACCCCTGTCTTATCCTTGAATAGGTCGCCATGCGTGAGTGTCACGACATCAGAAGCATCGTTGAATCCGATGCTTATTCCGCCGCATGAACTCGCGTCTTGGTGACAATCGGAAACAAGCGGTGTTGCCTCTGATGAAATTTCTCCCTCCGAATCGTACTCATAGGGCCAAATCGTAAATCGGAAGCTCGAGCGGTCGACAGTTTCACTAAACTCCAGAACGAGAGGGGTATCTTCGACCCACTTTCCGTCATCAGGCACTCGAAGTTCGACTGTAGGCGGAGGGTCGTAAGCCTCACAACCGCCGATGATTGAGACAGGGAGAGTGAGTGCGAGCAAGACAGCGAAACGGTTCATTACAGATTTAACCTCAATCGGGTTTCCAGCATCCACCCGGTGACAGCGTCCCCATTTTCATCCCGCAAGCCGTCGCCAGGCATAAGAATTGCCCCTTCGACAACCGCACTAAACACGTCCTTGTAGCGGTACTCCACACCGAGGTCTATCTCGGTTCCCCAATAGTTGCCTGGCTTACCACCATTATAGTTTACCAAATCATCCTCGATCTTCTCTCCATCGAAATTGAGGTTCGACATGATCGGGTCGACAGTTGGTGCGGCTGACCAAGCAAAGAGAGCCCCGAATTTCAACTGCAACGAGGGAATGGGGCGGTAGAAGATTTGCGGAAAGACAGCGTTGACGTTCGTGACCCGGCCTTCCGTGGATATTTCAGTCAGCGGGAAACTTTCGGATTGGAGTTGCTTTAGGTTTTCGATCCCTACCGCTGCACTTCTCGCTGACTGAAACGCCAAAGCGTGCTCGAAGAGCATGAGTCCCAGGTTCGTATCGCGAGGCCAACTGAAGAGTGTCAATGGAGTTTCCGGCCTTGGGTCTTCATCTCCCGATGCATAGGCCCACTCCGCCCGCAACGTCACAGGTCCCAAGTCTCCTTCAACCGACACCCTGGCACCGAGCCCAGATATTTCCTGGTCAACAACATCGCGTCCGACCAACTCCGAGAAGCCTACGCTCAGTTCCTGCGTGCTACCCTCAACAAAGGTAACGTCGGCCGCCAACCTAAACTTAGGCATATCCAAGTAGAGACGTATCGGCAGTCCCATGATGCCCGTGTTGTAACGCTCCTCCCACCGGTATGACACTGTTCCAGTCAGACGAAATCGTTCGATCTCTAAACCTAGAACTTTCGTCGCGGGGACTCGCCAATCCAACTGCGCTGCGACTTGCTGAAGGTCGTCTGTGGTGCGGAATATCTCATCTTGTGTGAGATAGTCGTAGACGAAACCCATCATGACTCCTCGCTCCAGAGAAGAGTCCACAACGTGATCATCGTCGGCGATTATCGCAAAAAGTTCGCTAATCTTTGTTCCGAAGAGAACGCGATCGGCAGCCTGGTGATACCAGCTTGAGCCCCATAAGTTGCGGCCGGTCCTTCCGTCGTTGATAGAGACGGACCCCACATCGCCAATGGGCTGCCTTCCGATTCGCAACACTCCGAATGGTAGGAGTACCTCGCCATAGGCATAATTGATGTTGATAGGCTCGATTCCCGTAAGCCGTGGAACATAACTGTCCACATCGAAAGGATCTCCCCCATCTCGATTGCCAACGGTCCAACCCGCATGATTGGGGCGTTTCGACGTGATTCCGAGACCGGAATTGACGCTCGGCTCCGAGCCAAAATTACCATTGTCTCCGAACAGAACACCGTCGAGAACGTCAACCTGCACATGAATTGCAGCCCAGTTCTTCCGAGCGAGCGTCCAATCCAACCGCAGGCGTTGCTCTGCCCAACCCAGATTGGTTGCATGAACGCCAGCTAAATCAAGTGGCTCGATTCGTATGAAGCGCGTTCGGTACTCAGGGCGGAGTTCGGAAGCCCATCCACCCTCATCGTCTCCCTGGCTCTTTGGTACAGAGAAAACTCGAGGTTCTGGAAGCCACAAGGATTGCCGATTTGCAGTCTCCTCCATCGCAGTCTCAGACGTATCGTTTCCTGGAACGACCTGGCTTGGCGGTTCAGCCGCCAATACGCTTGCCGGGAATACAGCCAGCGCGAATGCGAACACGAATGCGAACAGTAACTTCGTGAGATTCAAGACCACACCTTCAAACAGCAAAGAGGACAAAGCTCCCCGGAGGACCTGGGTTACTGTCCCCGAGTTTCGAGGCGAGTGCAAGGGAGGCGCCTCTCATGGTGGTGTCCTAATCCCTGCCTAGGCCTTGTGGTTGCCCTTCTTGGGTGTCCGAGAGCCCTGGACCTGACGCATCGCAACTAAAGCGAGCCAGATCAACATCAGGTAGGCGAATGCATCACCGATTCGACCGTAGATCGTTCCCCCTTCCATCATGGGAAGCTCCGCAACTAGCGTCTCATGGTCATCCAAACTCGTCTGGTGGACGAGTTCTCCGGTCGGAGAAACGATCGCACTGACACCCGTATTGGTTGAGCGTACCAAGGGCACGCGATTCTCGATCGAGCGGAACGTCGCCAAGGCAAGATGTAAGTATGGCTCACTGTTCTTTCCGAACCACGCATCGTTGGTGACGTTGATGATGGCATGGGGGTCCTTGTCCGCCAGGCGGCGCGTGAACTTCGGCAGGATGTCTTCATAACAAATCATCACTCCTAACCTGTAGCCCTTAAAATCGAAGACTTTAACGTCACTCCCAGCTTCAAAATTACCTGACGGGAACATGTCATAAAGCTCGGGGAAGGTGTCTCCAAGGGGTATGTACTCACCGAACATCAGAAGATAGTTCTTGTCGTAGGTGTCTACAACTCGCCCCAAATCATCCAGCAGCACCGCAGTATTGTATTTCCGCTCCTCAAGCTCACCGTCATCCGACTCGGCAGCTTCCCACGTAATACCACCGTAAAGAATCGGTGTGTTGAACCCTCGTTGCACTGCATTCTTGTCGTGCTCTTGAACCAACCCCGATTCGAGACGCGGACGTTCGAGGAACCGGTCCTCGTGAGTCAGGGGCCGTGCGCTTCGACGCACGTACCTTGCCTTCCGAGGCATTGGCAACACCCCTACATAACCCAACGGTGCGAGCCCCGTGACATGTCCCATCCCTCCTGAATCATGCCGCTTCCAGGTGTCACCATCGTCTGTAGATGACCAAAGACCACCCTCGGCGCCAGCTACCACCACTCTGCCCAATGGATCAACGGCAACCGATACGAGGTCTTCCTCTATGGTTTTCCCCGCTTGTTGCCACTTACCGCTCCGCTCTTTTCGCAGCACCATCCCTTTTTCACCGACAACAAAGGTTCGACCCTCGGCTCCATGAATCGCTTTGAGGTTACGGGCAGTGGGGGTTAATTCACGCACAAGTTCGCCTGTTATTCGCACCCTCCAAATCCCACCATCACTGCCCACTAAGCGTGTCGTTGGATCCTCAGGCGTTCCCAGGAAAATACCGTTAAAATCAGCAGTTACCCCGGTTGGGACCAAGAATGCATGGCCTGCGTTGATGCGCGCTAATGTGCCCTTATCACCCGCAACCCAGCCGGATTGAGCGTCAAACATTCCAATCGCTCGGAACGTCTCCTGTGTCCACTGACCTCCATGAGGAGTGCGACGGTCCAATCTTCGGTTATCAACCATGGCCGTAGCTTGCCCCTGACCGAGACGTCTTCTGAATTGGGGCTGGAGAAGCGTACCTCCCTCACCCGCAGCCCACAATGCTACCGCGCCCCCTTGTCGGTTGGCCTGACGGCTCGATACCGGAGCTAGCGCAACGGCATGTAGGTTGCTTGGACTCGATGTAATCACGTCGGTGCGCCCGTCCTCGTCATTATAGATCACGACACCACCATCACCAACGGCCGCAAAAACATCTTCGCGAACTGACGCCACAGCGCGAAGAGGCATTTCACTCACCTTCTCGCGCAGTGACCAACCGAACCCGCTCTCTCCCAAATCACGCCAATTTACCAGTTGGCCTGCCTCAGTCGTTCCGACGGCAAAGTCTGGCTTATGCTTGATGTGCATGGCACCTATCGGAAGATAGCTTGATTCGGGCCACACAATTAGGTCTACGTCCTCCCTCTCAAGGTCTTGTGAGAGTCTTTGATGACGCAAGAGATGAGAGTGCATCAATTTACTCTGACTCACTCCCGGATTGGCCTTTCTCTCCTCGTTGAGAATGCCAATATTGGCTTCCACCAGGCCGACACGTAACTTATCGGCGGCCTCCATCTCGGACTCGACTTGTGCCAATCGTATAAATCCAAAGATTAACGTCGCGATTGTTGCTCCAAAGCCGATAGCCAGCCGAGGACGATCCAGTGGAAGCTTCAAACGCACGCTTCGAATCGTTTCGTAGAGTGTCGCGTTAAACAGCACGAGGACAAATGTGACGCCCATGACCCCTGTGATTTCAGCGAGCTGGGTCATCGGCAAAAACCGGTACTGGCTGTTGGCGTAGAACCACGGGAAAATCATGGGAAACACGAATTCGACCGCGGTAAAGAGCATCGCTACTCTAAAAATGCTGTGCCGCTGACCGGATGGCGGGCTTAGGCGAGCAAAGAGCCAGCCAAAAATCGCGAATTGGAGCCCTTGGTAGGCAGCATTCAATGCGGCAATCGACCACGCAATTGCAGAGTGCAGGCCGCCAAAGTTCTCAAGGACGTGAGAGATCCACCAAAATCCCCCCATATTTGTCACGAAACCAGTCAACCAACCCAACCAGAAACCGCGCTTTGCAGTCGCACCTTCAAGGGCATACAGGAAGGGAACGAGACCTATGAACGCAAAAGGCCATATGTTCGACGCCGGTTCTGCCCGAAAGGGGAAGGACGTGAAGATCAGGCAGCCAGCAAGCAAGCACCACCAGCACAGGCTCACCAGGCGTCGCCGCTCACCCGCTCGCGATGCGGATTGACTCACTGCAGCACCTCGCCCACACAAACGTTGAGGACGCGAGGGATTATCTCAAATTTGGCCGGCAGCCATCCAAGAGCTTCACCATCAACATCTAGCGGTACCTCTTCGTCGCTCGTAGCTTCGACCACACGACCCTCAAGCGAGAGCACCTTACCCTCCTCCAGGTGTTGACCGTCGTAAATCGTCCGGGCCAGACCCAGGAGTTCAAGACGCGTCATGGCTCCGAGCACCGTCACATTGAAGAGCCCATCATTAACAAGAGCTCCTGGCGCCACCTTCATACCACCACCAAAGAACTTGCCGTTGGCAACGGCCACCGTCGATATAGGGGCGTAGGCCTCGAAGTGTTCGTCGATGCTCAGGTTCACAGTAGGGGTCGTGTAGTCAAACATGGCACGAGCGGTTGCCGCCAGATAGGCCCATTGGCCGGGTAGGTTGTTGAAATTCTCCACAAACCTGTCGACGCTTCCGCTGAACCCAAAGCTCGCAATATTTACGAAATAGCGCTTAGCAGGCATCCCTTCATCATCTCGGTAAGAAAGAAGCCCCACGTCGGTCGTCATCGTCTTTCCAGAAGCGAGAGCCTGCAACGCACTTACTTCATCGGCGATTCCTAACGTTTTTCTCAAGTCACCACCTGTCCCGCCAGGCAGCAGTCCCAGAATCGCCTCCGGGGAAATGAGCTTTCCATCCTCGCCAAAAAAGCCGTTAACGACTTCATTAACCGTACCATCTCCGCCACCCGCAAGAATGCGCCGACCGCCATTCCTTAGCGCTTGCCGAGTCAACTCGATCGCATGGCAGCGAGCTTCCGTATAGTGGAGTTCAAAGTCTCCAAAGAGGTCGAATAGTCGGTGTTCAATTCGACGAAAACACTCGAGCATTGACCCACCGCCAGCTCCAGCGTTCAAAATCACAACGGTCTTCAAATCGCGGGGTTCGGTCATGCAGACCTCCGGAGAGCCTCGTTCATGAGCGTGATTCCATGCTCAACGACTATTCCATCAGAGACGACATCCTGCAGAAGCGTAACGCATTCAGGACTGAAGCTAAGGAGACGCTCAATCCCTCGTTCTTGAGCCTGAGCAACGATACGACGCGCTGCATTCCTGGCACTTTCCGGGCTTGTTTTAGTGAAAGCTCCACCTGCACCACAGCAATCGGTCGAATCACGACACAACGCAAGCTCAAGCGGTTGAGTATCCGTGATTCGTCGCAGTACCTCTCGCGGTGTATCTGCGGCACCACAATGCCGAGCCATATGGCAACTGTCGAAGTATCCAATATTACCCGACTGACGGTCCACTGAGGCTCCGGACAACATGGGCAGAACGTAGGAGCTCAGATCAAAAAAGGTCGGTGATAACCTTATTCCAAACTCGGGATAAACGTTCGTGAACATGTGCAAGTCTTGTGGACTGAGAGCGATTACCGACCTCGTACGCTCAAATCTCTGCTGTATTCGCTTCGCTTGGGCACGGAACTCTTGCTCGTATCCGGCCGACCAAAGGAGATAACCAGAATCAAGAGCAGAGGCCTTACCGAGCGCCAACTCGTCATCCTCCAGTCGATTAAGCGTGACCCATAGCTCACTCAAGACATCGGATGCTTGGTTGAGTACGGTCTGCCCCGGAAAAAGCAGCACGGGGGGATGGTCATGATAACGCTGGCAACTAATCGCATCTCGAAATGCCTTCGATCGAATCGATACATCCTTCGCTTGGAACATCGAAACATCAAAAGGCGTGACTCCATCGTCAACCGCATCAGCGCGAGCCGCTTGGAGAATTCCCGGAACATCGACGCTGTGCCGACACCATGAGGAGCAGGCGCCGCAACCTGTGCATTTATAAGCGACCGCAGCGGAAAGCTCAGAGTTGCCAATATGTCCCGCGTCGAGATGATGAACAAGGCTAACCTTCGCCCAGGGCGATACCGTATCGCGTGCCTCAACAGTGGACACGGGACATGTGTGTAAGCACAGCGAGGGGCAATAGGTGCAGGTTGCAATACCGGCTTTGTGGGCTTCAGTTCGTTTCACATTCAACTCGGATTCAGGATGTCACGGACATCCAATTCTTTCTTGAGGGCCGTTTGAAAAGACAGGAGAGGCGTGTGACCTGACGGAATATGCTCTCGGACAGTTTCCCGTACAATCTCGGCTCGTTCTCCCTGTACACCGTCAGCCAGACTCAACCAACCGCCATGCCTGCTGACTCTTACCAACCACAAACCTTGTGGGACATCGTTACCCAAGTCATCTGCAAGCGCGAGGAGCCGCGACCAGCGACAGCCGACGACAGGTGCCGTCCATGCCCTTGGTTGAGGTAGCAGTCCCTCGTGAACATCCCAACCGAGAGGGGGCTCGAGCTTCTCGAGACGTTCACTGAAGAAGGAATCCACGTTACCAAGGCGTCTGCCCGCATCGAGAGCCCATGGTTCAACAAGAACCAACACGGGCGTGTCGTCCGTTAAGCCAACCCTCCGCCGCCCCCATGCTCGGTCGGGCGCTGGCGTGAGCACTTCCATCGCTCGAGGCGATAAGCCGCGCTCAAAAGCCTCCGATAGTGCGTCCAAGGCCGATCTCAGGTTCTTCGCACCGTAACTCAGAACAATTCGGGATGAACTTGGAAAGACTTTGAGTGTCGCTTCATGGACAATTCCGAACTTCCCTCGTGAACCGAGAAAAAGCTGGTTGAAGTCGGGGCCTACGGCCTTTCGAGGCGCGATGCGGGTAGTGGTCGTTGTGCCGTCAGGAAGTACGATCCCAAGCCCCACCACATGTTCTTCCATCGAACCAAACTTAGGCCCCCAATGTGAATCCATTGCCGAGGCAAGCACCGCACCGACAGCTTCGTGGTCCCAAGGGCGTGTGGCGAATCCAGTCGTCAGGCTGTGTTCAACCAGTAGTTCGTGAAGCTCCCTCATGGTTAGGCCCGACTGAACAGTGATTGTTCCGCTGACTAGGTCAAGGTCTCGCACGCGTTTCATGCGCCTGGCCCTTAAGTAGATCCGAGACCGATCCTTACAGACTTCCGCGTCACGAGGTCTGGGGTGGCGCGTGTATACAGCGGCGTCGCGACTGTTGGCCCATTTGACGACATCGACAAGCTCATCGACCGTTGCAGGTTCAACCGCCCATGCGCCGCCACGTCCCTCGCTGGCATGTGGTTGAGCTTCAATTTGCTCTGTAGGAACAATTTGCCGTAATTCCTCGAGGCGCCCAAAGCTATGTCCATCCGAACTGCTCATCTCGCGCCGGCTCCATCGGGAAAAAGTTTTCCCGGATTCATAATACCATGCGGATCGAGAACGTCTTTAATGGCCCGCCAAACCCTAAGCATTTCTCCGTGCTCGTGCGCCATCGCCTGCTTCTTAGACAGACCAACACCATGGTGGTGGCTAATCGTTCCGCCTGCAGCCTGGGCTGCATCCAATGCATGCGCCCAAATTTTGTCATAGAGCAATTCGGCCTTCGCTGGGTCACGTCGGTAGGCTGCAAACGTGAAGTAAATGCTACAGCCGTCGCGGTAAGCATGAGAAAAGTGAGCCATTACGAGCGCGTAGGGGCTGACAGCATCACGAATCTCCTCAAAGAGACTGTAGATGCGGTCCCATGTTGTCGCCACTTCCATGGTGTCGACAAATGCACCTGCGGCATACATCGGGCTTTGTTTGAAAGAGACATTGTAACGGCTCTTAAGCCAATTCTCTCCCGGGCCTGGACCAGCGTCTTGTCCTCCGGAACTACTGAGGATGTCACCAGCTCTCCACATATCTTCCTCGACCGACTCACTGGAACCCTCGAATCCTACAATTAACAGGCAACTGGTTGGCATCCCATGAATGATCTTGTTCACGATCGTCGGCGACGATAAAGCACCCGCTATGGCTCGCTCCTTTGTTCGCTTGATAAAGGGCTCGACAATGCTCCGGCGCGCGTCCGCCAAAGGACCAATTCGCAGCGCAGCAGACACCCGTTCGAGAGGGTTTTCGCTGACCTCACCCTCCCGCTTTTTTCCCAGCGCAAGAGCTGAGTCGAATGGGTCATACAAGCGAAGGACATTGGGTGTCAGGCCGCTTTGCATAATGCCGCGCATCGCTGCCAATGCGTCGGGAAGCTGCTTAAAGCGCCAGCCCCGAAATCTCTGTTCCTCAGGCAGGGGATGTACCCGAAGTTGAGCGCTCGTAATTATACCTAAGGTTCCCTCGGACCCGACAATCAACTGTGTCCAATCTGGAGCCCCCGCGGAGCGTTTTCCTGTATCAACGATGCTCCCGTCGGCCGTAACAACCTTCAGATCGAGAACCATATCCTCGATCTTTCCATACCGGGAGGAGAACTGCCCAGCGGAACGACATGCTAACCATCCGCCTAACGTTGAGCACATAATGCTGGATGGAAAGTGTCCAAGAGTTAAACCATGAGCGTTGAGTCGGTC
>MDTD01010033.1_pt1 | contig 15942 bp, 7 predicted proteins | sample 811221 | NCBI WGS metagenome assembly MDTD01 (sample SAMN05326646, study PRJNA326480) | marine metagenome | isolation source: seawater | place: Pacific Ocean: South West | collected 2011 | reverse complement strand
GGATTGATTTCTTTCATGACAATTTCATCTGCAACCTTTGTTTGGTATGTCTCAACATTGGGTGAAGGAGAGTACTTCCAACCCAGTACTTGGGATGGAGCAGATCCAGGATTCGGCTCAGCGACAATTATTCTGGTTGGCCTGATTGGTGTTTGGTGGCTTTGGAAAAAAGTACCTGCTAGAGGTTAGTAATTGGAGCGCCCAATGAAGTAGATTGTTGACATGTTTCTCTGAACTTACAATTTCTGCACTGAGGTCCTCCAACAGTATTATTTAACTCAGCAAGTGGACTGAAATCAAAGCATTTTGTTAAATTTTTAAATCCTTTTTTGAGGTTTTTTTGTAAAATTACCCCATACACTGTATGTTCGGGGTGTAACTCGGTCCATACATCCATGTATATCTTCACCTGATTTTTCCAATTACTTTCTTTTTGTTTGGTTTTCTTGCCCGTTTTCAATTCTCCTAAAATTCGAATATTTTTCCATTCAAAAATTAGATCAATATATCCTCTAAGTGTAATTTCTTGCTGTAGTATATGTCGGGTGACGCCTGGTGTGTGGTCGTAAGAACCACACTTGCTTTCTTTATGGATGGGGATTTCGGATAATATCCTCCACTGGCCATCCGAATCAGGAAATTTTTCCTCAAGTACCTCCAAAAAATTGATGCACCCCTGCAATAGAGGGTTTGCTTCCTCCCATGTTTTCGAAATTTTTGGATATATTAAACCAGTAGAAAAATAGTTTTTTGGAAATGCTCTAATCAACAAATCTGATACATCTTCATGATTTTTTCTCAGTATTTCCAAATCAATTTGACACTGTTCAAGATTTTTTCTTCTGGCCCCTGAAGGTAGTTCGAGGAAAAACTGAATCATCTCATGTATTCCTATGCCAAGTATTTGTGAAATATTTTGAATTTCTGTGTCTTTTGGACTATCGCTTTTGGATGTAGAGTAAATTTGTTCGCGCAAATACTTCGTGCATAGACTCGAGCCAGAAATACTTGAAACTGCAAGGTTCATCTCTACTACTCCGGTGCTCCCAAAGTCCAATCCTCGTCTTCATCATCGTCTTCATCCTCAGGATAAAGAGAATTCATCAGTACGTGTGGGGCGTCTCTCAAGAGCTCATAGGGCATAGAAACCACGATTTCGTGGAGGTTGGAGTAGTATGTACTAGTGGCATCATATTTCACTGGATTATCAGGAAGCTGGTCGTATGCTTCAAGAGATGAATACAGGTACACCTTTCTATTTCCATTTTTTTCTCCGTTGTCCACTGTGAAAGTGCGCTCCCCTGTCGGTTTGAAAGATAAATTGGTATATATCGTGGATAGATTTTCTACCTCTTTTTCTATTGTTTCCTCGTCTAATTTCGTTTGCAATTCATCATCTATCAATTCTCCACCGATTATCCTAAAATCAATTGTTTGAGAATCACCACTTAGGTAAGATAGAATTTGGTATCCCAACTTTCGGTCCATTCGATCGGATTCCATTTGGTTTCTAAAATCTAATAAACAACCGATACAAACTCGTCCACAGCCTTTTTTTGTTGTACACTTTTCGCCACTGAGTCGTATTTTCACCCTTCTAAGAATTTGCATAATTTTGTCACTAGTAATCTCCTTTACCAGGCCCGCACCACCTGATGCGTTGTCAAAGAGATATAAGTCCATGAAATAGGACTGTTGATCGGGATCCTTAGGATTAGTATCAACGACCTTTCTCATATTTCCGCTTATTTCTCGATTTACAAGTTCCAAAACTTCTGTTGCTTCGGTGATTAATGCCTCTTTTATGGAACGAAATCCAGCATCGAAAGCAGGGGAGTTCCATTCAGATGTAATTGGTGGTTTTATCTCTATTCTCAGTAGGAAAATATCTGTCCGGTAGGTAGTTCCTAAGCAAATTTTAGTCTCGTTCTCGAGTTTAGTTATTTGACCGGAACACGTGCTTGTTGCTTCCTCCCATAATTTGTCGGATTTATCATCCACATTTTTTTCAAAATTTTCCTGAAATTTGTCCACCTTTTGTTGTAATTTTTCCTTCTTATCTGTATCAGTTTCTTCAGCCCATTCTTCAATTAATTTTTCTAATTGTTCCATTACCAATTGTCTAGCATAAATTTTCACCTTTTGTCTATCTATAGCATAAGGTCTGTGATGACTTGCTTTATCGGTACTTTCGAGATGCACATACCCACAGCTTGAACATATTCTGTAACCATCATTGGAAGGTCCTGCATTCACAACTAGTAATTCTGTTGATTTTGATTGGTTACCCTCCCCTTCGAGAGTTGATTCCATACCATAGTCAGAGTCATTAAATCTGTATGCAGTAACTCCCCTCCAATTTGTTTCAAAATCAATCGGTTTGAAACCCTCATCACCTATACTACCGGTGAGGGGTGTTGGTAGGGTAGGCCTGCCAACCCTCGTTGGTTTTGATGTCTCTTCAGAATCTTCAGGCGCCCTCATCTCTCGATAGTTGACGTTTTGTTTTTGTTCTAAAGAATAGATATACCGCGCTGAATCTGGCAAAAATGGAATTAATTTTGGTCTGAAGACCTCGGGGCGGTGTAACCTTGTACTTCTGATTGTTTCAGAGTTGTTGGAGCTTGTTACCTTACATGCAGGACAATCTTCGTTATTCGTGAGGTTCCAATCTGGTTGGGTGTTGCCAATAATGTAGCCACAACCTTCCTGGGTGCACCTGTGAAAATATTTCCAATCTCTTGCTCCTGGATAAAGTTCACCGGTTTCGTAGTCATATCTTGGTTTATGAAACTCAAAACTCTCCATCTGGTTCACAGGATTCTTTGAGTGGGAAACTCCGATTCCTTCGACCAGATATGTTTGTTTGTTTAGAGTGAGTCTTTTTCCAGGTTGGAACTCAGAAAGTGCGACTTTAAGATCTTGGCTTGTTCTAGCAAAGTAATACTCCTCTGCCTTCGTTTTACCTCGCCTAAATTTCGTTCCTTTAACCTCAAACGTAGCCACATCTAGAGGAAATGAAAAGCTAGGGAAAAGACCCAAGTTGATCATTCGTTCCATTAGTGGTTCTTCTTTTTCTTGCTCCCATTCGGATATTTCCATGTCCTGAATAGTTTGTAAGAGGCTATTAATCCGCGAGTCTAGGAACTTGTTCATGAATTCCTTTTCATCATTGAAATGTGTTGCAATGGTGCCGATTAATCGTTCCCTAATTTCACCTGTAGAGATTACTTCTTCTGGATTATTGTTACTCAATCTCTCACCTCCTTGGCCCAATCAATAAATGCCTTTCTGCCATAGTGAGGATTAGCGTCCGAAAGGAACTCAGGTAAGGTACCAAGACTTTCCATTAGTTGATGCACTCCCCCACTTCCAAATTCCATTCCGTCGAAAACAAGAGTTTTTTTCTCGTCATATCGGAATCTCTTTGAGAATAATTGGAATAAAGAAGCATTGATGTGCCTCTCCATAATTCTATGATTCTCAGAATAGAGTGTGGGGGGTTTTGTAGGATTCCTGACTATACTCATTGGATTCTTAAATCTCTCAAGAGCATAGGCTGCATTATCGATGTATGTCAATGCGATAGAAATTTCCGCTGACCCTCGTCCGGCCCTACCAATTCGTTGTTGATAATTCGAAGAATGAGGGGGGACGGTCCGGAGTGCTACTGCGGTCAGACTACCGATATCAATACCCACTTCCATCGTAGTTGTACAACTTAGGATATCTATAGGTGGGCTGTCAATGGGATACAGATCAGAGGCTCTTTTTACTGGAATATCTTGAAACTGAAGTTCGTGTAATTCCGTATTGGAGAAAACATCGTCGTCATTCAATTTGTCTGAAATCTGGGCCGTGTGTTCTTCTGTTCTAAATATCTTTAATTCTGAGAATTGGAATTCTTTATCTTCTAATTTCTTTTCAATTTCATCTTCTAATCTAAATACACCTTTTTGCCAATATCCAATTCGCTGGTTGAGATATTCATCTATTGCCTCGTCCTCTCCTTCAATATGTGTAATAAATTCTGCACCTTGGACTGAGTTACACTTCGAGCATTTTCCATCATCAGGAGTTAATCGAACTTGCTTGCAAGTACTGCAAAATCTGATTGTTTCTTGCGTTGGGTCTTCACCCTCAGATGGACGAGGCAGGTTGCGCTTGAATGGTTGTAAAATTACTTTGGATGCTTTCAATCCTGCAAAAGTATCGCGCTCAATGAGTAAGTCGCTTACAAATGATCTTTGCATTAACCCGCTTAGAGTTCCAAAATCAGGCGATACAACATTCATCCATTCAATGAATGCATCAATAGCGGTGCTGAATTTTCGTCCTTTATTCAGATCCCACCTCATAAGCATTGTATTCATTCCGTGCCAAGTAAGTTCTCCATGTTCGCTATAGATTGCCCTGATTGGTCTGTCTTTTGCTAATCCGGGTAGTTGCTCCTGGCATGGGATTGTGTCCATGAATAGTCTTGGGAATACAAATTTCCTATCATCGGACATATCCAAGTCTTGGTGGAAAAGTTCCATGTATCCCAAGCCTATGTTTTCTGCAGCGAAGTAAGTGTGACATGCATGATACATCAGTAGTCCAGTCCATGGCTTAAGCTCTTCTTTAGTGAAAATGTACTGGTAGTATTCGGCGATTATTTGGGAATATTCTGGATTTTTCTCTATTATACTCAACACATGCGTTGCAATCTCATTTGTACAAATAATTGTCCCACTTCTATTTTCAAGAACTCGGAAAATCATCGCTTCCCTTCTACCTTTGTCTACATTGAAATCCGATTCTGATAGCTTCTTTTGCTCCAATATATTGTCTAACTCTGTGTTTAAATTATCACTATACTCTTCTTGGTATCTATCAAAAGTTTCTTGATCTTTTTCACGAAGCTGATCAATAAAATCAATGCGTTCAGGGTGTATATCTCCAGTTTTCAATATTCGAATACATTGTTCAGAAATCCAGAATCTGATTTCTTCAATTTGAGGAAGGGCTGATTTCTGACTTTGAGTCCACAACTGATTTTTTGTTTTTTGTAGGAACTCCCTAAGCCTAGCTCTTGCTCCATATTTTGCTATTTCTTCGTCAGATACATCAATTAGATCATGGATGAATTTGTTTGTGTTTCCTAATTTATCCTGTGCTTGTAAGGCTTCGATAGCGAGTATAACAGAATTAATTTGATCGAACGCGAATTTTGTCCCGTCGTCCCTTCCCTCGCGGTTCTCAAAGAATGATGATCTTGTAAATGAGGACCAAAGACAAAACCACGGGTAGAGTTTATCCATTGTTCTATATTTATTCGGTAATTTTCTGAACCAGGGCCTTCTTAGCATACAGAAGAGGACTTTTCGGCTTTCATCAAGCTGAGAGTTTCGACTGAGATTTTTTGCAAGCTTTGCCGCTTTTTGTCTTCCATCACTGAAAATTAAAGTCTTTTTACCTTGGTTTGGTGTATTTGATGATAGGTCGGGATCTTGTTCAGCAGTAAGTGTGTTTACAGCCAGAGAAAAAGCATCATCTCCTCTGGTTTCCATATCTGTGATTTGAGGGAATTCCTTTCTCGAATGGTCCGTTTGTGTCCCTGGGTCAATAGTAAAATCAAAAATTCGGGGGTCATCATCGTGAAATTGTTGAGAGTGATTAGGGTCCCAAAATATATTCTGGCCAGTTCGACTAAATCCAGCTATTTTGACTGAAAAATCATCTTCTGCTTTCTTATCAATAGATATTGGATAGATGGCACCAGAATATGGATTCATCCAATGGGTTTGGTCTGCTGAATCTGATTCTTGTCTATGTACACATAATCCAATTATTCTATTTCTACTATCCGAGTCGACTGCAAGCCCCTCGGGCATGTTGAAAGTGGTTGGTTGATCGACGTAAACTACCGATGGTAGGTTTTGGCGGCTCACAGATTCACCCTCAGGTAGTGGGATCCAAATTCTGTAGAAAGGCTCTCCAGAACCACGGTCGCTGAGTAATTCGTAGACTCTTCCCGAACAATTTTCACTTGTGCATTTGTAATCGCCATAAGTTTGTATGTTCCCACAGGCGACGCAAGTCGACAGTCTCGGTAATCCGCGAATAAAGAAATGTGCTCTGACCGGCAAGAGTGGGCTTCCCTCGCCTTTCAAATTACCTTCTTCTGTAAATTCAAAATCCGAATTATTGTCCTGGGGGTCCTTTCTCCAAGTTCTTGCTGTCGCAATAAGATCGAGAAATGTGTCAGTGGCATCGAGTGATTGTGGGATTAACTCTCCGTCATTTGTACCCCACAGATATTTTGCAATTTCCGAAATATATTGAGGTTGAGGGCCACTCAATCCGTCGATTTTTTCCTCGTCCGGAAGCTCTTCTCTATGATTGAGGTAGGAGTAAAATCGTTTGAATAGATTAGATGATTTTAATTGCCAGTATAGGCTTTCTTGGCACCATTTCTGGTGTCGAATTTTTTCCGATATCGTATCCCAACTCTCATCAGGATTCAATTGTAAAGGAGATGATGATTTTATTGTGGACAATGTTGCAATATTTTCCTCTGTTAGTACGCGGAAATTATCTGTGTCAAATTTTGATAATTTCTTCATTATCTCAATAGAGGGCGGATCGTGAGAAGAAATTTCTTCGAATACTTCGACTAATTCTCCTTTAGGGAATTCAATACTCTCTTCTGGAATTTCCTGTCCTGTGAGTAGCTCGATAAATTCCATTTTCTTGGCTTTAGCTTCTGGGGTTTCTCCGCCTAGGCTAGCGCTTGTCATGATATACTGGAATTTGTCTTCTTTTACTCCCAATACACTTCTAAGTCTCTGAATTAACATACTTACTTCTGTACCCATAGCCCCTTGATACAGATGTGCCTCATCTATCACTAATAGCAGGCGGTTTCCTTCATTTTCTAGCCATTTTGAAGTATCCTTCCAAAACCTATGTTCGAGTGGTCTGACCAACATGTATTCCAACATTGAATAATTGGTGACCATTACATCGGGAGTTCCTCCTTTCCCTCTAATGCTTGACAATAGATTTTCAACATCGTTTTCGTGTCCTGGATTAACGTCTCCATTATCATCTACCCAATTTCCATAGCCTACATCAGGAGGTTTAGCGGGCTTCTTTCTGCTCAACTTATCCATGGTAAATTGGTGATAGCCGCCTTGGTGCATCTCAGGGCGGGTTACTAACTCCTTATCCTCCTCATCACTAGTCATGGGAGGGTATTCAAATCCTAAGAGAGCATTTCCTGTTCTTTTCTTCGTCATAAACCAACATAGGTTCCATCTATGTTCCAGGCGCTGCCAATGAATGGCATCTCTATCGTCAGAATTGATTTCGGAATCTGAAAACTTGAATTCGTTGAAATCTCCCTTACCATCTTGGGTAACCAGATCGGCCCAATTATCTACAGTCCAATTAATCTGAAACTTTTCTTGTTCTGTCAAATCTGCATTATTATACATCACAGAATTGAGATTTGAATCCGACGGAATTGGTCGCATTCTGAAACCTTTAGCAGGAATTTTTCCCTTCTCTAACATCTTTGACCATATTTCTGGCCTGTTTAGCTCTAAGTCAAGATAGGTATCGTGGATGTCCTTTAATTTTGGTCGATTATGTGTGTTATCCCATTTACCCTTTTTTTGTTTGGCGTACCATCCGTGGTATGGTGCTCGACTTGTATACATTCCAAATCTTGGGTTTCTTCCTAGTCCTTCTTGCTTGAGCTGCCCAGATATTTTGTTCGTACCTAGCATATGGCGAATTCGTCCCAACTGGTCAGCCACCAATGCATTCATAGGATATAATATCAAACAGCGAATTGCACTTGGTGCAGGCTGGTCAGATTTTTCCCTCCTAGCACTTTCATGAAGGTGGGCCAAAATTGGTAGCAAGAAGCTCTCTGTCTTTCCTGAACCTGTTCCTGTTGCAACCATGACATGTTTACCTTCAACATAGGCTTCCAGGGATTTTCTTTGATGAGGGTACAACGTCCATCCAGCAAACATTGATTTCTCGAGAGTACGAATAATCGACTTCAGTTTCTTCTGGGTTTCAGGGTTCAACTCTGGATTTTCATGTAATTTTTCCACTACACCCAATTCGTTGTCACGAATATATTGAGGAATACATTCGATTATGGGTTCTTGCATTAGAGGATATATTGCGTTCTGTCCGTCCCACAGATCCTTTCTATTTTCTGTTAGATTTGTTGGCCAGTTCTTACCCGAAACCAAGGGGTATCTTCTTTGGATATCTGCAATGTGTTCTTTCTCAATTTTATTTTTCACCTTACTAATTCTCACAGACTCACCACCAAAATCTTCTATTCACCGCTATGATAATATCTCTTTTTACGTCCTCATATTTAGGAATTTTATCTAATACTATTTTTTGTTCATTAACCAATTCTTGAGCCATTCGTATGATAGAATCGGCTCTAGTGTGGATTATATTTTGACCTGTATTATACCTCTGGAATACCCACCCGGGTATTCCCCGATTTTTCAATCGATCTTGGGCGACTTTTGATTTATCAACACATATGGAAGCGAATGCACGGACCAGCTCTCTTGTCAGATATGCGTGGTCGTATAAACTATTTTTTGGATCAATTAACCAAGGCATTTTCAATTTATGATTCGTACCTAAATTCCCTAATTCATCAATATAAGGGGGGTTTAGTTTATCTCTACTATCAATTAACAACATCTTCTCTGACATATCAGTCAGATCAAGACATCCGAGATAGAGTTCCCAAGGGGGTATGGGGGCGGAAGAAAAGTCCCATTTAATGGGTACTCTGATTGAAATAAATAGGCGTCTTTGGTTGTCTATTTCGATTGACATGGCCTTATGCCAATCGTGTTTCTTGAGCCACGCATTTTGTATTAAATTACCAGAATATCCTGCAATCAATTGTTGTTTTACAAGCACTTTTGCTATTTCGCCAATATTGTTAACATTGACTGGTAAGGGGGCTGACCTGTCACCTATTTTCCATCTTAGTTCTTTCATATCCGATGAGATTTTCCAAGGCTCTGCAAAATCTTTAGTGGCATCCCAAAAATCAACAATATACGATGAGGCTGAAGGTAAAATCTGCAACTCATTTGGATGTAAAATAATAGGTTCAGGGTTTGATTTAAGTTCAGAGGCAAGAACGTATCTGAGGCCAGTATTCCAGTCTGTGAATAAATCAATATCTTGGGCTTTCAATACATTATATGGTCTCGAATCGAATAATATTTTCACGTCGATAATATTTTCAATTTCTGCGAAAGATCTTCTCCTAGGTGTGATATAATGTTTATTTTCCAAGTCTTGCTCTCTTTCCCAATATTCAAATTCACCTAGAGACTTCAGTACTTTAGTCAGGTCGTCAGTAGGAGTATAACCGATTCCATAGAGATTTGAGATATTGTAGATTATTCGACGCATACGCTGTTCAAATGATTGCAATGTCATACATTTTGATCCTTGAATAACTTGTGCGTGTTTATGGAAAATTACACGAGAGATCTCGGCTATATGACCCAACCTGAGATTAGAGATTTTTTGAAAGTCGAACGGGAAATCGGTATCAGAGATATCTTGGAATAACGTCTTTTGATTTGAGTTCAATATTTCTCTTTTCTCTGCTGCGGAAGGTGCCCCCCAATTCTTCCCACTGTTTGCTTTGTGATAATTACCGTCCTGCCCAAAGTAAGTGGGAGAATCTGAAGTAGGAAGTTGAGAATCGACATTTACTATGACCCACCGAGTTCGTTGATTTTGTGTATTTCTAAATCCTATCTTGTGAATTCCATCCTTGTTAAATTTGAATTTACACCAAGCAAATCCAAACTCATCTGATTCCAATTTTGCTGGGACTAATGTGGCGGAGTCATTTGGTTCAATTATACAAACTTCAACAGTAGGGTAAGAAATTACATGATTTGTCATTTCGTCCTGTTCAGAAGCAGTATGGCCAGATAATTGTAGGAGAAGGCAAATTTCTGACTTATTATCTAAGTAAAATTCTGGATAACCACCCTCATCAAAAACAGTTGTTGGGTTATCTTGACTATTCCAAAAAAATCGGATAGAATTAGTATCTTGGTAGAAGCGAGGAATTAAGCTATGCGGATTAATTAACTGAGTATGGTTATTCAGGAAATTTCTAATCCTGCTTCTCTCTAAGATCTGCTTACTGTTCTTCACGAACATGAAAGAACCAGGATAATTGTCAATCAAAAAGAACTGGACTTGACCGTCTTGGGATATTTTTTCGGCTTCTGGGCGGCTGTCTGGCCCTAACCTTTCTTTCCAATCATTGGAGGTGTTAAGTGATCCTGGGGTAGGAGGGAGCCACACAATTAGAGAATCTTCTGTTGCAAGACGGACTGCCTGAGTATGCGGCTTACCCCTGGGTATTCTTTCAGTAAATTCCTGCAGGGATTGGCCAGGCGACACCTCGCCTACAAAATATCTTATTCTTTGATCTGAAAAGGTGACTAAATTAGTCTTCCAGGGGGGCTGATTAGATTTGTCCAAAACGAAATCAATTGAAAATTTTGCACTAGATTTCAACGGACTATCGTAAACTACTTTGTTGTCTCCTGTAATATCTAGATCGACTATACTTGTATTGGTGTTAATGGCTAAATCTTCAAATTTATTGAGAATATCTTGATCGCTTAGGTGTCTGGTTTTATCCCATTTGATAGAATGTCCCTCTTTAGGTAATTTGATGTCCAGGTATTTTTGTCCTGGGCTTGTTTTTATGGAAAAGGACAGTAAATCTGTCGTGTTAATCACATTTTGGCGCGGTTGACCGATTTCGATAGTCTTCTGCAGGAATTTTGTCTTTGCTTTCTGAGCAGTGTTTCCTGCAGGACAAATCCCACATACGGTATAGCCGGCTCCTCTGAAAAAGAAAGGTTGAGAGATTATATCTCCTGTTTTTGAACAGATTTTACCGCTGTTGAAGCCTTGAATTCCAGGATTATTTTTACGGGCACAACCACCATTGGGCTGGTTAGGTTTGGGTTGACAGGTTCTGACTGCATGACACATTTTTTTTGCCCGTTGGAATAAAGCGGGGTGGTTCCTTCTAAGCAGCAGCATATCATCAACGGTTACCATATTTCCTTGTTTACCTAGAATATTTTGAAGAGATTCGAGGCCGACTGGCCAGCGCCCATTCGCTTCGTTTTCTATCGCTTTTTGCATATTTCTTCCAAGATAAGATTCCTGAGTTTTGAGATCATCTTGAGTTGAATTAAACATAATTTAACCTCCCACGGAATTCATTTTTTGTTGAATACTTGTTTAGAATACGCCCGTACCTTTTACTGAAAAATGATACTCTTTTTCTCCAAAACCTACCATATATTCACCTGGCGATAAATCAAGTAGTAAAAATTGAAATGCGCGATTATTCAATTGTATTACATCTTCAAACCAAACAATATCTTGTATTTTGTAGCCAAGTGATACAACTTTCCCCTCCTGCCAACCACATTCACAGTATGATGAGAATTGAAGGCGGTGACACATTGGGCATTCTGGGGGAAATGTCGGCGTCTTCTTTTTTTCACCATATTCTTCCTTTTTAAGTATCAAAAAATCTGGATGAATCGGGCATTCTAGTGTTTTGTTGTTTCGTGAAATAAATTCAAATTTCATTTCCGATAACTCAACTGTCTCCAAATTATTAGGAGTGGAAAAATAATCCATATGAATCAGGAATTTGAATGCTTTAGAATTGATTTTTAGATTAAGTGAAATGTTTTGAGGGTCAATTATAGAATAGCTTTCAATGATTATATTTTCTTCCAAATTCCGCATTTTGTTATAATTTCGAAATTGTATTGTATCGACCAATTCCTCTATCTTTGCATTGTTTAATGCTGAATCTAGACTCAAAGATATGTTTCCTAGAAGTTGTTGGCCATCTCTTGACTTGTAGAATGAAACATGTTTAACTTCCAGACCAATTTTCGAGAAGTCCAAATGTTGGTTTGCGATGTCAGCTCTCATTTTTGGGTAGGAATTCCATTCTTCTTTTCCGGTTGATGGATCAAAACTGTATATCTCATATGGAATATCATAAAAATTAGGTTGCACTATCCAATCAACTAATGATACTGATTTTTGCTGAATATTTTCTAAGAGGATTATATCATCAAATTTCGAAACTGCACCCAGCAGGTGGGTTTTTCCTGTGGATGATATTAGCCTGAATTTGAAACCAAGACTTTGCTTGAAATCTTGGTATAATGCAGAGTTGTTTCCCATATTATCTGCCACAATGAAAGGTGAATTAAGATAGAAACTCGATGAATTTGAAAATATAATATCGGTATCTTTCCACGAGTCTTGTTTGCTATTTATTGTTGAATATTGCAGCCTATAAGGGTAGGACGCTGAACCCGATTTAGGTTCATTGGTGGCTTGCTTATAGTTAATCTTCAGGCGTCTCCCAAAGTGCATACATTCCATTTCTATGTGGAAGGTTTTGGAAAGTTGGATTTCGATTATTTTGAATGGATAGTCTAGATTATTATGAAAAATTCCAATTTTTAAATTGCCTATCTGATCGCCCTTCAGATTTTCTCCTTTTAGTGAAATTTCTCCATTATTTGGCTTAAAGGTTTGACTGATTGAGGGGTCATGGTTCGGGTAAATCTCCCTAATTTCGTAGTCGTGTAGATTCGAATATTTTACGGATTGGTCCTGATACAGATGTAGTATATTGTTGATAACTTCTGCTCCATCGCGGTACTCGATATCTTCGGAAAACCAGTCGCAAAGCGGTGTCGGATTAACAACTACTCTAGAAGTAGATGTTGACGACATGAGTCGTGTTTGACTCGGTCAATAAAAAATCTACCGATAAGCCATACTGTAATTCAATCCGCCTATGACGTTTCTAAACAAATTTACAATCGAAGGAGACTCTTGATTCGTGAGAATATTGTTTTTTCTTTCTTCTCAATCTGGCCGTAATCTGTTAGTTTTTTCTGGCTGTTTTCAAAATCTATTCTATGATCTGCTCCCTTTGAATGCCCACCTAAATCTTCGAATGAATGAAGCTCCTTGTCCATCATAAAATCTATTGCAAAACCCGTCCAGTAGTCTTCTCTGCCTTTCTTGAATCCCGGATATTCAATCCAATCTCCTCCTCTCATTTTTACAGATAACAAACCGTGATGTTTGATATTGAAGTGTTCCCATTCCGCCATATCATTGTCAAGCCATCCTTTGGGTCCGCCGGGATAATCAGATAGATCTTTCCACAGTTTGAATTCGGCTCCAATCAACCTATCCAATTCAGCCGAAAGAAGATTTTCTAAATCCGGTGGACACTTGGGTAAATTTTTGTAATTACTGACTTGATATTGCAATCTGATTACGCCTCCCTCATTCTTGAAGCTCTTTTGAAATTTGATTGGCCTATTGCTATATTTTTCATGTAATTTATCGACCTTTTTACTTAGCACCTCATGCCATTCTTTTGACCACTTCATTTTGACTAATTCTGAATGGCTGGGTTCTTCTGTCCAAGGAACAATATACTCCTCTGAATCAATCAAAAACAACTCATAAGATACAATAGTGGCAGAAAGATCTCTCGCTTTAGAAAATCTTCCTGGTCTAGAATTACTTGGGAAGCGGTTGCTCCTCTCCTTATCAAATCTCCAAATAATCAGTAATTTAGGAAGACTATGGCCCTTCCAACCGTCAATTGACGACATCATTACGCTGTTTCCCGTATCGATTCCCATCGACTTGCTCTCAGATGTTTTCAGGCGCTGACGCCAGTCATCTATGGCTTCCATGGAGAGTCAAGTAGGGATTAATCACTGGGTGTTATAACCCCTTAGGGCATCCATCTTGCCGTGTAATGAGTTGGATTTACAATTGAAAATCCTAGCATGAGGTGTCAATCCAATCGATTCTAAAAGCAAGGCATCAATTTCTTTCAAAATGTCCTGACGATAGTTGTAATTTATGTTGGGTATTTGCTTTCCAGCATTGTGTTTGAATACGCGACATTCATCAATTGCAGCATCCAACTTTTTGCTATATTTTTCGGCTATTTTCGGATCTATAGGTAATAATGGGAACTTCATTATGTCTTTCTTTTCGACTTGGAATCCATTTCCATATACCCTCCACCACCAATAGAAAACATTGCTATTTAGAATAATGTGAACTGTGTGATACAGGTCGTAATTGACTTTCAATTCAATTGTATTAGGCCGTTCTAAATCAATTGGTATGGCGGTAATAAAATATCGAATTGCCTTAGGTAAATACAGTAATTTGCCATCTAAATTCAGAGCATGTGATAATTTTGGTTTTACTTTTGACAATGCCCTGAATACCTTCAAGTCCTCTTTATTTTCCAGCATAGGAATTATTCCCTCGATTACATCGCTTTGCCGAATTCTAATTTGATTTATTGAACGGAATAGAATATCTCTTTCCTCTGTTCTGCGCCACCTAAGTAGAGGAGATGTGTAGATTGATTTAGGTCTGGATTTATCCAAAAAAACAATACTGGTTCTTTGATTGATATTTGTATTCGTATTGGATTCTATTTTTCCTTGGTCGAATAAGAAATCTGGTACGCTGTCAAAGATTTGGAATTTAAGCTGAGAATTTTGTTCGAATAGAAAGTCCCTCAACACACTTGTTTCTTTCGCTCCAACTATACTCTGAGGGACAATAAAGCAAAACAAGCCAGATTCATTGAGTAAGTTGATGGATAATTCGGAAAACGCAGAAAATACATTTCTTGCATCTTTTGTTTCGAAATCTGAGATTACATCTGGTTTTACTCGGACATAAGGTGGGTTTCCAAATACTGCATCGTATCCATTATTACAATTAAGCCCCGTGTGATTATTCCAGACAGATATGTCATTACAAGGTCCGGCTGCTAAACTGTCTCCCAATGAAAGATTCAGTGATATTGGATCTTCTGGGCAACCCGCACTTATCCAGAGCACTACCTTAGCCAAATCTAGTGCCTGTTCATCTATATCGCAAGCATGGATTATCTGTTCGCAGACTCTTATTCTAAACTCAGATTCATTAGATAATTCCCATTTTCTTTTTGCAGACTTCCAAAGGACCCTTACAAATTGCGAGCAAAATGCGCCGGAACCCACTGCTGGATCAAGCACACGATATTGAAACAAATCTTCTGAGGATTTAGCCTTCGAGATAAGGTGTTTTACTACCTGAGAGCAGATATGGTTTGTCACATCAAATGGTGTGTATATTTTCCCAAAATCCCGTCTTTGGGGGTTGTGAATTAATTGTATTTCATCACCTTTCCAAGATACGGTATGGCCAGAAAACAATTCTGATATTCCTCCCAAATCTTCCTCTACAATTGATTTTCTTGATGATTTGATGAATTTGATTAATTCTCTTGCAGCATCACTGGAATTTTGTTTTTCTCGAAGATTTTGAATTGCAGATATATCGGCTTTGAACAATGAAAGGATTTGCCCATTATTAGTAGCAGATTTTTGTATTTCTTCTCCTGTTAGAGCCTCAACACTTACTCCTAATGCAATGATACACGCCGATTTGTACTTATTTTCAAGCATGACCTTCGGGGTTTTATGATCTGTATCTTTCTCAAGGATTTCTAGAATCAAATTAGAACATAGAGACGTAAGCCGTCGTCTTGCCCTACTACGATCTAGCTGGCCGACCATGACTGAACGGATTATTGATGGTACTTAAGCTAATGGAATGTGGATAGAACCTGGGAGTTAAAGGCCTTCAGTGAAGGAAGAGTCTCTGACCTGTGAATATCATCGCCATACCATGTTCGTCTGCAGCATCGATTGATTCTTGATCGCGCATTGAGCCTCCCGGCTGGACAACAGTAGTCACTCCTATCTCATGGGCGGTGTC
>MDTD01014076.1_pt1 | contig 15943 bp, 12 predicted proteins | sample 811221 | NCBI WGS metagenome assembly MDTD01 (sample SAMN05326646, study PRJNA326480) | marine metagenome | isolation source: seawater | place: Pacific Ocean: South West | collected 2011 | reverse complement strand
TGGTGGGTTCCTTTTTGGATGTCTACCTCAATGTTACTCTATCTTGGAGCAGTAAAGATGATTGGTGGTTAGAAGATGGCTGAGAAAATATTAGAACAATACGGCAGAGTAACGATTTATACTGAACCCAATCATCCATCTCCAATTTATCATGTAGACGGCTCGATAGACCCAAATCCGTATGGCGATTTGGCCGTATTATTGGAAGATGATAATCTTGAGGAAGTAATGTATAACGGTGGTTCTCAATGTGTAAAAGTCGCTCACCGCATTCATGGAATGTGTCGAACTAATGTGTGGATTGAGGATGATAGTGGCGTACAGATTGCGAAGAATATTGCCTCATTTACCAATGTTCCCTTGGGCGATGGGCCGGGTTTAGTTCCGATTTTTGACGGAAGATTACCTGATGGTTCCAGAGTAAACGGTACCATTCCACCAATTTCTCCCGATGGTCCGACCCTAACGATTAGAAAATTCAGGGAGGATCCGTTAACTATGCTAGATTTGATAAAATTCGGTACTGTTAATTCCAGGCTAGCAGCAATGATGTGGGTTTGGATAGAAGGACTTGATAGCAGGCCAGCAAATTTTGTAATTGCTGGTGGAACAGGGTCGGGTAAAACTACGACATTGAATTGCCTTGGGATGTATATCCCTTGGCATCGACGTTTGTTAACAGTGGAAGATACCGCTGAATTGCAAGTATATCATGACCATTGGTTGCGCATGGAAACTCGCAGAGAGCGCCCTGATGGAACGCCAGAGGTAGACATGAACGACTGTTTGAAATCTAGTCTAAGAATGCGCCCAGATCGAATTATTGTCGGTGAGGTCAGAGGACCCGAAGCCTCAACATTACTTACTGCCATGAACACTGGTCATGATGGTTCGTTCGGTTCATTACACGCAAATACTGCCCAAGAAACGGTCACTAGGATGATTAATCCACCAATGTTAGTTCCGCCAATTATGCTCACTGGACTAGACCTAATCATCATTCAGGCAAGATTACACGTCAATGGTAAGACCGTAAGGAAAATTACCGAAGTTGCTGAGATAGCGGGTATGGAAGGAACTAAGCCTAGATTAAATGTAATTTGGAAATATAACCCTGTTAACGATAGAATAGAAGAAACAGGGATACCATCCAAACTTAGGGAAACTATCTGTCAAGCCGCTGGAGTTACCCCAGACGTGTTCGAAAAACACGTTAGTCAACGACAAAAAATATTGGAGGATTTACTCAACCGTGACATCAGGGATATCCAAACCGTAACCCAAGTTATCCAGAATTTTTACGCTACGAGATAACTTCATCCTCTAAGACGAGCAAGAATATCATCAATGTGATTGATTTTTTCCTTAGCCGATTTCAATCTTTCACCAGCTTCAGTGAGTTCTTCATCTGCTGCTATTACTTCCTCGGTAATGTTCTCTTTACCACTTGGTTTGAAGGTGTTTGCCAAGGTTTTCAATTCGATTATTATAGAATCAACTTCATTATCTGATAGTGCAACTCCTGGTGCTATTTTCGGGATTTCCGAGGGTGAGATATAACCTAATTCAGCGCCAATAATTCCTGCTGATGCGAGTATTTTTGGCCGTAAATCGGGCGTGTTCACATCATAGCCACGAGATTCTAAAAATCGCATTATCAATGCTTGCTGTGCCACTGTAAAATTCCCCTCAGAGGATTCCATCACGGTTTCAACTAATTGTTCAAAGGCGAGGATATTGCGTTCTAATCGGTCGATTACGCGTCTTTCTTCTGGGGTTAAGTGGACAGCACCATGATGTAGTATTTTCAACACTCTGTTTCGGCGCGCGATATTTGGATCTTGCAATCCTTCCGCTTCTGAGAGATCGACATGTAAATCAAATAAAGCGTGTAATCGACCTGAAATACTTGGTATTCGTAGGTCAAGACCGATAGATTTGGCAACTTCTTCGAAGGCCATTCTGGCCTTTACTAAATCTCCTTCATGTAAATCGATGGTATTTGACAGTTGATCTCTGAGCGAACTTCTGGCGTTTTCAAATTGCCTTATTGCTTCACGCTCCGACCATGAATTTGGCATACTGTTGATGGCATCTCTTTCTGAATCAATCTTGAATTCTAATTTCATCATCACATCAGTTAAGTAAGCACGTACTGACATTATGTCCACAGGTATGCCGTGATTACTCAAACTATCAATAAAGGCTTCAAAGTCCTGGCTATTTGAGGTGGAACTTACCGTCAGGAAATCTCTTGCAGCCGATTCAATCTCAGCCATCCTAGATTGGACCTCGAGAATCGCTGCTTCCCGCTCCAATGAATCGATTTCTACTGCATTGATTATGCTGGGAGCAGATTGATTCATTTGCGGAATTGGCTCATCAGGAACTTTTTTTGATTGAACATTCCGCAGCGCGTCATCGATTGAGTTGGCAACTTCTACACGGGAGATGTCCAAGCCATCGTCAGCAAGATTATTTCTCAATTCAGATTCATCCTCAAAACTCCATCCTTCTGGATGCTCTTCGATGAATTTGTCAACACTATCTTGAATCGCTGCTGGAGGTATATCATCATCATCAGTAGGATTTGGTATGACAATTTTCGATTTAGCATTGTCATTTTTACGCTTGAGAGATTTCTTGACTTTGCCCCAAGAGCCCTGCTGAGACGCTAATACCCCAGCGACACGAACAAGTAAGGTTTGCTTATCACCAGTCAAAGGTAGCTCCAATGTTTTGCACAGTGCATGAATGTCCTGCTTGTTCATCGAGTCTAAATTTTCAGCAGTCAGAAGCTTTGGATCCTCATACAAGTGTAGGTAAAGTCGCTGGCGTCTCTCTCTAATAGACCCTGACTTTTTCAATCCAAAAACGCCCAGTATTTCACCAAGCTGTTTGTTCTTGATTGCTTTGATATTTTCTTTAGTAAGGTCCCATTCTGACAAAACGAGATTTTTGATTAATCTTGCTCTGACAATCTCGACGGGTCCGGTTTTCGGCAACTCACTAGCCGCTGCAATCTCTTTGAGGCGGTCAAAACGAGCTTGATACAACTCGCAAAGAAGGTCAACCTTGTCTGTCACCACATCACCTTGATTGATATGTGTACCAAGGAGTATATGTGGTTTCGCTATCATGTGACGGTTTTTTTTGCATTTTTGTGGTGTTTTTCGCCTTCCGCAAAGGTATTGTATACTTGAATATCTAGCCGTAGATGGAGCACGGTGGTTTTTGCCATGAGTCGTAGTTTCAAATCTGCTAAAAGTGCGCTGAAGGATACCAACGGAATTGCAGATTCACTTGCCGAAACAATCAGAAATGATTTCAAGAAAAATATAACTGGTTTAGATGATGCCTTGAATCAACGAATGTCCGAGGCTGAAAAAGCAATATTGGAGTCGTCAAAAGCACGAGAAGCAATGGTTGCTGGTATTGGAAGCATGAAAAAGGCGGTCGAAAAGGCCCAGAGGAAATTTTCAAAAAATAACAATCTAGAGGAACTTCGTAACACAATGGTTGAGGTGTATACTGATATCAACCGCCTAAAATTAGCAAATGAAAAAATCTCCTCGGATATATCTCTTGTATTGCATCCTAACATGTCTGCGGTAGAAGCAGTGGAAAGATTTGCCTCGGACCTGCAAAGGTTTGCTGGAACATGGGAAAGAATCGCCCGAGATATTGATCAATCAATCACCGACTTATGTGATGATCAGACCCCATCAGAGTTGATTGATTTGGAAAATTACATCTCGAATCAAGGTCTTGATAAATTGGTTGAAGATTTGGTTAACTTTGAGTCAGAGTAATATCATAACTTCATCAGACCAGGCTTAGCTAGCGCATAATCGTCGGGCATACCGATAACTACTCTGGTTAATTCGTCGTGCTCCTGTTGCATCAAGTCAATAATGAATTTTGTATCCTTGATTAGCACATTCTTACCTCGTTCATATCTATTGTCCGCAATGGGTTCTATGCGCACCATTTCTAGTGAAACATCACTATTTTTACTCAATATTTCACAATATATACAAATTCTTGGTCCCTGAATTAAATTTCTCGATGGGTTCCATTTGGTTCTGGAATCACGGGTTTTTTTACCACTTGGGATTAGGTAATTTTCGCCAATTTTCAATGCATAAGAATCATCAATAAGTTTCACATATTGCTTAAGTATTGTTGATAATTTCTTTTGTTCGACGAAAATTCCAGAAATCTGTTTCAGTTCATCCCCTAATGATTCATATATCGAATTCTCAATCTCATAGCAGACTTCGGCAGCCGTGTCATTAATATTACTAATGACTGCACTTGGAAAACCACGACGTGACACTAATACGGTAAACCCTTCAAGAGGTGGGGGTATGAACATTGAGCGTTCAAACTCCTGCGATGGCTTCTCTCTTTGCATCCCCAAAGTATGGCGTCTGACCCTGGTTTTAATTTGACTAAACATCCCCCGAGAGATGATATAACCGTCGAGTTCACCACTTTCCCTCAGCGATTCAAGTAATTCTAGCTCTTCGTCAGTCTGTAATAGACTGACATCAATATCCATACTTTGGCTGCTAGCAAATTCCGCGAGGGTAAATACTTTCAAGTCTGAACGCATCCGTAACAGTTGTCTTTTGATCAATTCTTTTTCACATACAACTGCTCCACCGTACGGCAAATATTCTGGTTTGTCATCGGCAACCAAAACCCAGGTTGGTTCTCTTCTAGCTAAAAATGCAGAAATCTGTAATCCGTCGTGATTAAGTTTCTTCCACTGATTAATACTCATCGCTAACAAATCAGCATTACCCTTTCTCAGGCTTTCTACTGCTATTTCCATGTGAGGAATTTCAGTCATCTTAAAATTGAATAAATCGCGATTTTGGACAATCACATTTTCCACTTGGAGACGAACTCCGTCATAACTTGATGGCGTGGTTAAAACCTCTAATCTAGGCTTCTCATCCATCGTATTTACCTCGGCTCGGACTGCTCCGAACGGTTTGTGGTAACAGACCATTGGTTAAGAAGGGCACCCTGCGTGGGTGAGTTATGGGGCAAATTCAACCAGATGTAGAGCAGGGTCTGGATACGTTGCGCCAGCAAATTGATACAGCACTCGAAGAAATGATCGCAACAAGAATAGACTCTGGCGAAGTGGTTGAATTGTCAGGAAGGGTATTACTTGCCGGTGGCAAACGCTTACGGCCGATTATGATGTGTTTGTCATACGAGATTGCTGGTGGCAAGGACTTGTCAAAAATTATGCCGCTTGCTATGGCATTCGAATTTTTACATACAGCAACACTTGTCCATGATGACATCAATGATGGGGCCACTCACCGAAGAGGAATTCCAACAATTCACGAAACTGCAGGATTGTCCAAAGCGATAATAGCCGGTGACTGGCTATTCGTTCAAGGCTATGCTTTAGGTGGTCAGTATAACCAAGACATTGTGACAAATATCGCAAACTGCTGCTCAAGCATTGCAGTTTCTGAATTCTCGCAAATTGACCACATCCAAAATCTAAAAACCTCTCCAGAGGATTATATTGCGATAGTCAAGGGCAAAACTGCAGGTCCGTTTGCTTCTGGATGCCGTTCTGCCGGGATAGTAGCGGAAGCCTCTGAAGAGCAACTACATGCGCTGGAGGAGTTTGGTAATGAAATTGGTATTGCATACCAACTTGTTGATGATTTACTCGATTTACTTGGTGATGACCAAATCGGCAAACCGCGCGGCACGGACGTACACGAGGGAAAAATGACGTTACCCCTGATTCACTCGCTCACATTATCGCATGGAGCAGACCGTGACAGATTGGCAGAAATCATCAATAATTTTGCTGACGATTTGCTTGATGAGTTAATACAATTACTTGAAAAATCTGATAGTTTTAATTACACCAAGATACTAATCAAAAACCACTTCGAGAGAGCAATCAATCACCTAAGTATGTTCCCCAAATCAAGCGCAAAAATACTGCTTGAAAATGTAGCAGAGTATGCAACAACCAGGAAACTGTAATCACAGAAACAACAAGATTTTGCAGTATTGCTGTAGAAACAGCCGGTTGATTCAAGTTAGATGATGTCTACGCACAATCATGGACAAATGGCCTGTGAGGGATGATGAGGCTGTTAGCCCAGTGATTGCCACAGTTCTACTACTTGCTATCACAGTGATGCTATCTAGTATGGTTTTCATTATGATGCAAGGAGCAATCAACTCAGTTGAAAAATCTGAACCAGACGTCACAGTGAGTGTCAAAGGTCTCTCAAACGGCTTCCATGTAGTGAGGATTACTAGTTTGGACCAAGCATTGGACCCCGCCCGACTAGAGTATCAAATCTATAGTCAGGAAGATCTGAACTCAAAAGAATTCTCAGGCTTCGTAGATGACGTAGATGTATACGGGGCTATAGGTTCAAATGTATCTTTTCACGATAGGGATGCAGGTTACTCAGTAACTCAGGGAGATTATTTCGTTATCGATTCTGAAACTATTGGTGCCAAGGATGGAACTTGGAGCATGAAGTTAATTGACCAGAGTTCGAATGTAATGCTGTTTGATGTGAAGTTGGTATTGATTCAGGATTAGCCGCCAATAAAATGCATTTCCACGGGCCTAGTCTCGAGTTTTCGAATAGTTCTAACCTCAGAATATCGGTCGGTTCTTTTACTCCAGAGAGCGATTACAGCATCTCTTAGATCAGTAACATCAGCGCCCATATTGATGAGTGATTTTAGGTCGTGACCGTGTTCTGAAAATAGGCAAGTGTATAACTTTCCATTAGCAGATATTCTTGCCCTTGTGCATGACTGACAAAATGGTTTAGATATGGATTCAATAAACCCGATTTCATATCCATTATTCAATGACCATCGCTTTGCTACCTGACCATATTTTTGCTGTTTTACTGGTTTTAACGTGCCAAATTTACTAGCTATTATTGCGCGAATTTCTTCGCCAAAAACCACTTGCTGCGGATTCCAATTTTTGGTTCCACCAACGTCCATGTATTCGATAAATCTAACTGTTACTCCCAGTTGGTGAAATTGTTCAGTAATTGGTATTATTTGATGCTCGTTATAATCCTTGATTACAACCGTGTTGATCTTTACTGCTAAACCGTGTTTTAAGGCTGCTTTGACTCCCTGAATTATGTCGCTCGAAGAGATGCTCGAATTTGAGATTTCCCGGACAATCTTATCTTCGATTGCGTCAAGACTGACGGTGACTCTATCAAGGCCTGAGTCAGCTAATTTCTCTGCATGCCGGCTCAACAAACTGCCGTTAGTGGTCATCGCAATATCCAATCCATAATCACATTCCCTGATCATCGAAATCAATACGGCAATATCTTTTCTGAGCAATGGCTCACCCCCGGTTATTCTTACTTTTTCTAAACCCAGAGGCAACATTGCCTTGACCAGCATAATAATATCCTCAAAACTTAGTATCTGATTCTTTGGTAGGAATTCATATCCTGGACCGAATATTTCTGGAGGCATACAATAATCGCATCTAAAATTACACCTATCGGTTATTGAGATGCGCAAATCTCTGAGAGGTCTTCCCAATGAATCCCCCGTCATGAGATAATGTAATCATTTCAGGTTATTCAACTGTTTTACAAGCATTCATGATAAATGAGTTAGTGGGAAGGGTGTGAGTGAACAACGGGTACGGCCGGGTGAGCAATCATTCACGATGCGACATACTATTCCACCTATCTCAATCGAAAATGTCGATTATAATCTGCCACCATCAAAGAGTCACATGATTAGGATGCTGGCAGTAGCATCAATCCAAGACGGGAAAACAGATCTCGTTGTCAGAGGAAATATTGGCTTGGATATTGAATCTATGATTAGATGTTTGTTAAACTTAGGAGTCAAAATTGAGCGAACGACTAGTGATGAAGGCGTCGTAATTTCTGTTACTGGTGTTGGCAAGAGCGGCTTCACAGAACCAACCACAGAAATTAACTGCGGCAATTCAGGGACGGCATTAAGGATAATCCTAGGATTAGTTGCGTCGATGAATAAACCAGTTACTGTTTCCGGTGATGAATCATTGTCATCAAGAAATAATAATTCTATGTTGGAATCTCTTTCACAATCTAATGTTTCCATCGATGCAATTACTGCTCACAACCTTCCAGTAACAGTCTGCGGACCTTGGTTCAAGGGTGACATTAAGCAACAAGAAATCCGCGTTGATTGTAGTAAATCTAGTCAGCCATTAACCTCTTGGATGATCTCAAGTGCATTATTTCCCTGTGAGGTAAAATTATATCCAACGGGGGCGATGGTGTCAAATCAACATTATTTACTGACTCAGAATTTATGCAATCAATATGGTGCTAACATCACAAATGAGGTTGATCATTTTTCTTTGACTCCATGGTTACCAAAAATGGAATCACAGCATATCATACCCGGAGATGCTTCAATGGTCGGGTTTGCTATCTTGTTAACAAAATTGCACAATTGCCAAGCTCATATCAATAATTGGCCAGAAAAGCAAGACACACTGGGCAATGAATTGTTACAGGTGATGGCTGCTTCATTGGGAATTAGGTGGGTTAGTGACACTATTGTCAACGCAGACTCATCTGAATATGCCGTATATGATTTGACTGATTGTAATGATTTAATTACGCCACTTTCAGCGATACTTGCAGTCTCTGGCGGCGGCAAAATATACGGAATATCCCACACGATTTACAAAGAAAGTAATAGAATTGAAAAAACAGTTGAATTGCTTGCATGTTTTGGATTAATTGTAAATTTTTCAAACAATGCGCTTTTCATCGAAGGGCGACAAACACCAAGAGCACCCAATCGCCCCGTAAACTGTCATAATGACCACAGGTTGTATATGACAGCAGTATTACTATGCAGTAAATTTGGTGGTGAACTTATCGGTAAAGGATTGCATTCAGTCGCAGATAAGGATTTCTTACACCGTCTTGGCTTAGAGTAATGTTCAACCGTCCCGGCCGAAATGTCGATCCAACGAATCCAAATTAATCCGCAGTGCTGTTGGTCTTCCATGAATACAGGCCCAAGGATTGGGTATCTTCTTCATATCTCCAATCAGCCGGCGCATCTCAGCGATTGTAAGTTTTTGATTGGCTTTTACTGCCCCTCGACAAGCGTGCATAAGTGCGATGTGGTCTCTTAATTTATCCAGAGTTTCCAGTGGTGCACCGTCTTCAACTAAATCTTGTAATAAATCTTTGAAAATTCTTTCAATATCTTGCCCTTTAATGAACATTGGATAGGATAAAATAGTAAACGTTTCATTACTGTTGGAAACGTTGAAACCCATCGATGACAATTGTTCTATAGAGGCATTAGCCACCTGTTTTTGAACTGGACTCAGATTAATTTCAATTGGTGTGATTAAATTTTGAGCAGTCCATTCCTTGTCGGACTTCTTTAATCTTTCATACCGTACTCTTTCATGTAATGCATGTTGGTCAATCAGTAATAATTCGTCATCAGATTGAACAATAATGTATGAGTCTGCAAACTGGGCCAGCGGCTCCATATGGCCAATATTACTTGCTATACCTCGTAATTCTTCGTCATCAAGTGGAGAGCTTGCAATGCCATAGGTTCCCTGCCTGTGGAGTTTTCTTTCGGCGCTTGATAAGGCTGGTGCGACTGGTTTTTCCGGTAAACCGGGTAGTGTTGCTTGGGGGCTCTCAGCGACAGAGATAGGGCGCATTTTTTCGCGTTTAATTAGTTCATCTGCTTTATTTCCCGTCAAATTTAGTTGAGTTCCGGCAGCAATCGCCCACGCTGGTATTTCCTCAGTTTTTGACTCACCTGTCATTTTGTGTATCGATTGCCCGTCGTGAATATTGTCAACGAACGATTGTTGTATTGGTTTCACATTGGAATTTTGGGAGGACAGACCAACAATACTGCCATCAGGTTCGATTTCTGTTGTGACGTCTTCAAGTGTGAATGCTATTGCTCTCTCTAGGCGCTCTAACACCCTCCAAGAGTGTTTTAATCTAACCTCTCGCTTGGTTGGATGAACATTGACATCGACTTCAGATGCTGGCAACTCCAGTGCTAACACAGCAATAGGGTGCCTTCCCTGCATCAATCTTGTTTTGTAACCTCTTCTTATCGCTTGATGAAACGGTCCTGAAGCAACTGGACGATCGTTAATCAAGACATAGACTTCATCACCCTTGCCCCTAGTAATGTCTGGTGTGCTGATCCAACCAATCCATTGTTCAGTTCCTGGAACGTCGTCATCTTGTTTTGGAGGTTTCAGTTTCACTAGGCTCGATGCTTGGCCGCCAAGAATATCATAGAGACGGTCTGCGGTTGACTCTGATTTTGGGATGTCTAGGACAATTTTGTCATCGGTGGTTAGTTTGAAGCCAACGGAATTGTTAGCAATTGCATGAGAAATAATAACATCAACTATCTTCGCATTTTCTGTTGCGGGACGCCTTTGGAAGGACAGCCGCGCAGGGGTATTTGTGAATATATCTCGAACAACAACCGTCGTGCCAAATGACATTCCGTGCGATTCTACAGCGCCTTTTTTGCCAAACACAACAGATATTATCTTACCTTCACCACCACGAGTCTTGCTGGCTATGCTTAGATTAGCAACCATCCCAATGCTCGCTAGCGCTTCACCTCGGAAACCCATTGTGTATATTTCATTCAAGTCATCGAAGGTATTCAATTTTGATGTGGCATGTCGGTCTACAGAAAGGCTGATGTCATTCTCACTTATTCCTACGCCATTATCAGAGATCGTAATTGAGTCGAAGCCTCCTCGCTCGATAATTACGCTAATCTGACTTGCTCCCGCATCTAGGCTATTTTCTAGTAATTCCTTCACAACTTGGGCTGGTCTCTCAACCACTTCTCCAGCCGCAATATGTCCAATGGTTTCATCATCGAGTTGAACTATTTTTGGGACCTCAATCATATTAATCCTCCATCAGAGATTTTGCTTCGTACAACGCATTAATGGCATCTTTTGGCGACATATCATCTAAATTCAGCCCCTGTAAGAAGGCATATAATGGCGTGTCTTCCATTGCTGTGACATCTACTTCCCTTTGTGAATTGGCCATTGAGGCAGCGGCAAAATATCCCATTAAACTAGTTTGGCCAATTTCTCTTGCGGTTGGTGAGGTTGAATCACCTGCTTTCGCCCCATAGGCTTGTTTTTCTAAAAATTGCAGTAGATCGGTAGCCCTTTCAACAACTCCTCTTGGTAAACCTGCAAGCGCTGCAACTTGAATTCCATATGATTCATCACAGGGCCCGTCGGCAATTGTATGGAGAAATTTTAGTTTACCATCAATGTGGGATACCTGAACATGGATGTTCTTGAGCATATCAATGTCATTCTCTAAACCAACTAACTGGTGATAATGTGTAGCAAATAGTGTGCGGCATTGTAACCGATTGCAAATATCTTCGGTTACTGACCAAGCAATGGACAGTCCGTCGAAGGTCGATGTACCTCTTCCAATCTCATCGAGCAACACAAGTGAGTTATTACTTGCCTTTCTCAAAATATGTGCCACCTCAATCATTTCCATCATGAATGTAGAGCGACCTCGTCGCAAATCATCACTGGCACCCACCCTCGTAAAAATTCGATCTACTAGACCCAATTTAGCCGCCTCAGCAGGGACATAGCTACCTGCCTGAGCAAGGATAGAAACAAGTGCCGCGGTTCTTAGATAAGTCGATTTACCACCCATATTCGGTCCAGTAATCAATAAAAATCGGTTGCTTTTATTCATTGAAATATCGTTTGCTACAAAACCAGGAACCTGCTCGAGCACAGGATGCCTTGATTGTTTAATATTGATAATTGATTCATTGACCATTCTTGGTCGACACCAGTTTCGTTTGCGGGCAACAGTAGCAAAACATTGTAGCACATCTACCGCAGCAATTTTACCCGCTATGCTTGCCAGCGACGTGGTATACTTACGACACTCATCTCTGAGATTCTGAAACAGGTGATACTCCAACTGTTTTATTTTTGAGTCCGCAGTCATCAACAAATCGTCTCTTGTGACTATATCTTCGGTTGTAAATCGCGAACCGTTGGTCATTTGCTGTTTCCTTATCCATTCCGTTGGCACTTTCTCTAAATGAGAGTTGGTTACTTCGATAAACCAACCAATTTGTCTGTTAGACCTAATTTTTAGCGAAGGAATACTCAATTTACTGCGCAATTTTCCCTCCAATTCACTAAACCAATTATATCCCTCTGAAGAAATTCTCCGGAGTTCGTCCAATTCTTCACTGACCCCATCTCTGATTATCTGTCCATCTCTAAGACCTACAGGTAATTCTTCTTTTAGCGTTCTTACGGTGTATTCAGCAAGTTCGGTTAATTCGGTCAGCCCCTCGCTTAAATGAGATAGTAACGCATCATCAGTCTCAGCACAGAGTTGCATTATAGCAGGCATTCTCTCTAGCGCATGTGCCGTTGCTAGCAAGTCTCTGGCATTACTTCTGTTGTATGCTAATTGAGTAGACAATCTTTCCAAATCACGCAATCCAGTAAGATTCTGACGCAGCATATCTAACCTTTTTGAAGAAGATTTCAAAGTCTGAACCGCGTTGTGCCTGAGTTCTATGGCTTCAATCTGATGTAATGGTCTAAGTAGCCAGGTTTTCATTAATCGACGACCCATTGCCGTTCGACAGTGATTCATACTTGAAATCAAACTACCTTCATATTCACCAGACAGTGTGTTGGTTATTTCGAGGTTGCGAAGGGTTGTCTGGTCAACGACAAGATGCCCGGTTTCCTCAACAATTTGTAAGTCGCGCAGCGGTATATTGTCCTTGAAATGAACCTCAGCTAGGTAATCTGCTGCAAATCCAGCGGCTTCAATTGACAGCGGGGAATTATCCAAATCCAAGTGGCCTAAGTCTGAAACCTCAAGAATTGTTTCTAATCGTTCTAATCGACGCTTTTTGTTAACACTATGTTGTGATATAACACAGTCACTTAGATTTGCAAAGATTGCGCAAAGTTCATCATTTTCAGCATCTTTTGGAGAGATGACTATTTCGGCCGGATTCCACCTAAGCAACTCATCTTCTAATGAACTAAATCGCCCATCATCCAGCCAAGTGGAAGCCCATGATTCGCCGGTAGATGAATCAATTACCGCCATACTCAAGGACGATTTTGCTAACACAATTGAACTTAGCACCGATCGATCGTTGGAGCTTAGCAATGACTCTTCGTAAAGGCTACCAGGGGTGTAAATTCTAGTAACAACCCGCTCGAGTAACTTTGCTCCCTCCCGCAGTTCTTGCTCTTGTTCAGCGACTGTTACTTTAAATCCGGATTTTAACATAATTCTCAAATTATCCTCGAGTGCATGCCATGGAAAGCCTGCCATTGGGATTGGATTTTCTGCATTCTTGTCCCTAGACGTTAATGCAAGCCCGAGAACTGGAGCAGCAATTTCGGCGTCCTCGTGAAATAATTCATAGAAGTCGCCCATTCGGAAGAATAGTATCGTGCCCGGATGTTGGTGCTTGATTTCCATGAATTGGTCCATCATAGTTCTCTTCGACAACAGACTCACCCCACATCGCAGGATTATAGGGTCAATGAGCACAGCAAATGAAGGTTGTCAAGGTAGCCGAGATAATGTCTGATTTTTTACGCAATCTCTTTTCTTAATTTCTCAACTATATTGGTTGCCATGAGGGCGAGCATAATCAATGAGATGATGATGAATGCTAGATTGATGAAACCGCTCCCTGATTCAATGGAGCCTACTGCTGAGGTGTCGAAAGTCATGACTTTTGGCGCCCCATTATCATCGACACCATGAAGATAAATACTAACCCCATCAAATCCGAAGGTTTCAACTTCAATTGGTAACTGATGAGGTAGTGTTTCAACACTCCACGAACCATCATCATACCGCATTACCGACTTTGAGTCCTTGCCATTGAACAACCAGGCGCTATTATACTTGTCACCAATGCCTGCAACACTTGAATAATCGATTGATGAGATGTCTTTGCTAGTATGGTCATATATTACCGTTTCATGAGTACCAGCTATGATTATTTCTTGGTGATTTATTAGAATTACAGAGTGATACTCACCATAATCCCCAATTTGTAGGTTGTCAATCATCGGCGCAATAACACCACCGTTCCATAAAACAGTCGCCCAAACAGGCCGCAAGTTGGGGGCTGCAGGACTTTGGTCGCCACTTGTCGCTGGCTGGTTGTAATTGCCAGTTAATAACCAAAGGTCGTCTGAGATATGCTGAATTCCCTGCCAATTAACATTCTCATTATTTGGCGTGTTTGCGCTAGTAATTCCAGACGAATTCAAACCTCTAATGCTCTGTTGGGTATTTACCTCCCGAGTTATCATCAAGAAATTTTGTTCGTCATCTGAGGATTGTGCAACATCAGACACAGTAAAAATCTCATTTGAGTAGTTCGTCTTGAAAGTAAATATATTCTCATTTTGGTATATCAATACTGTATCTACTCCGTTGACAATTAACACTGATTCATCAGACAGAGGTTCGAGATTAGAAATTCTGCTTACATCGTAATCAAGACTTGGGTTTATCAGTTGGTTAATGTTTCCGTCCTTAAACGATATTAGTCGATAGTCTTCATTTGTGTAACTCAATGCAAGGTAATGACCTTCATCGTGGTAGACTGACTCAATTATCCTGTGTTCGCTACCTAACTCGCTGTCAGTGAGGTCTACACCTGGTAGATGACTTGTTCCTTTAATCAAAACGGCCCCGAGTATAACGAAGATGAAAAAAGCCGAAATCGCTAGCCATTGGTGTTCAGATTCTTGTTGGAGCATCTTTCGCCACACCATGTCAGCCAGCCTCTTGTTCTACCGTTGGCATATCTAGCATTTTATTCTATCAGCATTTACCGATATATTTCAGGATTTACTGCTCGTCTGTTATGCGGAGAAGTCATAAAGGGAACATGATTCGCAAGATTGCTTGGAGGTCTAACATGGCACGAAAACCCGCATCGATGTATCGACGATTAAAAGGTCCTGCTTACACTAGACGCAAGTATATTGGCGGTGTGCCAAACAACAGAATACATCAGTTTCATGTCGGTAATCGCCGCGCAGCGGAGACGGGCCAATTCTCAGTAGTGGTCGAGCTCGTTGCGAACAATGATTGTCAGATAAGACATACTGCACTTGAAGCAGCCCGTGTTATCTCGAACTCTACAATTAGGAAACAGGCAGGTGCACAAGGATACGCTCTGCGTGTTCACACATATCCACATCACGTATTGAGAGAGAACAAACAGGCTACTGGTGCGGGTGCCGACCGAGTTTCACAAGGAATGCGTTGTGCGTTCGGAAAAAATGTGGGTACTGCTGCCAGAGTCAAACGTGGACAACGGGTAATTTCAATTCAGGTGGATCCAGAGTTCTACTTAACTGCAAGGGACGCTCTCAGAAAAGCGAGCATGAAATTCCCCACTCCATGCAGTATCAAACTCATCAGAGGCCATGAGCATCTAAAAGGTTTGATTTGATAACCAATCAAACATATTTGCTCTCATTGCGTAGAGCAATTGAAAAGGCTTAGACAAACAGACTATATTGAGGGAGATAACATGCGAATTGCAGTCTTGATAGAAGACCGTTGCAAGCCAAACAGCAATGCGTTCGATTACCTCAAAAAATGGGCAGGTTCATGTGGCGGAGAATGTATTCAAGTCATCGGTGATAAATGCAAAATACTCGAGAGCGCTTGCCCACCTTGTATTGTTAGGGCCAAACACTGCCCTGATGATGCAGTAATCATCATCAATTTACCCGCCGAATTAGATACAGACATGGTGCATCGTTATTCGTTAAATGGATTTAGATTATTCAAACTACCCACCCCAT
>MDTD01003353.1_pt1 | contig 15943 bp, 14 predicted proteins | sample 811221 | NCBI WGS metagenome assembly MDTD01 (sample SAMN05326646, study PRJNA326480) | marine metagenome | isolation source: seawater | place: Pacific Ocean: South West | collected 2011 | reverse complement strand
CAAACTCCACTCGTCGTTTTGTTCGGATCCAAGGTTAATTGATATGGGTTATCACTACTACATAAACTTGGTGGGTTGGTGATAATGACGGTATCTAAATTTGATACATCAACTTGAATCTCCATAGAATCCAAACAACCTTGGGCATCGACCAAAACTTTGTAAGTATGTGTTCCAGGGGTTGTAATACCCGTAAAAACACTATCGGTTCCAGATGCATCTATAGACCACTGATAAGTTACAGGATAACCGGCGGTTTCATCAACATGTGCTTCAACCTCATATACTTCATCTTTACAGTAAATACCCGAAAAAGGGCTTTTACCAATTGAATCTATTACAGGCAATGGATTAATTACCATTTGGACTGAATCCGATGTTTTTACACACGTTTTATCTAAATTTCCTGTTTCTGCTAATACATATCGATACCACTGGCTATTCGTTGTAAGATTACTCAATAAAAGCAGTCCCCCTGATACAACTCCCGTCTCACCTGATATATCTGTAAATGTTACTCCATCTGAACTTTCTTGCCACTTAAAATCCAAACCATCAGTTAGGCCACTAATAGATATAACTTCTCCTGTGTTTGGGCTACATACTTCTAAAGTCGAAGAAGGAACATCTATCAACGGATCGTCAGTTGGGGCTGTACAACAGGAACCTACAGCAATTTCTGTTGGAACAAAACATTGAACAGGAGTATCTTCTAAATAATGCGTAGTTCGAATACTAGACACCTGTCCTCCATTATATGATAACGATCCCGAAGAAGAATTCGGATCACTTAATTGTCTAATTTGTGCCCAACTTGGCTTTGCAACTTCAATTGTATAGGTTCCTGCTGGTAATACCCAATCTGTAGGGTTCCCCGTTATTAACGCTTCGACACCCGCTGGGCCTGTATAATTTATTGTTAATGGAGTTCCTAAAACATTACCGGAAGCATCTTTTAAAGTAATGGTAAAATCTCCATTACGATTAGAACTGGTATACGGCGAGCCAAAACCAATTTTAAATTCACTAATTTCAGCCAAACCATCAGCCACAGTGATGGTTGTATTTCCTGTTGATGTTGACCAATTTTGTGCTGTTCGAGAATCGTTTGCAGCAGATGAAGTAACATCACCAGCAGGAACTACCCAATAGTTTGTATTTTCTTGCGCTGTGAATGTAGGACCTATGCCTAACAAATTAGCCGAGCCTGATGTTGGATCAGCATCGTACCATTTATAATTACCTGAAAGAGATCCTGTACCCGTTAAAATAGGATTAGGACAAGCGGTATAATCTATTGTCGCGTTTGGAATTTGGATTTGATGTGTAACAACTTCAAAATCAACCTCTTTTTCTCTCCCGCATTCATCAATTACTTTTGCTGTTATAGTTGTTAAACCTATATTGGTCATAGTAGCAGTGTAGGTTGATCCTCCAATTTGGGAACCAGGGTTTGCACCAACAGCTGTCCAGTCAACACTAGTTGCCACAGAACCCTGAACTTCCAATTCAAAATTCACTACATCACCCTCACACACCTGTGTTTGAGAGAGCTCTACTCCATCTAATAACAATTTGGGTAAAGGAACTACAAGTGATTTCATAAAAGTCGGCATATCCATATTCACCCATTGGTCTTCGTCAGATGAACCAAAGGTTGCAGCTGTGGCAGAATACCAATTGTTATCCAATACACCTCCTCCATTTGGGTCGGTAATCCGTCCTATTTTTCCTTTTCCTGCATTTCCATAAGCTTCAGGAATAGCATAATAAATATTTCCATCGGGTCCTAACTGCAAATGTCCCCCTCTCATTCCGCCTGTTGAGCCCATTAAAACAGGAGTTCCAAAGCCTGTTGGTGTTACATCCAATCGATAAATTTTACCAGGGTTATTGTTGTCCTGGCCTGTTAAAACATATGCATATTTTCCGTCTGGAGAAAACTCCATACTATAGGCTGAGGGTAATCCTGTACTTACTGTTTCTAAATGTGTAACGGTTCCTGTTTGTGGATCAAAGTCATACAACATTACCTTGTCTCCCATTACATAGGACATTTGAGTGAAACAACCATTAAATTTTAAGGTTCCTATGGCATCAAATTTCGGAGGAGGTCCATTAGTGCACTCAAAACTTGGACCAGCTGACTCCGTACTTGAAGATGTAATTCCTGAACCCGTAACGGAATATAAAACAAAATTATTGTTACACATTTCATGTGAAATCCACCAGTAATCATCAGAGACGGTCCCATCAGGATTAATTTTAGGAACACTGGTTTGACTTTGAGTAAGGTTTGTTTGTAAATCATTTGGGCCTGTAATAGTTAGGTTTCCTGCCCCTGCACCTGATGTTGTGATATGATAATATTGTGCCATAGGAGTTGTTCCACTTGCCCCACCTTCTCTTAAAACTGTTAGGTAATATTGATCTGTAGTTCCTGGAACGGGAACTACCATAGTTCCATTGGAAACATCCCACGTATTACTGGGTAAACTATGAACAGGATTTTCTCCCCCATCAATGATGCTTGAACCTACAACAGCAAATAATAAATCCCCATTAGCATCGGTAATGGCTGTGGAACTTTCTGTTAAATCTCCGCCAATTGTTATACCATTACCAACGACGGCTGTCCCAGATGAAAAATCAATTGAAATGTTATTTCCTATATACCACACATCGGACTGTGAATAGGTTGTAAATACAGAAAAAATAAATAGTGTAAATACTGAATATACTAATGTCTTGTTCAAATTCATGCTAAATCAATTCTCCAGCTAAACAATTTATAGTCCAAATTGTTACACAAAAACTTTTGTAAATGTATGATTTTTTAAAGATTAAAACGACTAAATTCATATTCTTAATCGAGCATCTGCAACTACACTTTGGTCAACAAATATTTCTTTTTGATATTTATAATAACCTGCTATACCAATCATACCTGCATTATCAGTACAGAATTGAAAATCGGGAATAAATACATCCCACTTAAAGGTGTTCTCAAGTAGTCTTTTTCTTAATTCAGAATTTGCCGAAACTCCACCAGCTATTGCAATTCTTGTTATGCCTGTTTTTTTTGAAGCGATTTTAATTTTGTTAACTAAAATGTCGACAATTGTTTTTTGAACGGAAGCACAAATATCATTAAGATGATTTTCTATAAATTTTTCATCCTTCCTAACTTCTTTTTGTAGAAATCTTAGAACCGATGTTTTTAAACCACTGAAACTGAATTCAAGTTCACCTACTTTTGGATGTGGAAATTTATACGCATCGGCATTTCCTTCTTTAGCATACTTATCAATCAGAGGACCTCCCGGATAAGGCAGTTCCATAATTTTTGAAATTTTATCAAATGCCTCTCCTGCAGCATCATCAATGGTTTCTCCAATTACTTTCATTTCCAATGGAGAGTTAACAATAACCAATTGAGTATGTCCTCCAGAAACAGTCAAACATAAAAAAGGGAACTCGGGAGTTGGTGAACCGTCATTGATTAAATGAGCCAGTATATGAGCCTCCATATGATTGACCTCAATCATGGGTTTGTTTAATGCAAGGGAGAGAGATTTTGCAAAAGATACACCAACAAGTAAAGACCCCAGTAAACCTGGACCTCTTGTGAATGCAATTGCGTCAAGATCACTTTTGGATATTTCAGCTCTTTTTAGCGCTGAATCTACGGTAGGAATAATATTTTTTTGATGGGCCCGTGATGCAAGTTCTGGAACTACTCCACCATACTCTTTATGAACCTGTTGTGTAGAAACTACATTGCTCAACACTTTATTTCCTTTTAAAATTGCAGCAGAGGTATCATCACATGATGATTCAATTGCCAATATGTAAGGTTGTTTTTTCAAATTATGCATTCCATATTTCCCAAGCTTTCTCAGCTTGCAGTTTTAACATTCCTAATCCATTTTGCGTAATAGCTCCCTGCTCTTCTCCTTTTTTCATAAAAAGAGTTTGACTTGGATTGTAAATCAAATCGTACAACAAATTACTTGAGGTTAAATGCTGGTAAGGAATTGATGGACAATTATGAATTTCGGGGTGCATTCCAAGTGGAGTTGAATTAACAATTACCGGAAAATCCTGTAAGGCAAACTTATTTAGTTCTTCATAACTTCTTTCTTTATCGGATTCAGGATTTCTTGATATGTAAAGTACATCTAACCCAATTTTATTCAAAACATACTCAACTGCTTTGGCGGCCCCTCCTGTACCCAAAATCAAGGCTTTGTAATGGTGCGTTTTGAGCAACGGCTTTAAAGTTTCTCTAAAACCATAAATATCCGTATTGTACCCTTTAAGTTTTATTCCATTTTCTGTTTTGATTACCTTGATAGTATTTACCGCTCCTATTTCTTTTGCTTCCTCATCCAATTCATCCAAAAAAGGTATGATTTGCTCTTTGTAAGGTATGGTAACATTTAAACCCAATAGATCAGGATTATTTTTTATTACACCAGGGAAATCCTTTATGTCAGAAATTTCGAAATTTTCGTACGTGTAGCCCTCTATTTCTTCTTTTTGGAATTTCTCTGAGAAATATTTTGCAGAGAATGAATGGGTTAAAGGATAACCTATTAAACCTAGTTTTTTAATTTTCATTTTTAAATTTATTTCCAATGAACTCTATTCCAAAGACCAAACCAAAGCCTAAAACAGAAAATCCTATTGCATAGGGAATAAAACTATCCATTGCATACATTGATTCAAACTCCGATGGGCTTATATTTGATGTTACAGTGGGGATAATTTTTCCTTCAGAACTTATCCGGGTATCCACAATTTCTTTCCATGGCCAAATTTTATTTAAAGAACCAATCATAAAACCTGTTAATGTTGCAAGTGTAATTTTTTCATAATTCTTAAATAAAAATGAAAGAACTCTGGAAAAGCTCAATAATCCAATAACACATCCCAATGCAAAAACAACTAATGGTATTGAAACTGTTAAAAGCTCACCATACTCGCCTTGTTTAATTGTTGCTATAAAATCCATTATGGCTTTCATAACTGGCTGATATGCGCCTAGCAAAATAAGAATAAAACTTCCTGAAATACCAGGAAGTATCATTGCGGAAATTGCTAATGCTCCAGCAAAAAATAAAAACACTATACTTTCAGAGTTTTCCGAAACCTGGGCGATGGTTATGTAATAAGCTAAGATTCCGCCAACTAACAATCCAATAATTTCCTTGTAACTCCAACCTTTAATTTGTTTAGCCACATAAATAACGGAAGCGATTATAAGTCCAAAAAAGAAACTCCATAAACCAATTTTTTCACCGGTTTGTCCCTCTTGAACTAAAATTCCATTGATTACATTTACTAATGTAACCACACTCGATCCAATACCCAAAAACAACGCTAAAATAAAGGTGCCGTTCACTTTACGCCAAAAAGAAAAAACGCCTTCTCTTCGAATTGATTTTAAACTGGATAAATTAAAGGCTTTTATGGTGTTTAAAAGCTCTTCATAAATACCTGAGATAAACGCTATTGTTCCGCCAGAAACTCCGGGGACTACATCGGCAGCTCCCATGGCAATACCTCTTAAATAAATTCCAAAATAACCTAAAAACCTTCTTTTTTTAAACATTTTAAAACGAGCTTACAAAAAAACCGATTTGACGTAGATCAAATCGGTTAGATATATTATTGTTTTTGTTTTAATACTGGTCCATTTCGGGATCAATCTCTTCTGCCCAGGCAAGAATACCCCCCTCTAAATTGTATAGGTTGTTGTATCCAAAGTTTTGCTCTAAAGCTTGTATAACATTTGCAGATCTTCTTCCACTTTTACAATGAATAACCACTTTTTTGTCTTTAGAAATCTCTTGATATCTGGCCATAATCTGACTCATTGGAATCTCATCTCCTCCAAGAGAACATATTTGAAACTCATTTGGTTCTCTAACGTCTACAAGTTGAAAGATTTCTCCATTGTCCTGCATTTCCTTTAATTCGTCAACTGATATCTCTTTCATAAGAAATTTTTTTGGGATAAAATTAGGAATTAATCGCGATATAAATCTATTAATTCAAGTAGATTCTGATTTAATTTGGCATCCGGGTAGTAGTTAAAAACTCGCTCATGGCTTTTGTAATCCATATTTAAGGCCAACTCAAAACATTGGTATGCTTGCTGATAAATGCCCTGCTTAAGCAAAAAAGCGGTTTTAAAGTACAATAAAGCTGAATTGTTTGTGAATTTATCTATCGTATTGGCTAATGCTTCTTCAACGATTGAAAAATCGAAATGACGCTCTAACAGCATCAAATAATCCAAAGCCAATGATAAATCCGTCTCATCTAAACTCACTGCTTTTTTCATTGAAACAACACTGTCGTCGATGTAACCTAATCGTTCTTCTATTTCAGATGCTGTATACCAAAAATCAGGATTTTCCTTATCCAATTCCAAAGCTTTTGTAATTGACGCATAGGCTTCATTTGAATGACCTAAACCGTCCTGGCAAATTGCTACTCCCAACCAAGCCTCCGGGTAGTCTTCATTTTCACTGATTGCTTTTTTGTAATAAAAAATACCTTTATCGTAATTTTTAAGTCTTTCATAACATTCTCCAACATATGAATATGTAATAAAAGTTGGTTCTTCATGTTCAAAGGATTCTTCATATACTTCTATTGCACTCTTAAAATCCCCATATGAGGCCAATGCATTTGCCTTATTGAAATATGCAGAAGCAAATTGAGGGTTAATTGCCAGAGCGTAGTCATAACAATCTACGGCTTTTAACCAATTTTCAACTCTTGAATATGCTCCTGCCAAATTAAACCAAATGGATTCACAATACGGAGCTTCATCAACAAGTTTTGTATAAAACTGAATTGCTTCTTTATGATTTTTTGTGCATTCGAAACACATGTTTAACTCATAAAGAGCGACTTCATTTTCGGGATTTGCCTGTAAACATAGTTTAAAGTAGCGAATGGCTTCCTCGTATTCTTGAATTCTCTGATACTCAGAGGCAATAAAATGGTATACTTCATCTATATATTCAGAGTGGTCAATGCATCTCTTAAAACATGCAATGGCTCTGTCGCTCATTTTAAGTTTACTTAAAACGGTTCCTTTTATTAAAAGCAGATCAACATTTAAAGGTTCATAAAGCTCTATTTCTTCAACCAAACTGAGCGCTTCTTTGTATTTAAAAAAGCCAACCAGAACCTGAGTTTTTAATAGTTTCAGATCGACACTTGTTGGATGAAGATTCAGAGAGTATTCAACGACTTCTTTTGCTTTGTCGAAATCGGAACGAAGTATGTAATATTCGATAATGTCTTGAAATTCCTCACAGTCAAAGTAATAGTTTTCTTTATTGGCTACCATAGATTCAAACCGTGTAACCTTGTTTAGTATATCTTTATGGTCGTCGGAAGATTCAAAAAATTCCATATATATTGTTTCTTTTATATATAACTTAGTGATATTAACAGTACAAACAACGTGCCTTAGTTTTTATTATTCACATTCCTTTTGTTTAAAAAATAAACACGAGCTTAACGAACACATTTTCAAGACATTAGGCTTTTAAAATTTTCTGAGCTGTAAAAGCGTTTTAAGAACTAAGGGTAGTTTTTATTAATTTGCACAAATATAATGAATCAAGATGACACTTATCAAATCTATTTCAGGAATTAGAGGAACAATTGGTGGAAAGCCTGGCGAAGGACTAAGTCCATTGGATGTTGTAAAATTCACAAGTGCTTATGCCGAATGGTTGAAAAACCAATCCAATGAAAAGCTTTCCGTTGTTGTGGGTAGAGATGCACGAATCAGTGGTTTAATGATTGAAAACTTGGTGGTTTCTACATTAACAGGAATGGGAGTAGATGTTATAAACCTTGGGCTATCTACAACTCCTACTGTGGAAGTCGCTGTACCTATTGAAAAAGCAAATGGAGGTATTATATTAACTGCCTCTCACAATCCAAAACAATGGAATGCTCTGAAGCTGCTTAACAATAAAGGAGAATTCATTTCTGGCGAAGATGGAAAAGCACTATTAGAAATAGCAGAAAAGGAAGATTTTACATACTCTGAAGTAGATGATTTAGGAAGGGTAATTGAGAAAAATAATTATTTCGATATTCATATTGAAGAAATTTTAAATCATGAACTTGTTGATGTTGAAGCAATTAAATCAGCCAACTTTAAAATAGCAATTGATGCTGTTAATTCGACTGGTGGCCTTGTTTTACCTAAGTTACTTAAAGCTTTAGGAGTTGAAACTGTTTATGAATTGTTTTGTGAACCCAATGGTCATTTCCCACATAATCCAGAACCTCTACCCGAAAATTTAACAGAAATTTCCAATACCGTGGTTAAAAACAATGCCGATATTGGTATTGTTGTAGACCCGGACGTAGATCGACTTGCACTCGTTTGTGAAGATGGAAGTATGTTTGGTGAAGAATATACTCTTGTTGCTGTTGCCGATTATATTCTTTCACAAAGAGTGGGTAATACAGTTTCGAATCTGTCGAGTACTCGAGCATTAAGAGATGTGACGGAAAAAGCGGGAGGACAATACTTTCCTGCTGCTGTTGGTGAGGTTAATGTGGTTAATAAAATGAAAGCTCAAAATGCTGTTATTGGTGGTGAAGGGAACGGAGGTGTGATTTTTCCAGACCTGCATTACGGAAGAGATGCATTGATTGGAATTGCTTTAATTTTAACTCACATGGCAAAAACTGGAAAATCACCCAAACAACTCAGGGAAAGTTATCCAAACTATCACATTAGTAAGAATAAAATTGAATTGACTCCCGATATTGACGTTGACTTAATTCTTGAAAAAATGGGAGATAAATATTCGCATGAAAATGTGAATACTGTTGATGGGGTTAAGATTGATTTTGCTGAAGAATGGGTTCATTTAAGAAAATCAAACACTGAACCTATAATTCGTATTTACTCAGAAAGTGCGAATGAAGAAAAGGCCGAACAACTTGCAAAAAAAATAATTTTTGAGATTAAAGAAATTATCGCCTAAAAATTAATGCAAAAAATATATTTTGACAATGCCGCCGCGACACCTTTATCAAAAGAGGTTGCTGATTTTATGCATAAAGCAAACCTTGAACTTTATGGTAACCCCTCCTCTATTCACTCATTTGGTAGAAAGGCAAGAGCACAAATTGAAATGGCTCGCAAAAATATTGCTGATGTAATTGGTGCAAATTCAAAAGAAATCATTTTCACTTCAGGAGGTACAGAAGCTAATAATGCTGTTTTTCATTTTGCTGTAAACGATTTAAATATTGAAAGAGTAATAACTTCTGAAATTGAACATTATGCTGTTTTAAAGCCGGTTTCTGAATTGCCTCACAATATAGAGGTTGATTTTGTTGAAGTCGACAAAAACGGGGACGTCAATCTTGATCATCTTAAAAAGCTTTTGTCTAAAAAAAAGAAGACTTTGGTCAGCTTAATGCACGTAAACAATGAAATTGGAAACTTACTTCCCATCACAAAAGTAGCTTCTATATGTAAAGAGAATAATGCTCTGTTTCACTCCGACACAGTGCAAAGCATCGCTTATTTTGACATTAACGTAAAAAAGTTCAACATCGACTTTCTAACATGTTCTGCGCACAAATTCCATGGTCCAAAGGGAATAGGTTTTTTATACTCAGACGAAGCTTATGATGTTTCTCCATATATTAAAGGTGGTAATCAAGAAAAAGGACTTAGAGGAGGTACTGAAAATACAATAGGTATAATTGGCTTGGAAAAAGCTTTTCTTAAAGTAAGTCTACAGCGGAAAAACATCACAAAAAAACTATCTGAACTAAAAACGTATACCCTCCAACAGTTCAAAAATAACGGTTTTGATTTTTCGGTGAACGGAAACTTGAATTCATCTTCCCCGTCTATTTTAAATGTTTCTTTTTCTACCAAAAAAGATGTATCGATGCTGCTCTTTAATATAGATATAGAAGGCGTAGCTATAAGCGGCGGAAGTGCTTGTACATCTGGAAGTAATAAAGGTTCTCATGTTTTAAGGCGTATTGGTTCTTCAATGAATATACCCGCTATTCGAATTTCATTTTCTAAATACAATACAAAAAAAGAAATTGATCGACTGATTGAAGTATTGCAAAAATTACTTTACAAATGAAAAATGAAGCTTTAAAATTGATAAATCAAATTCTCAAGGAAGACCCTAAAGGCGAAGCTTTATTATACTCTCAGCAATGTTTCGATTGGCTCCAAAAATTAAACCCATCCTTTACAGAAACTCAGGAGATTGCAGCAAGATGTCAACATTTCAGAAGATGGGACATTCCAAGAAATAATTTTCCAATGGATAAAAAAGGCTATTATCAATGGAGAATCAAGCTCTATAAATATCAAGCTGACAAAACTGCGGAAATCTTATCGAGTGTTGGATATTCTGACGAATTTATTGACGAAGTAAAATCTATGATTTCTAAAAAGGATTTAAGAAAGAATAAAAATTCCAAGCTTATTGAGGATGTTGCTTGTTTAGTATTTTTAGAGTTTTACATTCAACCTTTTTCTTCAACAAAAAATTACTCAGAAGAAAAGTGGATTAAAATTATTCAAAAAACCTGGGCTAAAATGTCAAATAAAGCCCATAAATTTGCATTGGGAATTAACTATTCACCAGCTATAAAATCATTAATATCCAAAGCTTTGGCTTAAAAAAAACTACTATGATTCAAAGAAAACAATCTTTATACTTAATCGTTGCCCAAGTTGTTCAAATGCTTTTTGCGACTGGTGATTATTTCACTTACACAATTTCGGATTCATTATACACCGTTACTGGATCAGGTACATTTAATTCTGCTGGTGAAAAAACCGGAGGTGATATGAAAACTCTTCTTCTTGGACTGGGTATATCGTTCTTGGCTCTCGTTTCTATTTTTGTGTATAAAAACAGAAAACAACAAATGAAGCTTTGTAGAATTGGAGCTTTATTGACGTTGGCTGAAATTGTTTTTATTGTAATATCATATGTTAATACTAAAGAAATTGCACAGAGTGAGCCCAACTTTGGTTATGTAATTTTTATTTTACCGATTTCAACTCTTTGTTTTTTACTTGCTGCCAAAGCAATAAAAAAGGATGAAGATTTAGTTAAATCTGTGGACAGAATTAGATGATAAAGTCATTTGATAATGAATTTGAACTTCTCATATCATTAAAAATGAATTTTTTTTTAAAAAAAAATCGTTTTTTAGACTCTTGCATTAGATATTATTTATATCATTGTAAAAGAAACAATTCAGTAGAATTTCCAAGAACATTCCCCCTATTTTTTTCATATTGAATAATTACAACCATCAACCTAATAGTATATGTACAGCATTTTGGATTTAAACAAAAAGCTAGTAGCTGATTTGCGTGAAATCGCATCAGTTATTAACGTTAATGGAGTCGATAAATTAAAAAAATCCGAATTAATTGAAGCCATTCTTGATGAACAAAAAAATCACACCTCAAATGGATCTTCTGAAAAATCATTAGTGGATGAACCCAAGAAAAAACGTAAAAGAATGCGCATAAAAAAAGATTCAAATGAAGAAAATGAAATAAATTCTTCAGATGATTTAAACGAAGGAAAGGCTCCTGAGTCAAAATCCGAGCAACCAGCCAAAGTGGAAAATACTCAAGAGGAAAAGTACGAGGAACAAGAAAAGCCTTTTTCTCAAGAAAAAAGGGAAAATGAAGACAAAAAGGAACATAAATTCGAAAGAAAGGAAAAACAAGGTTCAAAAGAAAACAGTGACCGAAAAGCTTCAGAACCTTTATATAATTTTGACGGAATAGTTGACAGTGAAGGAGTTTTAGAAGTTATGCCTGATGGATATGGCTTTTTAAGGTCTTCCGATTTTAATTACCTGACGTCTCCCGACGACATTTATGTGTCTCAAACTCAAATTAAACTTTTCGGACTGAAAACCGGGGATACCGTTGTTGGTATGATTCGTCCCCCTAAGGAAGGTGAAAAATATTTTCCTCTCGTAAAGGTTAAAGAAATTAATGGTAGAGAACCGGATGTTGTTCGTGACAGAGTTCCCTTTGACTATTTAACTCCTCTTTTTCCAGAAGAAAAATTCACTCTTGTTAAAGGGCAAAAACAATCAATATCTATGCGGATTCTTGACATGTTCGCACCTATCGGTAAAGGACAGCGAGGTTTGATTGTTTCTCAACCGAAATCGGGAAAAACGATGTTGCTTAAAGAGGTGGCTAATTCAATTGCTGAAAACCATCCTGAAGTGTACATGATAGTTTTGTTAATTGATGAACGACCTGAAGAAGTAACTGATATGGCAAGATCTGTAAATGCAGAGGTTGTTGCATCAACCTTTGATGAGCCTGCTGAAAAACATGTAAAAGTTGCTAACTTGGTTCTTGAAAAAGCAAAAAGAATGACGGAATGTGGTCATGATGTTGTTATTTTACTTGATTCAATTACTCGTTTAGCGAGGGCTTATAACACAGTATCCCCAGCTTCTGGAAAAGTTCTGTCTGGAGGTGTTGACGCTAACGCGTTACACAAACCAAAACGATTTTTTGGAGCGGCTCGTAAGATTGAAAATGGTGGTTCATTAACTATTCTTGCTACTGCTTTGGTAGATACGGGATCAAAAATGGATGAAGTTATTTTTGAAGAATTCAAGGGTACCGGTAACATGGAACTACAATTGGACAGAAAGCTTGCTAATAAGCGACTTTACCCTGCGATTGATTTGAACTTATCCTCTACCAGGCGAGATGATTTACTAATGGATTCCCATGCTATAAAGCGAATTTGGGCACTAAGAAAATTCTTAGCCGATATGACAGCTCAAGAGGCTATGGAATTTCTTCAGGAAAGAGTACGTCACACTCAAAACAATGATGAATTCTTAATTTCAATGAATAGTTAAAAAACATATTTCAAAAATACATTTCAGCGATTAAGGTTGTACATTTGCACTTTAATCGCTTTTTTTATGAAAGAATATAAATTATTAGTTCTGGGAACTTTGGTGAGTTTATTTGCTTTATATTTTATTACATATTCAGCTTCAGAAAATGACCCAAATTACAAAAGCCTTAGTGAGGAGGCACAGGTGTTTTTTTTTACTGAATTAAACGATGAAGAGAAAGAAGGAATTGCATTAACACCATTAGACTCTATAAAACCTGAATATTTTGAAAATCAGGATACTTATAAAAGAATAACCTCTACGGAAGCCGAAACTTATAAAGTGTTTCAAAATATATTTTTGGAAAGCCTTGAAATTGAACAAAACCTGCACTTTTACAGAAGGTTAATTTTAATTTTATGTTTGATTTTGAGTTCATACATTTTATTTTCAAAAAAGTATAAATACAACATGACTTTCCAAAAAGCTATGTTTCACAATGCAGTTTTTAGTTTGATCTTTTCATTATTTTGTATTTTTTCGTTTGTAACAACTCAAACAATAAGAGGCACCTCTGTAGCGCCCTCTATTATGTTCCAGTTTGGGTTAGGCCATTTTATTAGTGTATTGAAGTCTACTTTATTTTGGTTTGTTGCCGTGAGCTTTTTCATCTACTTTAACCCTCAAAATATTGATTGGTATCAGAGAAGGATGGCCAAAAAGAAAGCTAAGGAAAATAAAGATTGAATTTCCGTGAATCATTAAAAAAATCCCATAAACCAGGTAAAATTGTAGTTAAATAATAGCTAAGAGGGTAAGAAATGTGTTGTATTTAAAAAAATATTCTATATTAGAAGTCTTGAAAAAAACGGAAATATTGTAAAAAATTAAAAAGATGGACAATAACGAAAATGAAATTGGGCGAGAAAGAAGGGATGAAATCTTTTCGAAAGCCGTAAGAGCAGGAAAAAGAACCTACTTTTTCGATGTTAAAGCTACAAAAGGAGATGATTATTATTTAACCATTACAGAAAGTAAAAAGAAGTTTTCTGACGATGGGAAATTCCATTTTGAAAAACATAAGCTTTTCCTTTATAAAGAAGATTTTGAAAAATTCGCTACTGGATTAAAAGAAGCTGTAGACTTCATTCAGGATGAAAAAGGTGTTTATGAAGGTTACGAGCCGGAAGAAAATACGGTGAATTATAAGACTGAGGTTCAATTTGATGATTTGGTCTAAATTAAAATATTGCGAATTAAGAGGCTGTTCCTAAAACGAACAGCTTTTTTTTTAATAAATAAAATTATGTCTGCATTAATGAATTTTGCAATCTTTCCTCTTGATAAAGGGGAAGATATAGGTGATTATGTAAGCGAGGTAGTTAAACACATTAAAAACTCTGGTTACAAATATCAATTCGGATCAATGGGCACAACAGTTGAGGCTGAAAAAGTTGGTGAATTGTTGAAACTTGTTGAGGAGTCTTATGAAATTATGGACCCTGTTTCCGATAGAATTTATTGTGTTATGAATATTGATTACAGTAAGAATAAGTCCGACTTACTTAGCCGAAAACGAAATTCAGTTGAAAGAAGAATCGGAAATTTGTCGTAATGTTTTTTTTTCTTTCTAAAATATTATCCTTCCTCCTATCTCCTTTTACCTATTTGGTAGTTCTTTTGATATGGATGTTTTTTTGCAGAAATCATCGGAGACAAAAAAAAATTTTATTATTCACAATTGGCTTTGTTTTTTTCTTTGGCAATAGTTTTATTTTAGACGAATTTCTGAGACTTTGGGAAGTTCCTGTAAATGAGTCAAGAAATAAAAATTACGATATTGGAATTGTTTTGAGCGGTATGGTAATGTATGATGCAAAAAACAATGTTTCCAAATTCAACGGGAATGTCGATCGTTTGCTTCAAACCTTACCCAAACTGAAGAAAAAAGAAATTAATCATCTTGTTGTCTCTGGAGGAAGTGGTGATCTTTATCACCCTGAAAATAAAGAGGCGCATATTCTTAAGAGTTATTTATTATCCATCGGATGGAATATCGATAATTTCACATTTGAATCCGAATCCAGAAACACCTTTGAAAACGCAAAATACACAGTAGAAGTTCTAAAGAAAAAACATATTGATTTAAAAGAGAAAAAGATTCTTTTAATAACTTCTTCTGGACACATGAGAAGAAGTATTGCTTGTTTTGAAAAACAAGGTATAAAAGTCGATTATTTATGCTCCAACCGTCATTCTGGACCAAGAAAATTCGAATTCCAACATTGCTTTATTCCGAACATGTCGGCCTTTAATGGGTGGTCCCATTTATTACATGAAGTTGCAGGCTATACAGTTTATAAACTCACCGGGAAAATATAGTCCTGTACTTACCCGTTATAAAAGCTCAAATTTAAATTTACTTAAAATAGGGTTACCTTTTTTTAAATTCGACATTAATGAATAAAAACATGAATGATTACGATTTAATTACTGCCTTACAAAGTTCTAAAACCAGAGGAAAGGCCATCAAAGAACTTTACAAAGAATTCCCTAAAATTAAAGCAAATATTTGCTCATCTGGAGGATCTCGACAAGACGCTGAAGAAGTGTTTAATGACGCTCTGCTATTATTAATTGAAAAGGTGCAAGAGGATAATTTTCAACTAACCTCTAAACTGTCTAGCTTTTTGTACGGCATCAATCGATTTTTATGGATGAATGAATTGCGAAAAAAGAAAAAATCCGTTAGCCTGGAATGGGAAAACACAATGATTTTAACACATGATAGTTTAGAATATGATTCAGAAAAAGAAGAAAAAATACAACTCATAGAGAAAGCTTTAGGGTTGATTACATCAAAATGCAAAGAACTGTTTACGCTTTTTTATTTTAAAAAGGAGCGAATGGTTGAGATTGCAAAATCACTTGACTTTAAGAGTGTTAACTCAGCTAAAACACAGAAATACAAATGTATGGAGCAGTTAAACAAAGTGGTAAGTCAACAACT
>MDTD01061975.1_pt1 | contig 15945 bp, 14 predicted proteins | sample 811221 | NCBI WGS metagenome assembly MDTD01 (sample SAMN05326646, study PRJNA326480) | marine metagenome | isolation source: seawater | place: Pacific Ocean: South West | collected 2011 | reverse complement strand
GCGACGATGCGGACACCCTCTCCGGCGGCGGCGGCCGGGACAGCTTGCTCGGTGGTGCCGGAAGCGACGTCCTTTCGGGCGAGGCCGGTGACGACACCGTTGAGGGCGGCATCGGTGCCGACACCGCCGACGGCGGTCTGGGCAACGACCAGCTCTCGGGTGGCGACGGCGCCGATGTGCTGGTCGGCGGTGGCGGCGATGACACGCTAGTCGGCGGTGCCGACGGCGACCTGCTTGACGAGACGGCGGACGCGACCGGCGCGAACCGCCTCGACGGCGGGGCCGGGGCCGACAGCCTGTTCGGCGGTGGTGGCGGGGAGATCCTGCTTGGCGGCGACGGCAACGATTTCATCTCGGCCGGGCTGGGCGCCGACAGTGTGACCGGTGATGCCGGCGACGACGTCATCCATGGGGAGGACGGTAACGATACGCTGAGTGGCGGCCTGGGCGCCGACCGGTTGCTCGCCGGAGCAGGGGATGACCTCGTCGACGAGACGGCGGACACAAGCGACGGGAACGAGCTGTTCGGCGATGCCGGCAACGACAGCTTGTTCGGCGGCAGCGGAGCGGATCTGCTCGAAGGCGGCGTCGGCCTCGATCAACTCGACGGTGGAGGCGGCAACGATACCCTGTCCGGCGGTGCCGATTCGGATGTGCTCGATGGCAACGCGGGTGATGACGTGCTCGTGGGCGATTCCGGGAGCGACACCTTACGGGGCGGTGACGGCGACGATCTGATCAATGAGGGGGCCGATGCCGCTGGCGCCAACCTGCTGGAAGGCGGCAGCGGCTTCGACAACCTCATCGGTGGCGGCGGCAACGACACGATGTTCGGCGGTCTCGACGGCGATACCCTTGCCGGCGGCGCTGGCGGAGACTTCCTGGATGGCGAAGGCGGCGCGGACTCGATTCTCGGCGGGATCGGCGACGATACGGCGCAGGGCGGTGACGGTGACGACCGGATATTCGGTGAAGCCGGTGCCGACTTGCTGGTCGGCGGCGCGGGCAACGACTTTGTCGACAGCGGTGCCGACGACGACCTCGTCCTCGGCGGCAGCGGTGACGACGTGCTCGTTCTGGGCGACGGCGCCGATCTCGCACTCGGCGATGATGGCGCCGATTCGCTCACGGGTGGTGTCGGCGACGACACCATGGTCGGCGGTCAGGGCGTCGACACGGTTTCCGGCGGTGACGGTAACGACGTCATCGACGAATCGGCCGATACCGACGCAGGTAATCTCCTGTCGGGTGACGCCGGTGACGACCTGATCGTTGCCGGCGCCGGCGACGACACCCTTTCAGGCGGTGTCGGCGACGACCTCTTGATAGGTGGCGCCGGTCAGGACGAAATCTCGGACGGCGATGGCAACGATATCCTGATGGCTGGGGTCGGTGCCGACCTGATCGACCTGACGCCCGACGGCGATACCGACGTCCTGGTTTTCAACGGAATCGGCGATGCCGGCGATACGATCACCGGCTTCGATACCGGAACGCCGGCGTTCGGCGGCACCGGGGGGGATATCATGGATCTCGGTGCCATCCTCGGTTCGGTATCCGACAACGCGTTCACGGCCTTCTTCACCGACGGCACGCTGAACTTCGCCGACGCTGGCGATGGCAGTACTGCCGTTCTGGCGGATGTCGGAAGCGGCTACACTACGGTGGCGACCATCGGCGACTTGGTCTTCACGGACGCCGAAACCAGCTTCTCGGTTCTCTCCGACAATATTTCCGTATAGAGCGTCGTCCGCCCGAGGGGGCGATCCGGCGCCCGGCCGGGCCGATCAGCCCGGCCGGCTGTGCGACATGAGCACGCCGCGGAAGTAGTCGATCGTCTTCTGAAGGCCGTCCTCCAACCGAACGCCGGGCTCCCAGTCGAGCTGTGCCCGCGCGACCGAGATGTCGGGGCAGCGTTGGATTGGATCATCCGTCGGCAAGGGACGCTTCACCATGACCGACCGCGATCCGGTGAGGGCGATCGTCATCTCCGCCAGTTCGCGGACGGTGCTCTCGCAAGGATTGCCGATATTGACCGGGCCGATCAGGTCGTCCGGTCCATTCATCAAGCGAATGCAACCCTCGATGAGATCGTCGACATAACAGAACGACCGACTCTGGTTGCCGTCGCCGTAGATCGTCAGCGGTTCGCCGTTCAGCGCCTGGACGATGAAGTTCGAGACAACTCGCCCGTCGTCCGGGCTCATGTTCGGCCCATAGGTGTTGAAGATGCGGGCGACCCGGATTTTGGTCTCATGCTGACGGTGGTAGTCGAAGAACAGCGTCTCCGCGCAGCGCTTGCCCTCGTCGTAGCAGGCACGAGGGCCGATCGGATTGACGCTGCCGAAATAGCTTTCGGGCTGGGGGTGGACCGTCGGGTTGCCGTAGACCTCGCTGGTCGAAGCCTGGAGGATTCTAGCCTTGGTCCGTTTTGCGAGGCCGAGCATGTTGATCGCGCCCAGCACGCTCGCCTTTACGGTCTGGACGGCATCCCACTGGTAGTGAACCGGGGACGCAGGGCAAGCGAAGTTGTAGATCTCGTCGACTTCGACGTAGAGCGGAAATGTGATGTCGTGGCGAATCAGCTCGAAGTTCGGCCGCCCGACAAGTGAGGCGACGTTCTCGTGGGCACCGGTGAAGAAGTTGTCGACGCACAGCACATAGGCGCCATCGTCGACGAGCCGGTGACATAGATGGGAGCCCAGAAAGCCGGCTCCCCCAGTGACGAGGATACGTTTGCGTCGATACATCGGTCCAAATTGGGTTGGGTTAGCGTCGCTGCCCCGCGTCCAACTGGCCTTTCCTCCCGCACCTTTGTCAGTTGCCCGAAGTCGGCGCCCTTTTCTTCCGCGAAGGGGTCAATCAGACCATCGAGCGGATGCTTTCGTCAAAACTAACACACCGGACTTTCATGCCCAGCTAAACATAGTGCTAGTTCCAATGGGTCGTTATCGTTGATCAAGCGCGTCAGACACCGGGCCGGGGTGCCCGGACCGTTCGACGTCGCCCGTGCGGGAGCGTTCGAAGAAGAAGGACGTGCGCATCATCGAGACTTAGTCACCCGCTCACCCGGTCACTCCGGGCAATGCGCTCCAGGCGGGGTCAGTTGCGGGACCAGTGAACCCGCAGCAGGTACGTTTCCTCGATGAACTGATAGTCGAGTTCGCCGTCATAAGCCGATTGCAGGGCTTCGCCGATGCGGCGAGGCAGGTGGATGTCCGTCGTGGTGACGACGATGCCTTTGTCGGTCGTTTCGACCCGGATGATCCGGTTCAACGGATGCTCGGCCTTTTCCAGTTCTTCCTGATGATGGACGAGCCCGAGTATTTCCTTCCTGTGCCCATCCACGAATGTGCCGCTGATGGTCACCCATCCGGCCGGATCGTTGTTTTCGACTCGTCGGCACGCTTGGCAGGGCTCACGGTGCGCGCCCGCATGGACCGGCAAGGCGGGCCACTTCCACCGGCCGTCCTGGTAGACCGCGCCACAGCCCGGACAAACCGTAGGCTCGGGCAGCTTCATGCGCGTCTTGTAGGGGTCGTGGACGTGTTCGGCGATCCGCCGGTCGATCCTGGGCTGATGATGCGGCACGTCTCGCTGCTTCACGACTCGATCCTCCTCCGCTCCGCCCGCTAGGCACCGACGAGTACGGTGACAGAGCGGATGGAAACGGCTTTAACCTGAAGCAAGTGTCGGCCATGCCGGCTTCCGCTATGGTCGGTCGCGTTGGCCCTGGTGGTGGTCGCCGCCGGTGGAAGAGGACTGGAATGCGAGGGGCGGTGTTGAGCTTCGACGTCGTTTGGTCCGGCCCGATATCCGATGTGCGAGGTGTGCCGTGACCGTACCGCAGGTCCTGACCGCCAACGGATTGGATGCGCTGATTCGGCTGTTGGGTGCGCGCGGCTACCGTGTGGTTGGCCCTGCATTGCGGGATCAGGCGATCGTCTATGACGATATCGACTCGACCGCCGACCTGCCGGCGGGGTGGACCGATGCCCAGGACGGCGGGAGCTATCGTTTGTCGCGCCGGGAAGACGGGGCGCTGTTCGGCTATGCCGTCGGCCCGCATTCCTGGAAGAAGTTTCTGCACGAGCCTTCGTTGACGTTGTGGCGGGTCGAACGCGATGGCGACGGGGACTTGCGATTCGCGGCCGACTCGCCGCCCGATAGACCGCTTGCCCTGATCGGCGCACGCTCCTGCGAGTTGCATGCGATCGCCATCCAGGATCGGGTCTTGCTGGAAGGCGATGTCCCTGATCCTCACTACGCTGCCCGGCGAGAGGGCCTGTTCGTCGTTGCCGTCGATTGTGGAGAAGCCGGCGGAACCTGTTTCTGCGCGTCGATGGGGACGGGGCCGAAAGCCACGAAGGGTTTCGACTTAGCGTTGACCGAACTCCTGGACGACCGGCGCCATGTCTTCCTGATGGAAGCCGGCAGCGAAGCCGGCGAAGAGGTGATGGCGGCCCTCGACTGCCGGGCGGCGACGGCCGAGGAGATCGACGCTGCGGCGGCGGTCGTGCGCCGGACCGAGGGGTCGATGGGGCGGGCCATCGATGAGACGGGGGTGCGGGACCTTTTGCTCGACAACCTCGAACATCCCAGGTGGGACGACGTGGCGGCCCGCTGCCTCACCTGTGGCAACTGCACCATGGTCTGCCCGACATGCTTCTGTACCTCGGTCGAGGACCAGAGCGACTTGGACGGTTCGCAGGCCTCGCGGTCGCGCCGCTGGGATTCCTGCTTCACCCTCAATTATTCCTACATTCACGGCGGTAGCGTCCGCACCACCACCCGGTCGCGTTACCGGCAGTGGATGACCCACAAGCTCGCCACCTGGTACGACCAGTTCGGGTCTTCCGGCTGCGTCGGCTGCGGGCGCTGCATCACATGGTGCCCGGTGGGAATCGACATCACCGAAGAAGTGCGCGCGATCCGCGGCGGCGGTCAGCGCTGAGAGGTGGTCATGGAAGGTCTCGAACGCATTGTCAGGGAGCATCCGTTCTTCGCAGGACTGGAGGAGCGGTTTCTGAACCTCGTCACGGGCTGTGCGAAGAACGTCCGCTTCGATGCCGGTAGCTATCTCTTCCGGGAAGGCGAGTCGGCTGATGCCTTCTATCTGATCCGTCATGGCAGCGCCGCTCTGGAGGTGGTGACGCCGGGCCGCGGGGCGATCGCCTTCCAGACGGTTTCGGCCGGGGAGATCGTCGGTGTGTCCTGGCTGGTGCCGCCCTATCGCTGGACCTATGACGCGCGAGCGCTCGAGCTGGTGCGGGCGATTTCCATCGACGCCAAATGTCTCCGCAACAAGTCGGAGGCCGATCACGACTTGGGCTACGAGATGATGAAGCGTTTCATGCCCGTGATCGTCCAGCGTTTGCACTCAACCCGTCTTCAGATGCTCGATGTCTACGGCACCTCAGCCTGAGCGGTTCCGGGGCATGGCGCCTGAACCGATGATGCCGCGCCTCGCTCGGGTGGTCCGTCGCCGGCGTGAGCTGCCGGGCACCGTCACGCTGGAGATCGAGGACCCGGAAGCGGACGGGTTCGCGCCCGGCCAGTTCAACATGCTCTACGCCTTCGGTGTCGGCGAGGTCCCGATCAGCTTCAGCGGCGATCCCGCGGCCGGCGCCTGTCTCCACACCCTGCGGAACGTGGGGGCCGTGACGGGGATGCTGGCCGGCCTCGAGGTCGGCGCCACGCTTGGCGTGCGGGGTCCGTTCGGTGCCGGCTGGCCGATGGATGAGGCGTTGGGAAAGGACGTGGTCGTCATTGTCGGGGGGCTGGGGCTGGCGCCCGTCCGCCCGGTTCTCTATCGGCTGCTGGCGGAACGGGAGAGGTACGGTCAGGTGGTGCTGCTCTACGGCACCCGCAGCCCCGAAGATATCCTCTTCGGCCACGAGATCGAGGCATGGCGCCGCCGCCTCGACATCGACATCCTTGTGACTGTCGACCATGCCACCGGCAACTGGCATGGCCATGTCGGCGTCGTGCCGGCATTGATTCCGCGCGCCGACTTCGATCCGCTGCATGCGATCGCCTTCGTTTGCGGTCCGGAGGTGATGATGCGGTTCTCGGCTGCCGCCCTGCTGACCGCGGGCCTGCCCGACACCGCCATCTACCTGTCGATGGAGCGCAACATGAAATGCGCGATCGGGCAGTGCGGCCATTGCCAGTTCGGGACCGTGCTCGTCTGCCGGGACGGCCCAGTCTTTCGCTACGACCGGCTCCGCACCATGCTCGCCACGAAGGAGATATGAGGCATGGCCAAGGCGCCGAGGAAGCCCAAGCTGGCGGTCTGGAAATTCGCCTCCTGCGATGGCTGCCAGCTTAGCCTGCTCGACTGTGAGGATGAGCTGCTGGCCGTGGCCGGTGCTGTCGACATCGCCTATTTCCCCGAGGCGACCCGCGCCAAGGTCGGCGGGCCCTACGACCTCTCGCTGGTCGAGGGATCGGTCACCACGCCGCATGACGCTGAGCGAATCCAAGAGGTGCGTCGGCATTCGAAGACGCTGGTGACGATCGGCGCCTGTGCGACGGCCGGCGGGATTCAGGCGCTTCGCAACGCCGCCGATGTCGAAGATTACTTGGCGGTGGTCTACGCCCGGCCCGAGTACATCAAGACCCTTGCGACCTCGACGCCGATCGCCGATCACGTGCCGGTCGATTTCGAACTCCGTGGTTGCCCGATCTCCAAGCGCCAGCTCATCGAGGTGCTGTCGGCCTTCCTCGCCGGTCGCAAGCCGGTAACGCCGGCTCACAGCGTCTGCATGGAGTGCAAGCTCCGCGGCAATGTCTGCGTGATGGTGGCCCATGGCACGCCCTGCCTGGGCCCGGCGACCCATGCCGGCTGCGGGGCGATCTGCCCGTCCTACGACCGCGGCTGCTATGGGTGCTTCGGGCCTAAGGAGACGCCGAATACGGAGGCCCTGAGCGCCGGGCTCAGTGCCCTTGGCCTTGAGAAGCGCGACATCCGGCGGCTCTACAGCACCTTCAACGCCGGTGCCGCCCCTTTCCGTGACGAGGCGAAGCGCCATGGCGACTAGGACCATCAAGGTCGATTATCTGGCGCGGGTCGAGGGCGAGGCGTCGCTGAAGCTCGTCGTCCGCGACGGACGGGTCGATCAGGCGCAGCTTTCGATCTTCGAACCGCCGCGCTTTTTCGAAGCGATGCTGAGGGACAGGGACTTTACTGAGGCCCCCGACATCACCGCGCGGATCTGCGGCATTTGCCCGGTTGCCTATCAGATGAGCTCTGTCCACGCGATGGAGAACGCCCTCGGCGTCACGGTCGATGGGCCGCTCAGGGCGCTCCGGCGCCTGCTCTATTGCGGCGAATGGATCGAGAGCCACACCCTCCACGTCTACATGCTGCACGCCCCGGATTTCCTCGGCTATGAGGGGTCGGTCGAGATGGCGCGGGACCATGGCGATCTCGTCCGCCGGGGCCTCGATCTCAAAAAGGCGGGCAACGAGATCGTCGCCCTTCTCGGCGGACGGGAAATCCATCCGATCAACGTCCGTGTCGGCGGCTTCTACCGGGTACCGACAAAACGCGACCTCGCGCCGTTGGCAGAACGGCTGAAACGGGCGCGGGAGGCGGCGCTCGCGACGGTGCAGTGGACCGCGGGCTTCGATTTTCCCGACCGCGAGCGCGACTACACCTTCGTTTCTGTCAGCCATCCCGACGAATATCCGTTCAACGAAGGCCGCATCGTCTCGAACCGAGGCCTCGACATCGCGACCGCCGACTACGACTCGCATTTTGTCGAGTCACATGAGCAGCATTCGACGGCGCTCTACGCGCAGATGCGGGACGGCGGCAGCTATCTTCTCGGGCCGCTCGCCCGCTATGCCCTGAACCATGACCGGCTGCGGCCGCTGGCCAGGGAGGCGGCGCGCGATGCCGGGCTTGGTCCCGTCTGCCGCAATCCCTATCGCAGTATCGTCGTCCGGGCGGTCGAGGTGCTGCAGGCCTGCGACGAGGCTATCGCTCTCATCGAAGCCTATGAGGAACCGGACCATCCGGCTGTAGCCATCACGCCACGGGCTGGGATCGGCTTCGGTGCCACCGAGGCACCGCGCGGGATGCTGTTCCACCGCTATCGGCTGGACGATGACGGGAGCATCGCCGAGGCCCGCATCATCCCGCCGACCTCGCAGAATCAGGCGAGCATCGAGGAGGATCTCGCCAACTATGCCGAAGGGTTCCTCGACCTTCCCGACGAGGCATTGCGCCATCGCTGCGAGCAGACTGTTCGGAACTATGATCCCTGCATCTCCTGCGCGACACACTTCCTGCGGCTGGAGGTGGATCGCGGTTGATGGCGACACGGGGGCGCCTGGTCGTCATCGGCGTCGGCAATCCGGACCGCGGCGACGACGCGGCGGGACGCATGGTTGCCCGCCGTCTGGCCGGCAGGGTCAACAGCAATGTCGAGGTTAGGGAGTGTGCGGGCGAGGCGACCGAGCTCCTTGCCGCCATGGCCGGCGCGAGTTCGGCGGTGCTCATCGACGCCTGCCTGTCGGGAGCGCTGCCCGGCACCATTCACCGTTTCGACGTTTCCCGGGACCCGATGCCCTCGGCTATCCGACCTTGGTCCTCGCACGGTTTTGGCGTGGGGGAAGCGGTGGAGCTGGCCCGTGCTCTCGGCGAGCTTCCGCCGGTCTGCATCGTCTATGGCGTTGAAGGCGGGTGTTTCGACCCCGGCGCTGCACCGACATCCGAGATCGCGGTCGCGGTCAAAGAGGTCGCGGACCGGATATTCGGCGATTTCGTCAATGAAGGGCCGTAACGGCCGATGCCGCCAGTTCCGGTCATCGATGCCACAGATCTGTCAGAAAGTCGGCTGAGCCGGCAGAAGGCTCTGGCACTGAGGGAAGCGTCCGTTTATCAAGCCTCTGTGTCACCCGATACTGGCTCTCCGATCGGAAGCTGGGCCCGTCACCCGTCAAAGCCGACATTTTGCGCGAGACGCCATCAGTGTGCCCCAAATGCGATTGCTGACGCGTTTTTGCCGCTGTCGGTTTGGGCGGTAGAGTGATCACCTTTTATTCAAACTGCTGAGTTCGAGAGTTCTCACGCCTATGCCACTCGACATGACAATTTCGGTCGTCGGTCTCGGATATGTCGGTCTTCCGGTTGCGGTCGCCTTTGCCAAGTCCGGCATGCGCGTCGTCGGATTCGACATCAATGAAGAGCGGGTCTCGGCTCTCGCGCGCGGCCACGACGTCACGGCCGAGGTGCCGGAAGAAGATCTGGCGAAGGCGAGCGAATATCTTCTGCTGACGACTAACCCGGCGGATCTGGCTTCGGCCGAGTTTCATGTCGTGACGGTGCCGACACCGATCCGTGAAAATAGGCAGCCGGATCTGCGTCCTCTCGAGAGCGCAAGCCGCACGCTAGGCCGCGCTATCCGTCCGGGGTCGATCGTCGTCTATGAATCAACCGTTTATCCGGGGGCTACCGAGGGCGTATGCCTGCCGATCCTCGAGGCGGAGTCCGGGCTCAAGGGCGGGAAGGACTTTTACGTGGCCTATTCGCCGGAGCGGATTAATCCTGGCGACCGTGAGCATCGGTTCGAGACGATTACGAAGATCGTATCCGGGCAGACTCCCGAAGTCTGTGAGACGGTGGCAAAGGTCTACGGCAGCGTCGTAAGGGCCGGCCTTCACAAAGCGCCGACGATCCGAGTGGCCGAGGCAGCGAAGGTCCTGGAGAACACCCAGCGCGACCTCAATATCGCGCTGATGAACGAGCTCGCCCTTATCTGCCACAGGCTCGACATCGACACGCGCGATGTTCTCGCCGCGGCCGGTACGAAATGGAACTTCCTGCCCTTTACGCCGGGGCTGGTCGGTGGTCACTGCATCGGGGTCGATCCGTACTACCTCACCCATAGGGCGGAGGAAGTCGGCTACCGGCCTGAAGTCATTCTCGCCGGACGGCGGATCAACGACGGGATGGGGGCCCATGTCGCGACCGAAACGGTCCGGCGTCTGCTCGCCGCCGGGCATCGGACGCCTCTTAGCGTTGCGGTGCTCGGGCTAACCTTCAAAGGTGATGTCCCCGACATCCGTAACAGTCGGGTTCTCGATATCGTTACGGAGCTCGAATCCTTCGGCGTATCGGTCAGCGCGCATGACCCGATGGCGGACCCGGACCAGGTGATGGAGGAGATGGGGATCCGACCGGTGGCTCTCGACGAAATGCCGCCTGCCGACGCCGTCATCCTCGCCGTTCCCCATGCAGCCTTCCGTGATGGGGGATGGCCGCTGATCCAAGGTTTGTTGCGGCCCGCGGGTGGTCTGGTGGTCGATGTTCCGGCAGTGCTCGGACGCGACGCGAAACCGGATAACGTCCTCCTGTGGCGGCTATAGGCGGGGGTGGCCATGCGTGACGATTTTCGTGACCGAGACAGTCCATTTCATCGGTTGTGACGTCTCGGCGAGGTAGCGACTACCGTTCCATCAGCGCCAAGAGACCGGCTAGGAGCTGCATCGGTGTCGGAGGGCAGCCGGGGATGTGGAGGTCGACGGGGATCACCGCGTGGACGCCGCCGGCACAGGCGTAGCTTTCCTTGAACAGGCCGCCGTCGAGGGCGCAGGCGCCGGCGGCGACCACCCATTTGGGGTCGGGGGTGGCGTTCCAGGTGCGCTCGAGCGCTTCCTTCATGTTGAGGGTCACCGGGCCGGTGACCAGCAGGACGTCGGCATGGCGCGGCGAGGCGACGAAGCGGATGCCGAAGCGTTCGAGGTCGTAGAAGGCGTTGCCGAGGGCGTTGACCTCCAGCTCGCAGCCGTTGCAGGACCCGGCATCGACCTCCCGGATCGAGAGGCTGCGGCCAAGCCGGCGGCGCGCGGCATGGTCGAGTTCGGCGGCCAGCGCCGCGATCTCGTCGGCGGTAGGGCCGGCCTCGGTGAGCGGCGGGTGGATCAACCCGTTGAGCAGCATCTTCCGCATGGCGCGCCTAGAGATCGTGCCCGGAATAGGAGCAGTTGAAGGACTTATTGCAGAGGGGGAAGTCGGCGACGATGTTCCCCTCGATTGCGGCTTCGAGAAGCGGCCACTGGAACCAGGACGGGTCGCGGAGATGGCAGCGCCGGACCTTGCCGTCGCCGTCGACCGCGACACAGGCGAGGACGTCGCCGCGGAAGCCCTCGGCGATCCCGACGCCTTCGCCGGGGCCGCTGCCGGTCGCGGGCACGTGGTGGGGACCGTCCGGCAGGCGGTCGAGAATCTGCCCGATCAGCGCCATGCTCTGCTGGGCTTCGCGGATGCGGATCCAGACGCGGGCGCCGACGTCGCCCTGATTCAGAACCGGCACCTCGAAATCGAGGGCGTCGTAGGGGGGATAAGGCAGGGTACGCCGGGCGTCGAAGCCGCGTCCTGACGCACGACCGACGAAACCGCCGCAGCCGTAGCGATGGACCAGCGCCGAGCTCACGATGCCGGTACCGATCATCCGGTCCTGGAGCGAGGCGGTGTTGTCGTAGAGTTCGATCAGCCGCGGAAACGCTTCCGAGGCGATGCGCACGGCGTCGCGGATGGCGGCGATGCCGGTCTCGTCCAGGTCGGCGGCGACGCCCCCCGGCACGACGCGATCCATCATCAGCCTGTGGCCGAAGGCTGCGGCGGCGGCGCGGAGGAGCCGTTCGCGGAGCGCACCGCAATGGGCCAGCATCATCGCGAAGGCGGCATCGTTGCAGACCGCGCCGATGTCGCCGAAATGGTTAGCGAGCCGCTCGATCTCGGCCATGAGGGCGCGGAGCCAGTGCGCCCGCGCCGGCACTTCGATGCCGAGCGCGGCTTCCGTGGCGCTTGCGAAGGCGATCCCGTAGGCGACCGTGCTGTCGCCCGAGATCCGCGCGGCGAGCCTCGCGGCCTCGGTGACCGGCATGCTCGCCATCAGCCGCTCGGTACCCTTGTGCGTGTAGCCCAGGCGTTCCTCCAGCCGCACCACGGTCTCGCCGTTGGCGGTGAAGCGGAAATGGCCGGGCTCGATGATGCCGGCATGGACCGGCCCCACCGGGATCTGGTGCAGGCCCTCGCCCTCGGCGGGAAGGAAGCGGTAGGGCTGTGCCTCCGTTCCTGCCGCCGGTTCCGCGGCCAGGGGATGGCGGACCGGCCAGCGGCCGTGGTCGAGCCACGGGCGGGTGTCGGGCAGCCCCTCCGGCTCCAGCCCAAAGAGGTCGTGCAGCGCCCGCTCCGGCCGGATAGCCGGGGGATGGTACTTGCCGACCGAGGGATAGCGGCCGTCGGGGCAGTCATATGTCGCGATGGCGAGGGATTGCGAGGCCTCCTCGATCAGCGCCATGTGGACCGCCCCGTCGTCGCCCCACAGCCCGGCGAGCGTCCAATGCCTCTCGACCAGCCCGTTGGTGAGGGCGATCCACAGATCGCCGCCGACGACGAACCGCGGCCAGGGCCGATGGGCCTCTGCAGGCCGGCCGCGGGACAGGATTTCCAGGAGAGGGGATGTCGCCATCGCGCGCTACCCGAGGAGCCGCGCGACGGTCTGAAACCACGCGACCAGCGGCGGCGGCAGATAGAGGCCGGCAGTGAGCACCAGTGCGAGATGCGCCACCATCGGCCAGTGAGAGGCATGAACCGGCTGGCTGGGTCCGGTCGGCTCCCCGAAGGCAAGGCTGTGGACCCGGAGCATCAGCGCGCCGAACGCGATCAGCAGGCCGAAGACCAGCGGCAGGGCCAGCAGCGGCTCCCGCGCGAAGGTCGAGCTCACCACAAGGAACTCGCTCATGAAGATGCCGAGCGGCGGCAGGCCGGCGATCGCGACGACGCCCAGCACCAACCCCCAGCCCAGCACCGGATGGCTGGTGGTGAGGCCGCGGATCTCGGCGATCTTCTGGGTTCTCTTGGCTTGGGCGATGTGGCCGACGGTGAAGAAGATCGCCGACTTGGTCAGGCTGTGCATCGTCATGTGCAGCAGCCCGGCGAAGTTCGCCAGCGGCCCGCCGATCCCGAAAGCGAAGGCGATGATGCCCATATGCTCGATCGAGGAATAGGCGAACATCCGCTTGATGTCGCGGCGCCGGTACAGCATGAAGCCGGCGAAGATCAGCGACGACAGCCCCATCGTTACCATCAGCGGCCCCGGCGCGATGGCCCCCGGCGTCGCCGACAGCAGCAGCTTGAAGCGGAGGACGGCGTAGAGGGCGACGTTGAGCAGCAGCCCCGACAGCACCGCCGAGATCGGCGTCGGGCCCTCGGCATGGGCGTCCGGCAGCCATGCATGCAGCGGCGCCAGCCCGACCTTGGTGCCGTAGCCCAGCATCAGGAACACGAAGGCGACGTTGAGGAGGGCCGGGTCGAATGTGCCGGCATGCGCCATCAGCACCGTCCACACCATCGCCTCGGTGCCTTCGCCGACCACCGGCTGGGCGGTCAGGTAGACGAGGATGGTGCCGAACAGGGCGAGCGCGATGCCGACGCTGCCCAGGATGAAGTACTTCCACGCCGCCTCGATCGCTTCATGGGTGCGGTACATCCCGACCATCAGGACGGTGGTCAGCGTCGCCATCTCGATCGCCACCCACATCACGCCGATGTTGTTGGTCGCGAGCGCCAGGTTCATCGCGAACATCAGAACCTGATAGGTCGCGTGGTAGAAGCGCATGTGCACCGGCTTCAGCCGGCCGTTCTCCAGCTCGTGGCCGATATAGCTGGCACTGAAGACGCTGGTGGTGAAGCCGACGAAGGTATTGAGGACGATGAAGACGATGTTGAGGTCGTCGACGACGAAGTACCGCCCCGGCTCCGGCTGCCAAAGGAGCAGCGACAGCGCCGCCAGCAGGGTGACGAAGGCCGCGATCACGTTGATCCGCGCCGACAGCCGGTAGTTCGGCAGCGCGGCGAGAAGGGCTGCGGCGGCGATCGGCACCACCAGGATCGTCGCCAGTCCGGCCGCCGCGGTCACTGGCGCTCGCCCCGGAAGCGGTCGAGGGCCTGGACGTCGACGGTGTCGAAGCGCTCTCGGATGCGGAACAGGAACACGCCGATGACGATCAGGGCGACTAGGACCGAGAAGGCGACGCTGATCTCGACCACCAGCGGCATGCCCTTGGCGCCGGCCGCGGCGAGGATCAGCCCGTTCTCGATCGACATGAAGCCGATCACCTGACTGACCGCGTTGCGGCGGGTCACCATCATCAGCAGCCCGAGCAGAATGACCGACAGCGCGAAGGCGAGGTCCTCGCGGGCCAGCAGGTCGGCGCCGGCGGTGACCCGCAGCATCACGACGATGGAGAGGCCCACGAGCGCCATCCCGGCCAGCATGGTCGGTCCGACGCTCACCACCGTCTCGACCTCGCGGTGGATGCCGAGCCGCGCGACGATCCGGTGAAGTGCGACGGGAATGACGACGGCCTTGAAGACGATGGCGATCGCGGCGGTGACGAACAGGTGCGGCGCGCCCTGAACCCAGGCCTGCCAGGCGACGGCGAGCCCCAGGACCACCGCCTGCAGGGCGAAGACGTTGAGCAGGGCGTAGAGCCGGTTCTGGTAGAGCAGCATGAAGCTCACCAGCACCATGCCGCCGGCCAGAAGATGGGCGAGGTCGAATTCGAGGGCGTTCATCTACCAGCGCTGCGAGACGAACAGGAGGAGGGTTCCGAGCAGGCCGAGCATCAGCGCGGCGCCGAGAAAGTCGGGAACGCGGAAGACGCGCATCTTGGCGATCGCCGTCTCGAACAGGGCGAGCAGGAAGCCGCCGATAGCGAGCTTGCCGACGAAAGCACCGGCGCCGATCAGCAGCGGCACGACGGTCTCGCCCGGCCGGGTCATGCCCCAGGGGGTGAAGACGCAGGCGATCAGCGAGAGATAGAGCAGCAGCTTGAGCGACGCGGCCGCTTCGATGAGGGCGAGGTGGCGGCCGGAATATTCCAGCACCATCGCCTCGTGGACCATGGTGAGTTCCAGGTGGGTGGCGGGATTGTCGATGGGGATGCGGCCGTTCTCGGCGATCGCGACCATCACCAGAGCGATGAGCGCGAGGCCGAGCGAAACCCTGAGCCCGACGTCCGAATGCAGCATGTGGTCGGCGACGGTCGAAAGCTGAGTCGACCCGGCGACCAGGGCCAGGGTGAAGACGATCATCAGCATCGCCGGCTCGGCCAGCGTCGCGATCATGGCTTCGCGGCTGGAGCCGATCCCGCCGAAGCTGGTACCGACGTCCATGCCGGCCAGCGCCAGGAAGAACCGGCCGCTGCCCAGCAGGGCGACGATGGCGATCAGGTCGGCCGACCAGCTGAACATCAGGTTGGTGCCGAAGGTCGGGACCAGCGCCGCCGCCACCCAGGTCGACGCGAAGACGAGATAGGGGACGGCACCGAACAGCCAGGAGGCGTTCTCCGCCATCACCACGTCCTTCCGGAGCAGGCGGAGGAGGTCGCGATAGGGTTGAAGGACAGAGGCCCCGCGGCGGCGCGTAAGCCTTGCCTTCACCTTGCGGACGAAGCCGGTCAGCAGCGGCGCCAGCAGGAGGACCAGGGCCATCTGCGCGCCCTGGATCGCAAGATCGGCGATCACCACAGCGCCAGCACCAGAAGCAGCAGCACGAGCGCCAGGAAGACGAGGCTGAGATAGCGGCGGATGGTGAGGAACTGCAGCCGGTTCAGCTTGTCGGCTACAGCTGCCACCGCCTGCGACACGGGGGTATAGATCAGCGTCCAGGCCGGATCGTCCAGATGCCGTCGGAAGCGCGCCGGCCGGACGTCGCCGGGGGCTGGCATCTCCACATGATCGCGGGCGCCGAAGGCGAAGCCGCCATAGACCCGACGAACCGGCTGGGCGAAGCTGTCGGCCGTGTACTGGGTCGCCGGGCTCGGATCGGGGAAGCCGCAGTCCCAGGCCGGCGCGCGGCGGATCCCGCGCGATCCCAGCCGGTGGATCAGCAGCGCCGTCAGCGCCGCCGATCCGGCGACGAACAG
>MDTD01139899.1_pt1 | contig 15946 bp, 13 predicted proteins | sample 811221 | NCBI WGS metagenome assembly MDTD01 (sample SAMN05326646, study PRJNA326480) | marine metagenome | isolation source: seawater | place: Pacific Ocean: South West | collected 2011 | reverse complement strand
TAAGTATATCTTTTTAGTATTCTCAACTTGGTTAAATCTACAACTATTACTAATTTGATTCTCATGCGAACGATATCTTAAAAGTATTTCAGGCAGAGTTCCAAAATCTGTATATTGAAGTAACCTAGACCATAATTCAAAATCTTGAGCTGTTTTAAAACTTGTATTGTAACTTAAATTATTTTGTACTAGAACAGACCTTCTTAGCATTACACTTGGATGGCAGAACTGGCAACTAAAAAAAGTTCGAACCTTTAATTCATTGTTGGCCGAACTATGCTGTCTTACACCTTTTTTACTCCCAAAAATTTCGGCATATGTGCCCAACAACCCTATATCAGGATACATCTCTAAAAAATCAACTTGCTTTTCCAACCTTTCAGGCAAAGCTATATCGTCATCGTCCATTCTTGCTACATATTTTCCGGTGGCTAAATTTAAACCTTTATTTAGAGATGCAGCAAGTCTTAAGTTCTCTTCATTAGTAATAGAAACTATTCTTTCATCCTCAAAGGACTGAATAATTTCTGATGACAAATCTGTTGATTTGTCATCAATAATAAAGAATTCAAAATCCCTAAATGTTTGATCAAGAATAGATTGAATTGACTTTCTTAAATATTTCTGTCCATTATGAACAGACATAATTACAGAAACAGTCGGTATTTTACTCATTCCTAGAAACTATTTGTTTTAATTAAGTATTCGTGAAATTTTATTTTTTAAACGATCAATAAATTTGTAGGAAATAGGCTCTTTAACGTTGTGGAACTGAAATGAATACCACCTTTCAAAACTGTATAAAAGCCATTTCTGATTTTGATGAAGTTTTCTTGAGTCAAGTAATTCCTTAATATTATGTTTATTCCAAACACCATCTTTTGACAGATATCCATTAATAATGTTGTGCTCATAATTACAAGAAAGCCAATCAACTGAAGGGATACTGAATCCTTTTTTTTCCTTATAAATTGTTTTTTTACTTAAATATTTCTCACCTACTCTCTTTAAAAGATATTTCAATTCATTGTTCTTAAAATGAAGCTTCGGATCAATGCTAAATGCAAAATCTACCAATTTTTCATCAAGAAAAGGAATCCTAGTTTCCAAGGAATGAGCCATTCCAGCTATATCCACTTTCATCAAAATATCATCAACAAGAAAACTATGAAAATCATGAATATGATAGTTACTCTCATTAAAGTTTCCTATGCCAACAGTTTTCTTAAATATTGATTCAAAATCAATAAGACCATATTCTTCTCCAAATATTTTGGAAATATCATAACTAGTAAACGTATTACTCATAGAAGATATATATTCCTCAAACGATAGTTCCTCCTTTAAGTTTTGATTGTACCACTTATAACCATAAAAAAGCTCATCTCCACCGTCGCCAGAGAGAGCAACTTTTACATACTTAGATGTTAATTTTGACAAAAAGTAAGTTGGAACACAAGACGTATCTGCCAAAGGCTCATCATACACATGAATTACCTCACTATGAATTTCGTCAAACTTTTTTACATCAATTTTATCTGTAATAATTGGAACATTCAAGTACTCAGAGGCATGCTTTGCATCCTCTATTTCATTCTGTTCTGGATTTTCTACTTCAATTGAATAAGCTGTTAAGTTAGAAGATACTTTAGCAACTAAAGCTGTTACTAATGAACTATCAATACCACCTGAAAGAAAGCTATGAACTGGCACATCAGATGTTAAAGTTTGTAAACTAATTGAGTTTGCAAGCAGCTTATCACATCTAGATATCACATCTTCCTCTGTTAAATCAGCATATGAAGAATTCCTTTTTAACTTCCAATACTTTTCAACTTTGTATGAAAAGTTGTCACAATCATATTCAATAAATGATCCTGGCAAAAGTTTGTAACAATTTTCATAAATGGTTGTTGGCCCGAGAAGATACCTTAACCTAAAATATGAATAAATCCCTTCCTTACTAATTTTTTTTTCAAAACCAGAATAGGTAACTATTCCCTTCAATTCTGAAGCAAAAATAAAAACTCCGTCTTTGCTATAAAAGAAAAGTGGTTTTATTCCTGCTCGGTCCCGACAAATATACATTTTACCACATTCTTCATCATAAATGGTAAAAGCAAACATCCCCTCAATCTTTTTTAAAAGTGTTTTAATACCCCATTTTCTATATCCATTAAGAATTACCTCTGTATCTGTATTTGATTTAAAATAGAATTCATTTTGAAGTTCAGCCCGTAATTCTTTAAAGTTGTATACTTCTCCGTTAAACGTAATCCAAACTTTGCCACTTTGCATAGGCTGTTTACCAGCTTCGCTTAAATCAATAATACTTAATCTTCTGTGCCCTAAAGCAATTTTATTTTCTTTAAAAAATTCACTACCTTTTCCGTCTGGTCCTCTATGAACCATTGAATCTCGCATTAGGTTAAAATCTGACTCCGAAATGGATTTAACTTTACTAGCATAGCCTACAATACCGCACATCTTAAGACTTTTTTGAATTCATTATTTTTTTATAGGCATCACCAATCCAAACAACTTTTTCTGACTCTAGTTGTTCTGGATTTTTATATAGTTTTGCCGATTCAGTTTTTAAATTCAATTCCGGATTTTCTTTAATCACGTTAGCATATTTAGAGTAAACAGCACTAGAATTCCAATAGTTATTTTCTTTTAAAATGATTGCTATCTTTTTTTCAAAACCTTTCACAAATTTATAGTGCAACAAAATACATGAAACATCAGCAATATTTACAAATGTGGATTCATGGCTAGTTTCATGAACCGATATTGACGGGTTCCATTTGATTAGAGGGATTTTCGATAAATAGATATTATCGACATCGAAAAACTGCTTGTGAACTCCTTTCGCAAAACGATTAGTATCCTTATGATTTGTAATATTATATGCTTTATGATATTTGGTAATTTGTAATGAAGAGTTGTCATAAAACGGATATGCGTTTTTTAATCCTTTAATTGAAACTTTATTTAATTCACATATGGGAGTGTCTGCAAACATATCAAGCATCATAGACATTGATGCATTGTAACCGTTCGTATCCAAGTAATTAAAAAACTCGTTCAATGATATTTTGTCAAGTCCGGGATATTCCCAAAGCTCATCAACATCAACATATAAACTCCAAATGCTTTCTCCAAATTCATGAACTAGGTATTGTTTAAAAGCCCATTTATATTTTGAGTATGGTAGTTCTGACTGAAGAACAGTAACATCATAAGCTTTTAAAATATTAAGTGAATTATCAGATGAACAATTATCAATAAAAACAAAATCTATAAATCCAAGTTTTAGATAATGTTCCAAAAAGGATTTTAAGAAGTATTCACCGTTTTTAAACAGGCATAGAACTACTGGTTTTTTTCTTGATAATCTACAGGATTGAATAGTAAAAATATTCTTTGATATATCTTTAACTAAGTTTAATCTTTTTCTACGCTCATTGTATTGAGTGAATTTGTGCTTTACAGAAGCTATCATCTTAGGCAAATATAACCAACTAATTTGAATTAAATGAGCAATTCAAAGACCCCTCTTGGAATAAAGTTAATTTAAGTTCAATTAAACGCAAGAATCAAAAAATAGAATATATTTATTTTTTAAAAAAATCTCACGGTAAATTTATAATATCCTGCAAAACATCTTTTGGTTTCCCAACAAAAACGATCTTACTTGATTAATCTGCTGAATGATAAACTAAATTCCAAACACGCTGTTAAAATGAAAAAAAATTACTCAAGATATTTTAACTATTGCTATTGTTGTGGGTACTTTAAAAAAAATAATCAAAACTCCCTAAATTAAGTTATTTTGGAATTGTTATCAATATAACAAAATCATAGTCTTTTTAAATACTCTATTAAGAAATCTATTTTTTTATGTAAATAGATTTTTAATAAATGAAATGATTATTTTTGTACCCCATATAATCCAAACTAGTGAAAAAAGAAGAAGAATGGTATGAGGTAATTACTCCTCAAAAAAACTTTTTGGAATTTAATTTCAAAGAGCTTTATGATTATAAAGATTTATTAAAATTGTTTGTGAGAAGAGATTTTGTTTCGGTTTATAAACAAACCATATTGGGTCCGCTTTGGTTTTTTATTCAACCTTTATTCACTACTTTGATTTATGTTGTGATTTTTGGCAAACTAGCTGAAATTTCTAGTGAAGGTATTCCTAGGCCATTATTTTATTTGTGTGGAATAACATGTTGGAATTATTTCTCTGATTGTTTGATTAAAACATCAACTACATTTACAGCAAATGCCTCAATTTTCGGAAAAGTATATTTTCCAAGACTTATTTTGCCTATTTCAATTATCTTTTCCAATCTTATTAAGTTTGGTGTACAATTTTTGCTTTTTCTTGCCTTTTTAACATACTATGTAGTTGTTGTAGAAAATGTTGAACCTAATCTGACTATATTAATTTTTCCTCTTTTGATATTATTAATGGGAGGACTAGGTTTAGGAATTGGCATTATAATCTCATCATTAACCACAAAATATAGAGATCTTAATTTTTTGGTTTCTTTTGGTGTTCAATTACTAATGTACGCAACACCAATCGTTTATCCTCTTTCAGTCGCAAAAGAACAATTAGGGTCGTACAGCTGGGTCTTACTAGTTAACCCAATGACTTCAGTGGTTGAAGCAATGAAATATGCTTTTCTTGGACAAGGAGAATTCAATCTATCTTACTTAGGCTACAGTTTGGTTTTTATGCTTCTTATTCTATTCATCGGAATTGGAGTTTTTAACAGAGTAGAAAAAACATTTATGGATTCGGTATGAGCACTATGATTAAATTAGAGCATGTCTCTAAAATGTATCGTCTAGGTTTAGTAGGATCATCTACTCTTCAGGACGATTTAAAGCGAAGGTATTTTAAACTCAAGGGTAAAGAGGATCCTTTTTTAAAAATCGGTGAAGAAAATAAAAGAGATGCATCCGGGGGTGATTATGTTTGGGCCTTAAAAGACATTAATATACAGGTCGAAAAAGGAGAAGTGCTTGGAATTATTGGAGGAAACGGAGCTGGCAAATCAACATTACTTAAGTTATTGTCCAAGGTCACAAAACCTACTACAGGATTAATAAAAACAAGAGGTAGGTTAGCTAGTTTATTGGAGGTTGGCACTGGGTTTCACCCAGAATTGACCGGAAGAGAAAATATTTTCTTGAATGGTGCTATTTTGGGGATGAAAAAACATGAAATTAAGTCCAAACTTGATGAAATCATTGGTTTTTCAGGCTGTGAAAGGTACGTAGACACACCTGTTAAAAGATATTCCTCTGGAATGTATGTAAGGTTAGCTTTTGCAGTTGCAGCTCATTTAGAACCTGAAATTTTAGTTGTTGATGAAGTTTTAGCCGTTGGAGATATTGAATTTCAAAAGAAAGCGATTGGAAAGATGAAAGAGGTTTCTCAAGGTAAAGGTAGAACAGTTCTTTTTGTTAGTCACAATATGGCCTCAATATCAAGCTTGTGCACTAGTACAGTTGTTATAAATAAAGGACAAGTGAGTTTCCAAGGAGAGACTGATGAAGGAATTTCTCATTTTTTGAAGCTGCAAAATTCTTTGTTTCTTAACAATGAATATAGATCAGGTAATTTAATTGAACTCCCAAGGAAAGGAACAGGATTACTTAAATTTAATAAGATTACAATTTGTAACGATCAAAGAGAAATTCAAGAATCTGCTGTTGTTGGTAAACCTACTATCTTTGAAATAAACTACTCTTCAGATGAAGAGTTAAATATCAAGAATACACAAATCGATATAGGAATAAATAATTCTTTAGGTAATAGGGTCGCTTGGTTTAGTACATCAGTTGTTGATACCAATATTGATGTTGATGTCAATACAAAAGGAAATATTTTATTAATAATTGATAAATTACCCCTTTTCCCAGGTGAGTACACGGTTACTCTTTTTGCAAAATATAAAGGAATTATTGCAGATTGGATAAAAGACGCTTACTACTTTAACGTCATAAGTGGAGATTTCTTTGGAACAGGTCGTTTAATTAAAGAAGGACAGGGAGATATTATTATTGATCATTCTTTTAAAATTAAAAAAGCATAGATTAAAATGAACAGAATACTTAGTGTAATTTTAAATAGGCTAATTGGTAAAAATAAAATTGTAAATCTTATTCTTGATTCATTTGAACAGAAAGCTAGAATCTTTGCTAGTGCTGGATATTTAGTTGAAACTGGTTGGTGGAAATCATTTGAAAAAAAACAACCACTTGATCATGAAGGCCAACCTGTTCCTTGGATTACTTACGGAGCAATTGAGTTTCTAAAGGAAAGACTAGATAAATCAATGTCTATTTTCGAGTTTGGAGCCGGAAACTCTTCTTTATACTATGCAAAAAAGGTTAATAAAGTAGTTAGTGTGGAACACCACAATGATTGGTTCAATTACATTAAAGGAAAAATGCCAGGTAATGTTGAGATTTTCCACAAAAATATTGATTCAGTAGAATACCCTCAATTTTTAAAACAAAGAGAGGATAAGTTTGATGTCATAATTGTTGATGGAAGAGAAAGAGTTCAATGCATTTTAAACTCAATAAATAATTTATCCAATAGAGGAGTGTTAATATTAGACGATAGCCAAAGAGAAAAGTACTTAGAAGGAGAAAACTTTTTATTGCAAAATGGTTTTAAAAAAATAGCATTTTGGGGAATTGCACCATCATATTTTAGAAATAAATCTACCACGATTTTCTACAGAAAAAACAATTGTTTTAATATTTAAGATTGGGTATGGTCAGCAAAAATTATCAAGAATTAAATATTGTTTTCTTTGACGGAGTTTGTAGTCTGTGTAACGTATTTGTCGACTTTATTATAAAAATGGATAGGAAAAAATGTATTAGATACGCGTCATTACAGTCTGATTTTGCGATAAAATTCTTTGATGAAATCGGGATTTCAATTGATAAATTAGACACAATCTATTTTTATACAAACAGCAAATTAAGTCAGAGACATAGAGCTGTTTTTAATATTTTTTCAGAGTTGGGTTTCTTCTACAAAATTATTTCTATTTTCAAATATGTACCTAATTTTATTGGTTATCCGTGTTATAATTTTATCAGCAAAAGAAGATATGCTATTTTTGGTAAAAAAGATAATTGTAGAATCCCTTCCTCAGAAGAACGAAGCCTTTTTATTGAAAAATATTAATAAAAAAGATGTCCAATCCCAAAATTTCTATAATCATACCTGTTTTTAATAGGGAGCAAATGATTAAAGAATGTTTGAATTCAATTTTAAATCAAAGTTCTTCAAGTTGGGAGTGTATAGTGGTTGATGATGGATCCACAGATAAGACTATTGAAACGGTAGTGGAATATTCAAAACAATACCCTCAGATAAAATTTCTTAAAAGAAACTCTGATAAAAAAGGAGCTTCTGTTTGTAGAAATATTGGAGCTAAAGAGTCTATTGGAGAATATTTGGTTTTTTTAGATTCAGATGATTTAATATCGTCAGAATTTATTAAAACAAGATTAAAATGGATAAAAAATCATAAAAATCAAGATTACTATGTTTTTCCTTCTAGCTTTTTTAAAAATTCGCCGGGAGATTTGAAAAAACTTTGGAATCTATTAAATAAACCTAAAGACGATTTAATTCGGTTTTTTGATGGTGATAATCCTTGGCATACTACAGGAGTTGTTTGGAGAAGAAATTCTTTCTTCAAAATTAAAGGATTTTATGAGCCTGCTCAATCAATGCAAGATTGGGAAATATTCGTGAAAGCTCTTATCAGAGGTTTGAAATATACAAAATCTCCTGATAAAGTTGAATTTTTACAACACTATTTAAGAAAACATAAAAGTCCTCAAATTTCAACTTCAAAACTATCCGAGGAAAGAGCAATCAATAGGCAAGAGACTAAACAATTTATTGCCAAACAATTCTCCAAAAAACATAAATATAAATCTTACGCCTGGAGAAGTTTTATCGGAGATTATTATCGTTTTACTCTAGGTTTAAAGAAAGCGGGGTACGAAGAATTAATTTTTTCAGGAATACTCTTTCTTGTTGAAGAAAAATTAGCTTCAAAAAATTTATCAAAGCTTCTATTAAAATCCCTAGAATTTGATTCTAAATTAAAAAACAGCAACAATTATTTAAAAAAAACAATAGACTTTATTTTATATAGATTTTATAACCTTAAAAATTTACAATACCCCAAAGACAGGACTAAAGGCATAGTTTATTTTGAGAAAAAAAATGAAAATATATGAACGGTTTAATTGTTTACATTTTTGAATTATTGTCACTAAATATTGATTACATTGAAGGTATTCAAAAGGCTACAACTAATGTTTCATTTCAAGTTATAATTCTTTTCACCTCTCATCTCTTTCTAGAAACGAAGCTTAAAAGACTAATTAATTTTGATAAAACCATTTTTCAAAATACAAATATACTTTTGTCCGCCGTTAAACGTTATAAAAAAATCAAGTTCGTTATATTTCTAGTTCTTTTTATTGGTTTACTTTTTCCATTTTCAGACTGGAATAATTTTGATAACATGGGATATGTAAAACACTTTATTATCGCGATGTCTCTAATTGTTGGAGTTACTTATTCTACATATCATTATAATTTTTACTTTAATCAAAAACATATAATGGATAGGTTATTACTATTAATCCTTTCAGGTTTGGTGATCTTTAACCCTGTTTTTTTGTTACCTACATTAGGTATGTTTTTTCTTTTGATCGGGCAGTTTTTTCACCCCTTATACAATTCTTGGACGGATAAAAAATTAACTATTGAAACATTGACACTATTAAGCACAATGGTAATTATTAAAGCCATCGGGATTCCTATATCATTAGCCGCATTAATAATTGTATTAACAGCCATAATAGGATATTATTATTTCTGCACTGCAAAAGGAAAAGTTAAAATAAAATGGCACAAGTTTAATAAACTTCATAATTTACTCATTGCAACTAGACATCAAAACTCATGGAATTATTGGTTAGGAAAAAAAAGATTCAAAAAACTAATTGCTTTTACAAAGGCACTTAACAACCTATTTATATATGGAACAATTTTATTAGAATTTATAATTCTTTTGATATTAATTAATCTTAATTTTTTTATAGGAACACTTGTCTCTATGATATTATTTCATTTGATAATTTTTTTCCTTACCGGAATTTTCTTTTGGAAAAACATAATCATTCTTTCATTTATTATTTTTATTTCAATAAATATTTCCCCTGAAATTCAAGGACTTTTTTTTGGTTTATTACCAGCCTCTACATCTAGTATTTTAGTTTATTTATTACTTAGGATTTCCAAAGATACGCCCCAACTTTACTGGTTTGACTCCCCTTATTCTGTAAAATATATTTTCGAAGCTAAAACCAAGGATGGGTTGATATATTCAATTCCACCCTTTTTACTCGCTCCATATGACATCAACTTCGCACAAGGAAGACTATATAATTATTTCACAACTCCGAAAATAGTAGGCTGTTTTGGTTTAGTAAATAAATATGAGGAACTAAAATATTTAGACAACTTAAAAGGCAGAGAATTACAAAGCTTCATAAGAGCTAGAAAGGAGGTTGAATTAGCAAACGAATCGGATAATTTATTAGAAATATTGTCTCGATTCGCCAAATACTCAAATGAAGGAAAGAAGCTTGGTTTTTTGAGTCTTATACATCCACCTCAACATATATGGTCTTTTGGAGAACATAAAAAATGTCCTTTTGAAGCTGGAATCACGGACATTAATATTTATGTATCAGAGGCACTCAATAATGAAGAATTATTTAGAAAAAAGGTATACAGTCTGAAAGTAAAATAAATATTTATTTACAGAGTAATTTCTTAATAAAAATATTGAATTCAATGTTTTATTTTAAGGAAACTTAATCAAAAAAACTCAGCACGCGCTTAAAAGAAATTTTCCAAACACTTTTGTGGCATATTGGAAGTGATCAAATGTAATGTTCTTGACTCCTTTTAAATGTCTATTTATTGACTGTAAACACTTAAAATGATTCCACCGCGAAGGATTTAATTGAAATCTCAAAGATTTCTGTATTAACTAAAATTAACTTATTAAAGTCTTTTTATAATAGACGAATAATGACATGATTTATATCATCAAATTCAATAAAAATATTTTCTTTTAATTTTAAAAGGTCAACATGCCTTATCAGAAAAGGTCATATCCTCTTTTAATTTCAAATATTTTAATTAATAAGTTTGGAGAATAATATTTAAAAAACTAGTTAATCTGATTTATCATTCTGAGTTGCAGGTTTAGAAAGCTCACTTTTTTTTTAATTGTCTATTCCAATAGCTCCAACACTATTAAGCTGAAGTATAACTTGAAAGAATACGGTTTCATATCAATTATAATTTAAAAAATAAATTTAACCATAAATGAAGTATTACTTAATACAGCCTACTATGAGATATCTTTTATTTAATTTTAATTCACATTTAATAAAACAGCTTATGATTAGGATTTTAAATACCGCAAGAATTAATATTAAATTTTGACCGAAAGTTTTTGAACTCTTGCATATCTTTAAACTTAAATCTATTTTTCAACTTAGAAAAGGTAAAAAAACCCTTCTGAAAAATCATTAATACAAAACTAAGACTTATCTTTAGGCCTCTAAAAATATTATAATTGATTCCGGTAACTAAATCATACGTTTGTACTATTGATGAATATACTTCAGTCGTCAATAGAGCCTTTAAAAACGAATGGTTTACCAACAGAGGTGAACTTGTTAAAGAGTTAGAGTCAAATTTAAAATCATTTCTAAACATTACAGAAAGTAATTTGTTATGTTTAAACAACGGCACATCTCCTATTCAGATAGCTTTAAAAATATTGGGGAAAAAAGGAGAAATAATTACTACTCCTTTTAGTTATGTTGCTACCACTGCTGCTATTGTATGGGAAAATTGCACTCCCGTTTTTGTTGATATTGATAAGGACTATCTTACCATTGACGAAACTAAAATTGAAGCAGCAATTACCGACAAAACTACATGTATTCTTGCTACTCATGTGTACGGTAATCCATGCAATATTGAATCAATTGAAAATATTGCTAAAAAACATGGGTTACATGTTATTTATGATGCAGCACATTGTTTTAATGTAAAATATAAAGGAAAATCAATATTTGAATATGGAGATGTAAGTACTTGCAGTTTTCATTCAACAAAAATTTTCCACACTGGTGAAGGAGGAGCCATCTTTTGCAAAGACAAAGAATTATTCAGTAAGCTGTCCTACAATCATAATTTCGGTCACAACGGCCCAACAGAATATCATGGCTTAGGAATTAATGCTAAAATGAGTGAATTAAATGCAGCTATGGGTTTGTCTGTTTTACCTCATTTCGAAAAGATTCTTAGAAGCAGGAAATTGGCTGTGGAAATATACAAAAGAAACCTTACAAATAGTGGAATACAATTATTAAGCATAAGAAAAGATACATATTGGAATTATAGCTATTTTCCCGTCATTTTTAAAACTGAAACAGAATTACTTGAAATAAAAAGTATTTTAGAAAAAGAAAAGATTTTTCCACGCAGATATTTCTTTCCTCCATTGCATAAATTACCCTACATAAAAAATAAAGTTGAATTGCCAATAGCAGAGTCAGTATCGAAAAGAGTTTTATGCCTACCATTATACTATGATATTGACCTAAAAGATGTTGCCAAAATATGTAGTTTCATTAACAAACACTTGTTAGTTGAAAGATGAAGTTAGCAATAATGCAACCATATTTCTTTCCATACGTTGGATATTTTCAGCTCTTAAACAATGTCGATAAATTCATATTTTATGATGACGTTAACTACATCAAACAAGGATGGATCAACAAAAACAACTTTCTCATTGGTAAAAAAGCACATCCTTTTTCAGTTCCTGTAGCCAAACAGAGTTCTTTCAAATTGATATCAGAAACTGAAATCAATCATCAACTATATAAAAAGTGGAAAGGCAAGTTTTTAAGATCTATCGAACAATCTTACAAGAAAGCACCGTTCTTTGATGAAGTATTCCCTGTAATTAAAGATGTGTTTAAAAAAGAATATCAAACAATTTCGGAACTCGCAATTCAAAGTACAAAAGCGCTATGCAATTATTTAGAAATAAATACTACTCTTGCCATTTCGTCCCAAATATGTGACAATAGAGATTTATCGGGCAAAGACAGGGTTATTGCAATTTGTAACCAGGAAAATGCTACTGTATATGTTAACCCAGTTGGAGGACAAAAATTATACGATAAAGATGTGTTTGCTAATGAGGGATTAAAGTTATTCTTTCTAAAGGCGAAGATTCATGAATATGACCAAAATCAGTTGAATTTTGTTCCTGGTTTATCCATCGTAGATATGATCATGTACAACGGAAAGCGTACAAAAAATGATTTTTTAACCGATTTTGAACTTATATGAAAAGTCTTGGTGGATTTTTAGAATTAGAAGCTAACCATGGTAATCATTACCATCCCAATTCAATGGCTGTAAATAGCGGACGAAATGCTTTAAAACTTCTTCTCCAAAACTGTTCCATTCAAGAAATATACGTTCCGTACTTTATCTGTCAGGTTGTAGTAGACGTAATTCAAGAACTAAATATAAAGATTTTCTTTTACGATATTGATGAGCAATTTGAAATTATAGGAAATATTCCAAAGAGCTCTTGCTTACTGTATGTTAACTACTTTGGTATAAAGCAAGAGTACGTTGAAAAGTTGAAACATGAGTCATTAATTATTGATAATTCTCAAGCCTTTTTCGCTAAACCTTTAAATGGGAATCATACTTTTTACTCTCCTCGCAAGTTTTTTGGAATACCTGATGGAGGGTATTTAACAACCAATTTACCCATTGGAAGTTGGAATCAATTATCTACAGATTCTTCTGAAGATCGATTTAAACATTTATTGAAAAGAGTTGAATTAGGGCCAGAATCTGCCTACAGCAACTTCACTTATAACGAAAATATAATCAAAAACTTAGAGGTTTTGAAAATGTCTAAGTTAACAACAAAAATATTGCATTCTGTTGATTACGAAAACATAAAAAACACACGGCGTTCAAACTTTGAAATTTATGACTCACGTCTTTCTAGACTTAATGAGTATAATGTTTCTATTGGTAAAAATGACGTACCTTTATGTTATCCTTTAGTGGTAAATCATAATCAATTAAGGGAGTTGTTAAAAAACCAAAGAATTTACATTCCTTATTATTGGCCAAAAATAGAAGATCGATACGGAAAAAATAACAGCGCTGCTAAACTTTCTCATAAAATCTTTTGTTTACCTTTGAATCAAGGAATTGAAAAAGAAGACGTTGAATATATTGTAAATAAAGTTCAAAAAATTTTAAGATAAGATGGAAACAAGTATCATTAAAAATCATATTGATGAAATTGATAACAAAGGTTGGACATTAATGAAGGGATGCTACACCTCTAATTTAATTGATAAAATTAATCAAGGTATCGAAAAAGTAAAACCTACTTATCACAAAATTCAAGAGGAAGCTGGTTTAAGTAATCTATCACATAACTCAACCCATCATACATTTGTTAGTTACCGAGGAGTGCTTGATTTATTAGACCCTAATCCTACTCACGATATTTTAACTGAATTTTTTGGTGGAAAATACATTCTTAACACTATGGGAGCGGCATGGTGTGATCCTAGAGGAGCATATAATTACACGCAAAAAATTCACAGAGATATTCGATCATATTCAAGCTCTAGTCGACTATATCTAAATGGTGTTATTTTACTTGATGATACTAATGAAGAAAATGGTGCGACGCATATGATTATTAAAGAGTATAATACAGAAGAAAAACCTTCAGATGATTACTTTATGAGTCATTCTGAAAGAATATGTGGAAAAAAGGGTGATATTATTCTTTTTGACGGCAATATGTGGCATTCAGCTGGCGTAAATCAAACAGACAAAACTCGTAGAATTTTCTCTCAACTGTTTACTAAGCCATTTGTTAAACAACAAATGGATTACCCAAGAGCATTAGGTCTGGATTTTAAGATGGAGATTTCCGAAAACTTAGCACAGATATTAGGATACAACTCTATGACTCCTAGTAACCTAAGAGAATTCTACAAGCCAAAAGAACAAAGATTTTATCAATCAGATCAAGGTTAGCATGATCAATGTTACTTTAAAACCATCATTCGAAAATTACCATTCGAATAGTTACTTTTTGAGAATACTTGGCTTAGAGTCTGATGAATGTATGTTTTTAAATCTATTTGAATTAGCTATATCAATCCCTTTAATTAAAAAGGAAATTAAAAACGAACTTTGGCACGGCTACACCCCTATTCATTTTCAAAAACAAATCAACAGAAATTTTTGGTTGAAAAACATTTCGGCTATTTCAGATGCTCTTCTTGAAGCTAACTGTATATCTTTCTATATACAAACAAAAGATTTCATTAAATCTCTTTCAGAATCGAACGATAATTTATTCGACATTTCAAGGTTTAGGACTAATTACTTTTTTGATCTAAATAGATCAGAAGAGGATGCTATTTCTGAACATAAAAGAGATTCTAGAAGTAGACTTAGAAAAGTCCTTAGGTCCAAATACGAGGTCATTACAAACAGCCTCAACTATAACGATTTTCATCATTATTATGCAGCTAATGCAGAAAGACTCAATTTTTCAGATAAATATTTTCTTGATCTAAAAACAATTAAAAATATTGCAAATATGATTACTTTAATTGAGATCAAATCCGAAAATGGAACTTTCCTTGCCTCAGGAATTTTTGCTGAGTCTGAAAATGAAGTTGACTATTTATATGGTTCAGATAGTTTTGAAAGGAAAGATTCCATAAGACTTTTAGTTCATGAAGCTAGTAACTTTTATAAATCAAAAGGCTTTAAAAAACTGTTTCTTGGAGGAGGTATAAGTGAAAATGATAATCTAGCCCAATTTAAAGAAAGAATGGGAACTACTGAAGCAAAATGTTGCGCAATCATGGGTATCACTTCTAAAACCAAAATTAATCAAGCTCTAAATATATCTATTGATCGTTCCGTTTTCGATGGATATTTTCCAAACTTCATTAAGTTTTAATGAAAAAATATATACACATAGGTTACCCTAAAAATTTCTCTACGAGTCTGCAGAGAAGTTTCTTTGCCGTTCATCCTGAAATTTTTCACCTAGGAATTGGATGTCATGAAAGCAATATTAAATATATTACTCCTGAAATCTCTTCGATTATTGAAATGTATATCAGGTATTCTAATAATAGTATCTTTTATGATGAACTAACTAGAATTAAAGCAACTTTTAATGATTTTTTTGAGCAAGCTAGGTTAGACCCTCAAAAAAAAGCAATTGGTATTTCTGCAGAAATACTTTCCATTGGTTTTGCATCTCAGGATGTTGATACATTCGAGAAAGCAAACAGGTTAAAAGAAATTTTTGGAAAAGAAACAGAAATTATAATCATTTTAAGAAACCAAATGACGCTTATAAAGTCATTTTATTCTGAATTAGTTCGATTAGGATATCCATATAGTTATGAAAGATATATTGAATTCATGTATAAATTCCATGTTTCAACATTCATTTCTGATTTACGATATGATAAAACCATTCAACATTATGAAAAACTATTTGGCAAAGACAATATTAATGTCATTCTTTCAGAAGAAGTAAAAGATACCAATTCTAAAAAAATAATAATCAAAGACGGTAAAAATACCCTCATAAATGAACTTTGTAACATACTCAACATCTCATATCTACCTAGTGATTTTGGGCACTTAAATCAGGCCTTGACAAATCAAGAGTTAGCAATTAAAAGAGAATTAAACAATTAC
>MDTD01130936.1_pt1 | contig 15946 bp, 10 predicted proteins | sample 811221 | NCBI WGS metagenome assembly MDTD01 (sample SAMN05326646, study PRJNA326480) | marine metagenome | isolation source: seawater | place: Pacific Ocean: South West | collected 2011 | reverse complement strand
TAGTAAAAGATGCAATGTTGCCAAGTGATACTATGTCAGGAGATATCTTAATGTCTACTTCTACTGGAGCGTATACCTTTGCTATGGCAAGCAACTATAACCGAGTACCTAAATCTGGAGTGGTTGCAGTAACCAGTAGTGGTATGGTGGAGTTAGTGAATAGACAGAGTTTTCAGGATACTTTTATTAACGATCTTTAATTTAATTGTTCTACTTTTCTAAATAAATAATTTGTCACCCAAATTACCTAATATATAAGAGTGGTCTCAAATACAAAAATTATACAAGTAATAGAAGAGCTTACGATAAATTCTAAAGTTCATCCTCAGCACTATCTACTTCATAAATACTGGGGAAGGAAACCTCATAATTTAATATATGAATATATCAATATTTGTACTAACAAAAACGATATAGTTCTAGATCCTTTCATGGGAAGCGGCGGCGTAGTAATCGAGTCAAATAAATTAGGCAGAGTAGCAATAGGTATTGATATAAACCCTATGGCAGTAATGATTGTCAATGAGACTTTAAAAAAGACTGATATAGAAAAATTAAAAAACACGTTTAATAACATTCTTAATAAATTGCCCAAAGAAATTAAAGAAACACAACAAGTAATTAAAAATGGAGAGATCTGTGTTGTTGAAAATGCTATTTGGCGTGGAGAAAAGCTTATAAGAGTTAAATTAAATTACAAAGGTAAAAGCTTTAGGAGAAATGCAAAAAAAGAAGATTTTCAAAAAATTCAACAATCAAAAAAGCTATTAAAAAAGTATGAGGGTGAAATTACATATCCTACTAATAAAATAATGAAGTATGTTAAGCGAAATCAAAAAGAAACAATAGATGAACTTTTTACTCCAAGAAATCTACTTATCGCGGGCTGGTTTTTAAAGCAATTTTCTGAAGTTAAAGATAAAAAAATCTCTGAAACTTTAAAATTTATTTTTACATCAGCACTTCCTAATTTCAGCAACATGATTCCTGGAGATGTAGATAAAGTGATTGGAAAATCTGGTTGGCAAATTAGTAAGTTTTGGGCTCCAGAAATTCATGCTGAAAAAAATGTGATCATTTCGTTACAACAAAGATTAGATAAATTTATTAAAGGTAAAAATGAGATAGATAATATTAAGACAAATACTAAATTCAAGGTTTACAACAAGTCCGCTCATAAATTAAACATGATTCAAGACAGTTCTGTTGATTATATTTTTACAGACCCTCCATATGGAGATAGCATTGCTTATTTAGCACTAAGTTCTTTTTGGAATAGTTGGTTAAATAATAAGGTTGATTATAAAAATGAAATAATTTACGACCCTTTTAGAAATAAAAAAGAGGAAGATTATGAAATGAGATTAGACGAATCTTTTTCCGAAATGAGCAGGGTTCTTAAGAGCAACAAACTTTTAACTATGACTTTTAACAACAGACATATGAAGTTTTGGAGAATAATAATGGAAAGTTGTAAATCAAGCGGCTTTGAATTGTCAAATATTAAATGGGTAAACCAAGCAGTTTCTTCAGGAACACAAGGCATTAATAGAAGGAATACTTTGAAAGGTGACTTCGTTTATACATTTATAAATACAAAAAAGAAAATGAATCCAGAAACCTCAAAGATAGAAGGTACAAAATATATCAAGCAAACATTAGCTAAACAGAAGAAAAAATCTAACTTTATTACACCAGCAAAACTATATGAGTCTTTAATTCCTAAAATCATAAATAACAGTGCTTATTATGATTCTTCAGGTAAATATTTGGATATTGATAATTATATGAATTCAAACTTTAAGTATATAAAAAAAGATAAATCTTATGGTTGGCAAATATAATGTACAACATAATTGATCTTTTTTCTGGTGTTGGTGGATTATCTTTAGGCTTTAATCAAAATAGATTTTTAACAACATTTGCTAACGACAACGATCCAGCTGCTTCAGAAACTTTCCAAAAAAACCACAAAGGAGTACCTTTTATTGAGAAAGATATAGAAAATGTTAAAGAAAATGAAATAAAAGAATTAATTGAAAATAAAAAAATTCATGTACTAATGGGGGGTATTCCCTGCCAATCTTTTTCAATGGCTGGATATAGAAATAGGAAAGGAATTGACAATACTAATGATCCACGTCATTTTTTATATAAGCAATTTTTCAGAATTTTAGATATCACAAATCCAGATATAGCCGTTATCGAAAATGTTAAAGGAATAATATCTGCAAATAAGGGAACAGTGCTAAACGCTATAATAGATAGTTTTTTAAATAGAGGATACTCTGTTGACTATCAGTCTCTAAATGCAGCAAATTTCGGCGTACCACAAATAAGAGAAAGGGTATTTGTTATAGCTAATAAAATAAACCAACAAAATATCTTTCCAGAAGAAACAAATGAAGATGTTGCTGTAGGAACAGTGTTCGACAACCTTAATAGTGGAATCGCAAATCATAAGAAAAAAGAACTTTCTGGAGTTGTATTAGAGAGAGTTAAACTTGTAAAACAAGGTGAAAACTGGAAAAGTCTCCCAGAACATATGAGAACAAAATCAGTACATAGTGGGGCATACGGCAGGATTGACCCAAATAAACCTTCTCGCACATTAACAACAAGATTCGATACTCCGCCGGGAGGCTATGTAACTCATCCAACAGAACACCGAGCACTTACAGTTAGAGAGGGAGCGAGGATTCAAACATTTCCAGATAGCTTTGTTTTTTATGGAACAAGATCTCAGCAGTATAAACAAGTTGGGAATGCTGTACCAGTTAAACTTGCATATGAGGTTTCAAAAGGAATTAAACAAATGCTAGACAGTCACTATAAAAATTGAAATGAACGAAAAAATTAATCTTTTACATGGAGAATGTCTCGACGAAATGAAAAACATTAAAACATCTTCTGTGGATCTAATCTTGACAGACCCACCATTTAATCTAGGTTTATTTATGAAACAAAGAGGGACTAACCTCTCACAACTTAGAGAAAATCACTTTTCTGGATCTAACTGGGACAATCTTCCATATGAGGACTGGGAATACTTAATTGCTGAATTTATTAAAGAATCTTCTAGAGTTTTAAAGAAAGCGGGTGCTCTGCTGATATTCTCATCAATATTAAAAGTTGAGACTATTGTAAGAATTTGTCAGGAAAATAAATTTTATTATAAAACAACTGGAATCTGGCATAAAACCAATCCTTTACCTAGAAATATGAATCTTCATTTTGTAAATTCAACAGAATCTTGGATATATTTTGTTCTTGATAGTAAAACGGGTACTTTTAATAACAATGACAAACTAATTCATGATTTTTATGAATCTTCAAATACATCCAATAAAGAAAAAAAACATGGAAAACATCCAACACAAAAACCTCTGGAAATAATGGAGCATTTTGTAAGCATACTCTCTAATGAAAAAGACCTAGTTCTTGATCCTTTTATGGGAAGTGGTTCAACAGGTGTAGCTGCCAAAAATCTAAATAGAAAGTTTATGGGGATTGAAATAGATAAGAAGTATTTCAATATTGCAAAAAAAAGAATTATTTCTTAATTATTGTCATGAAATTCAAATAGATCTAGATCTGAATGAAGCAATCTTAAATAATTTGTGTTATTTTCTTGATAAACACTAATTAAATTTCCTGAATCTTTAAGAGACTTAAACTTATTAAGTCTTTCAAACACTTGATCCTGATGCTCCTGTAACAAAACTATCTTCCCGCTAGATATATCAAAGAATTTTACTAAATTAATAAATGGAAACAATCTATTATCAGGAATTGTATACATATCTGGTTCTTGGGTAAGACTAGTTTTAAGGAATACTTCTACTTCATTTTGCGTGTACCCCCTGTTATGAGAAAGTCTGTAATCTATAATATTTTGTAAACAAATGTCAATATCATTATGATCATGACTTCCAATTATAAAATAATCCATTTCAAATTTAGATAAATTTCCTGATGGGAATCCTCTTTCTGTTAATTTTTTAATTAAATCATACAAAAAAAATATCGGGTAAATATCAAACTCTATACTTGCAGTTCTATTATTTTCAGCATGTCTGTTTACATTTGATCCAATGCCACTTTTAATATAGAATTTTTCGGCCTGATTTGAAATAAATTTTTCTTTTCCATTTGAACTATTAATTGAATTTAATTTTTCATAAGCATTAGAGGTTTCAATTGGTTGGTATTCCTTAATAAGCCCAAGATGTTTTGACATTATCAAAGACCTATTTCCTTCAATAGTATTTCCCCTACCAAATTCACTATTGACCGCTTCAACCATCTCTTCATGTACAGTGGACACATCCCCTCTATTTTGATTTTCTTTTAAATAATTTATTGCATAGAGATGCACGTCGATATTTTTATTCTGATTGCCAACAGTCCAAATTTTTCTTTCATTTTTTAAGTTTATAAATTTTATTCTTTCTAAAACATCATTCCAGTCATGTTCTAAGCTCATAACTAACCCTTGAGGAAACTTTCTAATTCACTGATCATTTTTTTTCCAGCAATATTAGGTTTACTTGTCATTGTATTCCATGCGATAAACTTATATTCAACATTATTTATTGAAAAATAGCCATTGCTGCGAATTCCTAACCCTTGATTATCGAATGCAATTATTAAAACCTTCTTAGTGTTTGCTGCTATGGCCCAAGACGAGAGCTGGTCTCTCCAAGATATTTTCCAATTAATTTTTGATTCATCTTCCAGAGTTTCAAAAAAACTATATTTAATATCTCCAGCAGCTATTGGATTATCCTTCATTCCAAATATTAAATCTGGATCAAAATTTTGACTTCCTTTGTCTGCTGAGTATCTTTCAGACTTAACAGGAGTAAACCTGGGATCAATGTAACTGTTTATATAAGATTTAAGACCATCCTCTATGAGCCCAGATGTTTTAATTAGAGATGCAGAAATGCTTGTATTTCCAATAGTAGTTTGACCGTATATGAAATTTAGAATATTTAATGCTAGCTTGTATGAGTCTTTGTAGTAATTATTATTTCTGTCAAAATTTACAGTTTTTTTGTCACTAAATTTAAGATTTCCAGATTGATAAAACTCCGACTTCATCGTCCTTGCTTTTTTCTTACTTGAAACAATAAAATTTTTTAATTGTGAATTAGTATCAAAACTTACCTTCTCTTTAAGCACTCTTTCCAGTCCAGCTTTTATTACTCTATTAATTGCAATATCTTCAGTAAATTCCTCATATTCTGTATCGACCAACATATTGCCTTTTAAGAAATTTCGGAATGTATTAAGGGTATTTATCCTTCCAGTAATATACTTAAGTTGATCTTCTCGGAGTTTATATCCTTTAAGAAGACCTTTTTTTAACAGTAATTCGGTTTCACCTAGAAAATTTGCAACCATATACCAAAATAAATTCCCAGTACTACCACTCAGTTGCTGTTTACTCAATCTGGTTTGGCTCATAACATCACTTCCAGCTTCAATGATATGTATAAAATGATCCAACCCTATTTTTGGTTGTATCTCAATGATTTGATTTTTTATTTTTAATGTTCCTATGTAGTCAGGAATAGAAACTTCGTATCTAGTTTCTTTATCTTCATTTATATCTTCTGAGCCTATGATTTTAATAATTGAAGTTATATTTTCTTGTGTTTTTAGATTACCAGATCGATCTCTTTTAGCTGCTAACTCTTTTCCTAGTTGTTCTAATGTATTTTTTTCTTCTTTGTTCAAATACAAAGTTATTTTTTCATTTTCAGAGACTGTTCGTAATGTATTTTCACTATTCTTCATGTACAAACTCTTTAACATTAGCTATTAATTTTTCTATCAAGATCTTAAAATCTGATGCTAGATCACTGTTAGACAGATCTGCTAAATCAAAATAAGGCTTTCCATCAAATTCTCCTTCATTTTTCCATGTTGCTTTGATATTATGTTTCTCAATAAATACAACCAATTCTTTAACGAATTTTTCTTTATTATCTTCATTTTGGAAAAAAGGTTTGTTTTTAAGGGAGTGAAGATAAAAACGAACTTTTCCCTGGCCACTTATTTGGAAAACTTGATATCTAACTCCAGAATTTTCAGAAGGGGAAAATATGTATGTAAACCCTCCCGTCAAAAAATCTGGATCTTGTCTATCACCATGACGGGGACTCATTCCAACAGATTCTGCCCAGCTAGATATTTTACTAAATTCATCCCCATGAATAGGTGAAATATTATTTAGATCATCTAGCAATGTATCAAAATCATATTTTTTGGTTTTTTTCATGTTACGTGTTTTATATTCAGGCCAAAAAGTTTCTAATGTATACTTTTCTTCCCAACGATCTCTGTCAAAAAAATAGTCCTCTAGTAATGGAAATATATTTTGATTCCAAATCATTTCTAATTTTTTTGAATCTAAAACTTCATTTTCGCTTACTATGAAAAAAGAATGTCCAATCCCATAACCTTTAGGATTTTCACCACTCTCTTTAAAGTCCTCAAAAATTTGTTTATTCAAATTATTGAAGCCTTGAACCAAATTCTTAATCTCCAGTCTTTCTTCATAAATTTTGTAAAAATTACTCAAAGCTTGTTCATCTGGTTGAAAGTCTATAAAATTAAATCTCCTTCTTAAGGCAAAATCAATAGATCGTATCCCCCTGTCTGCAGTGTTCATGGTTCCTAAGAAATAAATGTTATTTGGAACTTTAACGTTTCTAGTCCCAGTTTCAGTGTCTACATATTGCAAGCTGACTTCTTCTTCTCTGTATTCAAAAACATTAAGTAATTCGCCAAATATCTTTGGCAAATTACCTCTATTAATTTCATCCATAACCATAAAGTGAGATAGTCCGAAAGTTTCATCGATACTTTTGGTAAGATGGCTATTCAATTGACTAGTTTCAGTAAGCTTATCTGCCGAATCTAATTCATAAAGAATTGTTAGTAACTCGAGAAGGGTTGTCAATTGTTCAAAAAATGTTCCCTCATCAATTAATTGGATATTATTTCTAGTGTATTCAATAAACGCAATAGTTCCTTTTTCATAGTTTTGAGGTCTAACTGATCTTTTTGGATCACTCTTTAGATCAATTCCAACTGTATTTATATATGGAATTTGATCTATTCTATTTTTTAACTTTTCTTGGAAGTAGTTAACTCTACCCTTTATATCATCTTCATTTTCAGTACCTATTCCAATAGTAAAATAAACCGATTCTCCTTTTGCATCAAAAAGGATTACCACATACAAACCTGATTTGGCACTTGGAGATATGTCTTTATGAAATATTCTTACATATGGCACTAGAGAATGTTTGGTAGTTTGTGATCGTCCTTTTACATCATAAGCGGGATATCCAGGAACAAGAACGAAGTCATTTATTAAATCCTCAAGTTTTTTTACAAGCTCTCTTCTTTTGTCCATTTTCTCTGATTTTTCAGGTTCGTAATATTCTTGAAGATCCATAATGTTTTGTATTGATTTTACGATCTCTCTTCCACCATCCTCTAGCTGAACTATTTCAATCTGCGAGTTAGTATCATCAATTTTGTAATCTCGTAGTTTCCAGAAACCTTCGTCAATTTTTTGAAACAAATCCCACTTTCCTCCCCATGCATCTGAATCAGAAGAGTTATCATATATTCTTCCACGTATTGTTGATGTTAAATCTTTGCTTGAACCATCAGAGTTCATACCAAGTTTTTCTACATCTTCATATAAATCATTTAATGTAGCAGAGCCTCCTAATCTTAAAAAAGATAAAACTAATGCGTCTCTCCAATTAAGTTTTTGGCTTTCTTTAAAAGAGTGTTTATCCCATAATTTTTCTGCCTCTTCTACACCCTCTTTAGTTAAGTTATAAAAACCTTTATCTGATCCTGATCTTTCTATCAACTTCATTAAGCCTTTTTGACTGTCTGTTTTAACAAAATCATTTAAAAAATTATTAATTGTAATTTCTCCCCACTCGCCAACATTTTTTTTACTTCCGTCGTTGTTATATGGTATGTAGTACCCCGCTTTTACAATTTCTTCTGCTAAATCCTTGTAGTGAACTCCGTGATGTGATTTTTCACCTTGGCTTTTTGGAACAGCTCCCATATGTCTCATCAGAATTAATATTGCATCATACACTGGGAATTCTTGAAATTCATAATAAAAACTATTAATGGTGTCTCTCTCTTTTTCAGTTCTAGATATATTGATTTGTTTTGGTCGATTCTTTTTCTTTGAATCATTAATTAAATTAATTAATTTTCCATCAGTAGATTTAAACTCCAGGTTTCCTTTGTTTTTATCATTTTCAATATCCACAACAGGTTTTAAGCCTCTTATAAATTCCTCATATCCATAACTTGGATGAAACTGTACAAGTTTGGTCAAAGAAGCATCGCTTGATTTGTTTCCATACTGCTGTTGTAAGAATTTTATTAATTTAAAAATTGTGTATGTTTTTCCAGTTCCAGGTGGACCAGTTAAAACTACCGCTTTATTTCTGTGGTTAACAAGACTGTTGGTAATTTCGATCACTTTTTTATATGAAATATTATTTTCCTCACTAAATTTAATTAACTTTTTTTCATCTATCACCAATCCATCGCTTACTTCAACTTCCTTAAGCGATTGATTAGTATTCCATATTTCAATATATTTATTCAACAGCCACTGATATGATTCTTTTGTTGAGCTATCAATAGGTTCTATAGTTAAATTAATTTTATTTTTGTTAACTTCAATCACACCACTTTTAAGGAGTGATTTTGTAGGTGCGTCTTTAAAAATTTTAATTAATTCTTTTTTGGTATATTCTTTTTCGTTTTCTTTAATGTAAATATCAACTATTTGCTCGTAAGTTTTTTCACCAGAAAGAAGCTCTCTTAAGAAGTAAAATCTATAATTTTCTTGATAATTTCTTGTTGAAAATAGATAATTTTTAAATTCTGATGTTGTCAACATTTAACTAAATGGATTTTGAAATTCTTTTAGGTCTCTTGTCTCTGAATCATCAAAAAAATATTCATCTAAAAGTGGTGCAATCTGATATTTCCATGTGTCATTAAAACGTTCTTTTGTAAAATCAGAGTGCATAAAAAAACTATGACCGATACGAAAATGTTTATCTAGATTCTTCTCTAATTGTTCATTTAGTTTCATAAAATTATTAAATAGATCTTCTCCAAGATGATTTTTGTTATCTTTTGATTCATAAAACTTTGTTAAAACATTAATGTCTGGATCACAATTAATAAAATTAAATCTTCTTCTTAACGCTAAATCGATTGACCTAATGGATCTATCTGCTGTGTTCATTGTCCCAATGAAATAAATATTAGGCTCAAGAACAAAAGGCTCGTTACTGTATTGGAGAGTTACATCTAGTTCCTCATCCATTTTGTCTTTTCTATACTCTAGCAAAAGCATCATTTCACCAAATATTTTGGGTAAATTACCTCTATTCATTTCATCAATGATAAGAAAAAATTTTTGATCAGGGTTCTTTAAGGCAAGTTCATTTAGTTCAAGAACAATACCGGGCTCAGTAGTAAATGTAAAAAGCCCCTCGCTATTTGTTACAGGTTTCAAACCTTCTATAAATTCTTCATAACCATAACTTGGATGAAATTGAACTATTTTTACATTGTCTTTTCTTTCAGCTAATTGGTTTGCTATTTTTTTTGCAATGAAAGTTTTACCGGTCCCTGGAGGGCCTTGAAGAATAATTTGCTTTTTATCCCCCTTGAGTAATGCGCCTAATATATCTTCAATTCTTTTTTCGTCTATAAATAGCTCTTCGCTCAATGATTGAATTATTTCATTTTCCATGATTGGTAATAATACTAATAAACCATATTTGATTTCTCTACAAAAAATTAGCACTAATCGTTCTTTTTTCAATACCAGATAATTAGTATTCTTTGTACAAATGAAATTAAACAAACACGGTATTGAATTTAGTATTTCTGATGTAATAAGATATTTCAGATCTCCATATTCATCATGGGCCACATGGGCTAATTTGCAGAAACCGGGACATATCTTTGTAGAAAACGACATGGTACAGAACTCTTCTTTGTTGCTTAGATCAGAAGAAAACGAAGATTCTGCAAAGAGATATTTAATTAATAATCATGATGAAGTAAAAACTATTAGCAACCCCCTAAACGCTCTTCATGAAAGTCAAGAGTATATAGAAAAGAATATAGAGGTAATAGTCCAACCAACTTTAAAAAGAGATAATTTTATTGGAAGGGCTGATTTTTTAATTTTTAATAAAGAACAGTCATTATATGAAGTTATGGATGCGAAACTAGCAAAACAAATCAAATCTGAATTTCTACTCCAAGTTTGCGGATATACGTGGATGCTTGAGACATATCAAAATAAAATTCCAAAATATGGTTGGTTTTTTCTTGGGAATGAAGAAGTAGAGACTTTTAGAATAAATGAATTTTATAGATTTTTTATAGACCTAAAGGAAGAGTTTCTTGATCAAGTAAACAATTATTCATTAGATAATCAACCTAAGCCAAGGAAATCAGAAGTTTTCGAAGAATATTCAGATGCTGCCAATTTATATTGGAAAGAAAATCAATCTCTTGAATTGATTGCAGATATTTCAAGTAGACAAATTGATTTACTAGAAAAAGAAAATTATAAAACTATTGATGATGTTGCGTCAATGACTGAAAACTCACTTTCAAAAATATCAACTGCATCATTAGATAAGCTTAAAAGACAAGCTTTTGCACAAGTAAACTCAACAGAAGATAAAACATTTATTGATTTAAGAAATGGAGATGAATCTATACACTTTCTTCATTCGTTACTTCCACCAGAAAATCCTGGTGATATTTATTTTGATTTAGAGGGCTACCCATTTTATGACATAACAAGCGAGTACACCATGGAATATTTGTACGGTGTAGCTTTTAGAGATGAAAAAAATAATCTTATTTTTAAAGATGATTTATGGGCAGAAAGCCAAGAAGAAGAAGAGATAATATTTTCAAAGTTTATTGCTTGGGTGGAAAATCGAATAAAGGAATTCCCAAATTTAAAAATTTATCATTATGCTCATTATGAAAAAACCTCGCTTCTTAAATCCGCACAAAAATTTGGTAAACACGAAATAGAAGTTGACAGATGGTTAAATGAAAATAGATTCGTTGATCTTTATGAGGTAGTAAAAAAATCTTTCATTGTTGGAAAAGACTCTTACAGCTTAAAAAGAATTGAGGAAATTGCTGGCTACAAAAGAGAACTTGACTTAAATTCAGGGATAGATTCAATTTATTATTTTGAAAAGTACCTGGCAACTAGAGATCAAAAATTAAAAAAAGAAATTCTTTTATACAATAGAGATGACTGTGTTGCTACTGAAAAAGTTTGTAATTGGCTAAGAGACCAGCAGCAAGAATATCTTTATAATTTTGATTACATAGAAGAGGATGAAAGAACGCCTTCAGAGCTTGATTTGGAACTACTTGCATTAGAGCAAAAAATTATTAACATAAATAATCCAAATTTATCTCAGCAAATTATTGAATACATATCAACAATGTCTGGGTATTTCAGACGAGAGGACAGGGTTAAATGGCAAGAAAACTTTCGACTAAAGCAATTACCTATTGAAGACAAAGTGAACGATTCATCAGCTTTTGGATACATGAGTCTCATTGATACTCCAGCTATTGAAGATAATAAATGTCTATTAACCTACGAAATCCTTGATGGTACTTTTAAAAAAGTATCGAAAGGTGATTCGTTTGTTTTACTTGCATTTTCCAACGAGTACGAGACTTATGACCTTTACGCAACCGTTGAAGAAGTTTCATTGTCTCCATTTAGATTAATTCTATCTATGTCTGAAAAAAATTACAGAGAGAACGTACTAGATTCTGACAATGCTTTATATATAAACAATCCAAGTGGCTACATACATCCATTTCCACATAACTATAGAAAAGTTGCAAGCAAATCTCAATCGGAACTTATTGCAATGTGTTCTAACTATATTGAGACAAGCAAACTTCCAAAACTAGTTGAAAAGCTGCTTAAAAATGAAAACCAACAAGAGTTAGTAGAAACTGACAATAAAGATATTGATGCAGAAAAAATATTTGACTTATCTATCAATTTGAATAATTCATTTCTCACCATTCAAGGACCACCCGGAACAGGAAAATCAACAATGTTAGGTGAAGTCATATATAAGCTTTATAAAAAAGACAAAAGCATAGGAATCATAGGTCCAAGCTATAAAGCAGCTCTTAACCTGTTAAAGAAAGTTTCTGTTCATTTAAATGAAAATGAAAAAGCACTCTTTTATATATCCAGTAAATCAAATGAAATAGAGGAAGAGTTAAAGGATTATAAAAACATTGAACTAGTTACATCTATAAGTAAAAAAAGAATTAACGAGTATAAAATTATTGGAACTTATTCACACAGGCTTGCAGACAAGACATTTTTTAATGAATTTGACTATGTAGTTATAGATGAAGTTGGCCAGGTACCTATGGTTACAACTCTCTCGATAGTTAATGCAACAGACAACTTAATACTCATAGGAGACCCTAACCAACTTCCACAAATTAAAAACGGGATTCATCCCAATAATAATGGTCTTTCAACGATGGAATACTTAATAGGAAACCACAGAACCATTCCAGAATCAAAGGGATTATTTCTGAATAAAACATTCAGAATGCATAGCGATGTTAACAGTCTTGTTTCAAATTATTTTTATAATGATTTATTAACAAATCATAAAATTACAGATAGTAGGACACTAAAACTAGGAGACAACAATATAAAATCTTCAGGTATTCAGTTTATTTCAGTACCTCATCTTGGCAATACTCAAGCTAGTTTTGAGGAAGTAGAAAAAGTTAATGAACTGGTTAATGTTTTACAAGATGGGGAGATAATTGTAGGTGGGGAATCAAGGCCTATTACGGCATCAGATATTCTTATTGTTTCTCCTTACAATTCACAGGTTTACGAATTACAAAAAAGTCTTGGTAAAGACTACAAAGTTGGGACTGTTGACAAATTTCAAGGACAAGAGGCACCTATTGTTATTGTCTCCCTAACTGCATCAAACTACGAAGAGGCACCCAGAGGTATAGATTTTGTACTTAACTTTAATAGAATTAATGTAGCAATATCTAGATCACAATGCTTGAGCATAGTGGTTGGGTCACCAGCTTTAACTCATTTACAGTATCAAAGTTTAAACTCTATAAAGCTTACAAACCTACATAGAACAATTATGAGTTCCAGTTAGCCAATTCCTTAACGGCATTATCTCCAATTACAATTAACATGCTAGTTGCTCTTGACATGCCTACATAAATTAAACTTTTTATATCGTTGGTTGTCTCTGATTCTAAACTCTCTAGATTAGGAATAATCATAATTACAATCTCGCTTTCTAGCCCTTTAAATTTATATATGCTTTCAATATTTATTTCTTTAATTCCACCGATTTTTTGGTTTGGTTTATAAGTAGCCTGCTCTACTTCTTCGATATACCTACTATGAGGAACTAGTATTTGAATTTGAGAAGCGTGATATTTTTCCTTTTCAAATAAACTCTCTAAAATTTTTGCTAAAGAATCAAGACCATTAGCCCATCCACTTTCTTCAATAAGAACAAAACTAGGCTCCAAACCATTGATAGCAGTTGCTTGATAATTATCTCCATAAACATTTAGAACCTTTTCAGAAATTTCTTTAGTACTTCTTAAATATTTTGTTAATGGAAAATTTGACCAGGTTTGATTATTTAATTCTGGTAAAACCCAATCTTGATGTGTAATGGCCTGTCTTTTATCAGCGAACAAAAACCATTTTTTATTTTCACTCAAAAGTTCAAAAGTTGGCCAAAAAAGAGGTGAGAAATCTTGTGCTTCATCGATGATTAATATATCAAAATCAGTATTAAATTTATCAAAGTTCTGATTGAGTATATCTGCAATTAAAGGTGCGGAATCTTCTGGTGATAGGTTTGAGGTACCAATATCCTTTAAATTTATATTTATTTTGGAAAAAAAACCAAATAAAGAGTAAACCTCTATTGATGGCAAATCAGACAATAATTTGCTCAGAAATCTACTAAGGTTTTGGTTGTAACAAAGAAATAAAACTTTATTTTTATTTTCTGCAGCTTGTCTTGCAGCCTCCACAGCTAACACAGTTTTTCCAGAGCCAGCGGGGCCCGTTACAGAAACGAAAGTATTGTTTTCCAAAATTGCGTTTAGAACTACTTTCTGTTCTTCAGTTGAAGACATCATTTGATCCATCAAGTTTTTTGTTAGCCCCCTTAGGGGAGAAGTGTTTATATCTGGAAGAACAACTTCTCTAAATTTATCTTGAATTCCTTCAAATTCTCCAAATTGTTTTTGTGGAATATGTTTCTGGAAAAATCCTGTTAAATTTTCAAAATCATTTTGAGTAAGGGTGTTACTCTTCGAAGCTTTCATTCCAATATTTTGAAAATCTGGAAGATATGGAAATGCAACTATTGTATGGATAGAAGAGGTAATTGCTCGAATTTCTTTTTCTTCCTTAATGATCGGCTTGAATTGATCTTTATTTTGGTATAAAAATTCAATTAAATTCCCTCGAGCATCTTCAATTTGCGTATAAGGATCTTTAGTTCTTTTTTCTCCTCTAAACCACATTCCACCATTACAAAAAACCCCATGACCTTTTACTTCTATGAGAATGATTCCAAAGTATGGATGAGTCAATATAAAATCAATCTCTCCTCTGCTCACGTGTTCATATAAAACAATATGTTGTTGCATGTTTGCGTAAACCTGCCAACTATCACTTAAAGTCATAAGTTTTTCATATACATATTTTTCTGATGAATTAACTAATTCAGGTTGTTCAGGGAATGAAATTGCCATAAAACAACTTTAAATCAATTTTTTTTTCTGTCATATAAAATTATTAAAATAAAATTGTGAATGATACTTCTGGAATAAAAGGTAACAAAAAAAATAAAAAAACCCTTTATCAGTTACTTATAGAAAAAGTAGAAGAATATGCAATCAACCCCGATATCTGGACTGATATTCTAGCTCTAGCAAATGAAATTGAACCCTACGATACTGATCAAGACTATTGTTATCCAGATATACAAATGAATTGTTCAGGCAACGGAGGTCGTGTAGGTAGAAATAGCTGGTATTACTGTGGAGGATGTTTTGATGGTTTCATGGGTCCAGTAAGTTGGAAAGCATACGAAAATTTACTAAATAATATTCATTTTTCAAATCTCAAAAATTCTCAAATTAAACAAATTTATGATGCAATCAACAATATAGAGCACTATCCATCTAAACCTCCAAAGAAAAAGTATTACAAAACTAGAAAATGTAAATTTTTTCAATGTGAGAATATTTTGTACCTAAAGACAAATAAGCAATACTGCTCGTATGCTTGTGGAAATAGCTACAGGAATAGCGATGAATATAAAAAGATGGTTAAAGACAATATTGAAGAAGATAAGAAGTTGTGGAAGTTAATTAAAGAAAAAAACTATACAGATGAAGAAATTAAGGACTACACAGGATTAGCAACAATGCGCAAGCTATACAATCTTAAATTTGGTCCTGAAGAAATTTTACAATATAGAGAACTGAAAGACCAGTTCTGGCAAGAGATCTACGACAAAGAAGATAGGCAACACAAATATTATATGAAACATGAGCATCAATTTGAAAATTATTCAGATGCAAAAGAATGGTACGATTCCCAAAACCAATAATAAAGAGGCCCGAAGGCCTCTTTATATTATCAAAAAGAAAGGAAAACCTTTCTCAAAATCATTATAAGTACACAAAAGGAGCTAAACGTAACAAAACTTGGTTTCTAGAGTCTAAGTTATGTACGAGGTTTGATTTTGGAATCAAAGTCTGGTAT
>MDTD01072649.1_pt1 | contig 15947 bp, 13 predicted proteins | sample 811221 | NCBI WGS metagenome assembly MDTD01 (sample SAMN05326646, study PRJNA326480) | marine metagenome | isolation source: seawater | place: Pacific Ocean: South West | collected 2011 | reverse complement strand
CCGATCTGCCGTCTTTCGACCCGTTCACCATTCCGGTCATGAAAGGTCGAGCCGCGTTCGAACAGTGAAAGCGATCGGATGCCCTGGTCTTGATTGAATCTTCGAACTCGCAGAAGACTGGCCAGCACGGATGGGCGCAGGCAGGGGTCGCCACCTGCGCAGGCCTCGCCCACTCGCATCGCCTGTTGTCCCGTCTCGAGAAAGGCGGACGCCTCGCGATCGCCCACGAGCGTATGCGTGATCGATTCGATGAAATCTGAACCGACAAGCACGTTCGAGACGGCTCGCCAGCAATCTACGGCCGGAGGCATGGCGGCCGGTCGGAGCCTCATGTCATCCGGCAGATCGATGGCATCGAAGCCATGCATGCGAACGACTTCCTCGATCAGATCCACTTCTCGTTCGATGTCTCCCCTGTGCACGGGTACCGTTGCCGAGACGACGCCCTCCTTGAGCGAAGGCTGGAATCCCAGTCGATCGAGGTAGCCGATCATCACCTGGTCATCGATGGGCATGCCGATCAGTTGTCGGCAGCGATCCGTTCGCATGGTCACGCATCGTGGTTCCGGAAGCGGTGCACCGTCCTCGCAGGTTCCTTCGCAGAGGGTTCCGCCGGCGACTTCGAGGATCAGTTCGATCAGTCGATCCGAGGCCGCGGCGACTGCTGCGGGAGAAACCCATCGCTCGAAGCGGAAGGATGAATCGCTGCTGATGTTGTGTCTTCGGCTGGTGTGTCGAACGGCAACGGGATCGAATGTCGCCGCTTCGACCAGGATGTTGGTGGTTGCATCGGTCACCGCCGTCAGCGCACCGCCCTTGACGCCGGCGAGCGCAACCGGCTTGGTGGCATCGGCGATCACCAGTTCGCTTCCATCCAGTTCGATCTCCTCGGCATCCTCGCCGATAGGGAGAAAGCGTTCGCCGGGCTTCGCCATGCGGACGATGATCCGGCCACCATCGAGCTTGTCCAGATCGAAGACATGGGTTGGCTGACCGACTTCGAACAGGATGAAGTTGGTGGCATCGACGAGATTGTTTCTGGGTATGTCGCCCCGAGCGGTCAGGCGTGAAGAGTAGCGTGTCGGCGACGGCTTGACCTCGACATTCCTGATCACCCGGGCCGTGTAGAGCGGGCAGGCATCAGGACACTCGTTGGTGACACTGATGTGATTATCAATCGAGTCGCCATCGGCCACCGGAGAGGGTGAGGGCGAAACGAGTTTTCGATTCGACGCGGCGGCGATCTCGCGGGCCAGCCCGAGATGACAGGTGCAGTCGCCACGGTTGGAAGTCATCTCGAAGTCCTGCCGTATGTCGCCCTCGACCTCCTCACGTTCTTCCAGTGGAAAACCGGCCTGCGTCAGCAGATCGGCCTGTTCCTGATCGGTGGCGGGTGGGTCGAGATAGTCGTTGATCCAGGCAACTGAGGTGTACATGTGGGGCAGGGTATCCGCCTCGGGGACTTTGCGGTGAACAAAGCACCCCTCCAGCCATCTTTCATCGATCCTCTGGGCTAGAATCGCGGCATGAGACCACTTCTGATTCTCTTCCTGCCTGTTCTGCTTGGATTAACCGGTTGCAAGCATTCCGTGGCGGTACCGTTCGATCCCAATGAGGCACCGCCTGATCGGGCCCCGCTTCCCGGTGATTCGGCCACGTTGCCTGACGATTTTTCAGTCGATATCACGATCCTTTCCGCTCAGGACGGCACGGCTGCTGAATCGAGGAATGCCCGATACGTACTCTTTCCCGATGGCACGCTCCATTACGCGGCCCGGCCGGGCCGGGGCCCCAACACGCTGCCGCCGATCGTCCGTCGACTGAGCCGGTCCCAGATGGAGGGTGTCTGGAGTCGCATCCGTCAGCTTGGTCTGACGGAACCGGCGCTCGCCGATCAAGTGAGGAACTTCCGGAAGGTATGGCCTCCGGTCGAGGGTCGGATCTATCTCTTCGCGTTCACGGCAGGTGGCCAGTACTGGAACTTCACCAGAAAGGTCGAACCCGGGGAGGAACTCGACCCGGCGCTTCGTTCCTTCCTGCGGACGATGGGTTCGCTTGCCTGGGCCCAGGACACCGACACGCTTCCCGTGAGGGTGAAGCCAAGACGGTACGACTACGGCCCGGATCCCTACGCGGTCTATCGAGCCAATCAGATCGACATCGAAGCCGAGAAGTCCGCCAAGGCCATCGAAGCCAGACGCATCGAGCAGATCGAAGGCGCTGAGGAAACGATAATCGAGCAGAAGGCGATCGCTGCGGAGGTCGTGGCCGGCGAGACCAAGCAGCGTGAAGAGGCGGCTGAGAAGGCGCAGGAGAACCAGAACCAGACACAATCGCCGGAGTCTCCCGAGCCCGTGAAACCGGAGGATGGTCCAGATGAAAAATGATTGTTTTCCCGTTGCCGTCTGTCTGATCGCGATCGTGCTCCTCGCTCAGGGGTGTGCGTCCAAATGGGTCGTGTCCGGAGGACCAGACAGTCCTACGGATGGTCTTTCCATGCAGATGTTGATGGAGGGGCAGGCCCAACAGATGGTCCGCTATCGATTCAATGGCGAAGGTGTGCTCCTGTTCGCCGGTGGTGTCGATGTCGCCAACGACCGTTTCTCCTGGGAGGGGATGATTCCACCGAAGTATGGACAGGCCATCGCGGACGCCGTTCGGCGTGGGAAGTGGTTCGAGAAGCCGCCGACCGGCAACGGCAGCGAATCGGCGACCTGGACGATCCGTGCTTGGAATCGAGCGGGGCAGAGTATCCACTTCACCGTGTATGGAGAAGATGATTCCGTCCGGGAGGTCTACGACATCCTCTCCCGCATAGCGGCGGCACGAGTCGATGGTTTCATGAAATCGCTTCCGAGGCCGAGTCTTGATCGCCAGCTCAAGCGTGATGAAGCCGTGGAGACGGATGTGCCCGGATCTCCGGGGGGGCCGCAATGAACCGAACCGGCTTCTCCATGATCGGCCTGCTCTTCTCACTTGCGTGCATGGCCATTCTCATTGCCATCGCGGTTCCATCCATGCGACAGAGCATGACGGGTCTGAAGGAGGAAGGCGGCAAGGCCGCCGCCAGCGGATGGGGCATGCAGGATCAGGTCCGCCTCTACGGTCTGATGCAGTCGCTCAATGCGCAGGGCCTTTCATCCGGAGACGGCTATCCACAGCCCAGCAAGGTCACGGGTAGCCGTGACATCTCCGAGGACACGACAGCCAATCTCTATAGCTATCTGGTCATGCAGCGTTTCATCACGCCCGATCAACTGGTCTCACCGGCCGACTTCGTGACGGATCCGGATGAAGACTACGACTGGACGCTCTACAACCCCAGATCCAGGGTCTACTGGGATCCCTCTTTCTCCGCCGATCTGTCCGACATAAGCAACGTGTCCTATGCGCACATGCCCATGTACGGAGATCGTCTGAGGGACAACTGGGGATCTCGAATGAGCCTTCGCAGTTCGTTTCCGATCTTCGGCAATCGTGGCCCTCGTGACGGCATCGAGCGTGAGGATTCCTATGCCTGCTTCAATGGACGCTGGGGCGGCTATGTCGCCTACGGCGATGGTCACGTCGAGTTCCTCAGCACGCCTGGTGCATTTCGCGGGGGGCAGGGAATGGGCGATGGTCTCTTCACCATCGATGACGACTCGAGTCATGGCGATGCCATACTCGGCTTCACCGAGCGCATGGGCCCCGACGGGCCAGTGCTTCAGTGGGATTGAACGTCGGAACATGACATGGAAAAGGCACGACCCCTGAAAGAGCCGTGCCGGATGTTGTGGAAGTCGAGTTGTTCAGTCAGATCCGTTCAGTTCCGATCCATGCGGTTTCCGCAAATCGCGGATCGGTGGGGGTCGTTTCGATCATCATCGAGATCGTCTTGGTCTCAGCCGCAGGCCTGTCCTGCATGGTTCCAGGCGAAGACCACATGTATCCGAAGATGATGATCACGATGAGCAGCAGGATGAAGAGCCAGAAGAGGCCTCCCCAGCCACCATCGTCGTCGTTGGACTCGGCGTCCATCGCCTGATCGTCCCAGGAGAATTCCGTGCCCGGTATGACCGCCCAGATCACGGCGAAGAAGAGCATGATCACGAATGCGATGATCAGGAAGTTGAAGAGATGGGAGCCACCCATGGCCGGTCCGATCGGTTCGAGCCACAGTCCACCTCCCCAGATGGGCATGAAGAACAGGAAGAAGAGGAACACGAGCCAGAGACAGCCGATGTCCGCTGCGGTGTCATCGGGTGCCGCTGCGCGACTGGCGTAGGTTGGACGTACGGCCATGGCATAGATGGCACCGAAGACGATGCAGGCGATTATGAAAACAAAGACCAGGTCCCAGATCCAGACCATGCGTACCTCCAGTTGAAAGGGGTTGCGCCGACGTCGTATGTTCGACGTTCCTTCCAGTTGGAATAAAGGTACTCAAAGCAATGGCATTCTGCCTGCTCGGTGATGAGGGGCGCCATTGCGAAACCGCACCGGCACCGAGGATCAATAGGCTAGGCAGGATTCGAACCTGCGACCAAACGATTATGAGTCGCGTGCTCTGACCGCTGAGCTACTAGCCCCATGTGTCGCATTGTAGGGTTTTTACTGCCATCGTTGCAGGAGGTCGACGAGTGCCCCGTGCAGGTGTCCATTGCTGGCGATTCCGCGGCATGAGCCGGGATCGCCTTCGGCGTTACCGGCCCAGTCCGTGAAGCGGCCACCGGCTTCTTGGAGGATGGGCACGATGGCTCCGATGTCCCATCGCTTCAATTCCGGTTCCACCACGGCATCGACACGACCGGTGCAGAGAAGCAGTTCGCTGTAGCAGTCGTTCCATCCACGCGTGCGACGGCAGGCGTTGCCGAGTGCGACGTAGGCATCCGGATAGGCGTGTTCCCGGAAGTAGTCGAAGGATGTCGTGCAGACCATCGATTCGGCGAGTACACCGTTGGTGGAGACCCTGGCTTGAACAGGGGTGGCGTCGCCGGTGCGATGCCAGGCGCCGGATCCCCGCATCGCCCAGGCCCGTTCATGAAGGATGGGGAACTCCATGAGTCCGGCCAACGCCTTGCCATCATGTTCGATTCCGATGAGTGTTCCGAACAGCGGCACGCCGTGCACGAACGCAATCGTGCCGTCGATGGGATCGATCACCCAACGATAGCCTGATCGGCCGTCGGCCTGATCGGCGCCGTATTCTTCGCCGATGAGGCCGTCTTCCGGAAACAGTTTCTGGATGGCGGCTCGAATGGCGGCTTCGGTTTCGCGATCGGCCGTGGTGACGGGTGAACCGTCCGCCTTGTCCTCCACAGACCAGCTCTGACTGGTGAAATAATGTCGCAGGATTGCGCCGGCGGAATCGGCGATCCTGTGAGCGGCATCCAGTCGTAGCTCGAGGCCGTCTGATATGTCATCGCTTGTTCGCGTATCCATGCCCGCAATGGTAGGTCGGGTGATTCGGCCCCGCATCATCCGGGATCAAAATCGACTTGGATTCCGATGGGAGGAACCCCGTTCCCGGCGAGGATGCGGAGACCAGGAGTTGCCTAGGGATGATCCTGCGGGCTGCTGGTCAGAATGGAGACCAATAGACAAAGAGCAATTCCACCAATGGCCGTCGAGGCATAGGTGAGAAGGATCGAACCGAGAAACATTGATAGCCACCTTTCCTTGAGAGCCGGTCCGGGGGGCCTTGGAAAGTGAGACCACAGCAAGGGTGGCGTACGTCTTCCCGTCATCCTCAGGAACGCACGTCACAAGTCGTTGGACTCGGATCGAATCCGACTTGATCCCCTCACGTTTCATTTCACAGGTCCCCCGAGGACCCGGCAATCAACATCATCATCAACAAACGGACAGCCAAGTTGGTTTCCGTTGTCGGGGAGTGCGCGATCGAAGATGGCTGCTAGACTCAAATCCGAACGCGACACAATCATTATGTACTCCAAACCACTGCATTTCCAGTGAAAAGTGCGCATGTGAACCAATTTGTCCGTAGGACAAGTTCGACATGATCGGATTGGATGTTCAATCCCGTCGTCCGTTTTTCGAATCAACTGTGATCAGATCGCCCGATGATCGGTGTCATCGAGGCGTCATGGGCAGGGGCCCCAGTTGTCGATCAGTGTCAGCAGATCCACGGTATTCACGATGCCATTATCATCGATGTCCGATTCGGGCTTGTCGCTGCCCCACGATCCCAGCAGTGACAGCAGATCATTGACATCGACCACCTTGTTGCCGTCAACATCGCTCGAGCACTGCACGAGGCGGGGTTTGGGATGGGCGAGCATCCAGTCGATCGCGAGATTTGCAAACAGGTTCTCAGAGGGGGCGTCGCTGTTGCGACGGAAATTGGGCACATGCTCGGAACCGGCCATCTCCCAGAGTTCTACGGTGACGCCTTCCTCGCAGTTCTGCTCGTAGATGGTGCTGGTCGTCTCGTTGCCACCGACGCTCCAGTCGAGATTGAAGGCGGGGCCGCCATCCTGAGGGATGAAGTCGCAGCCGTTGTATCCGGTCCAGTTCGAGACGGATTCCTCGGCCCCCGGATAGCAGCTGAAGACGATGCAGCCTCCGTCGTACCTGATGGTGGAGTCCTGGGTTCCATGTATGTGCAGGACGTGCACGGGCTCACTTGGTGTGCAGTCCTCTACATCGAGATAACTGGTACCGGCGATGGGTACGATGGACGCGATCAGATCGGCGTGATCGCAGGCCATCCGGTAGGACATGAATCCGCCATTGGAGATGCCGGTGAAGTGAATGCTCGAGGCGTCGACGGCATACTGGGCCTGAATGAGTTCGATCAGCTGTCTCAGATATCCCGAATCATCGACGTTGCTTCCGAAGAAGTTGCAGCAGGCATCCGTTCCAGCCCAGAAGGCTGCGCCGGTGAAATCGTTCGTTCCTCTGGGTACGCAATAGATGAATTGCCTGGTATCGACCTGTTGAACGAACTCGAAGTAGCCATCGACGTTCGGGTCGCTGTATCCATGCAGGGATATGATCAGCGGCAGTGGCTTGGTGTCATCGTAGTCCGATGGCAGATACACCGGTACGTTGCCTCGTCCGTTGTTGACGTATTCCACGTCTGCCGCATGAGCTGTGACGGCGAACAAGATGAATAAAAGAAATGAAAGCAGATGTTTAGTGGGCATGTGTTTGAGCATAGGATTCCTCTCGCCTTTGACGACATGTGGGTTGCATGGTTTGTCAGATTGAAGCGAGTTGCCCTGTTCAACATCGCACCAGATCGTTTCTGCAGAATAATCCGCAAATGCGCTCTGTCGATGAAGAACTTCCTGATCAGATATTCATGGGAATGATCGAGTGTGATGTTCCCAATTCCATCTCATCTTCAAAAGTGAAACAGGTCGCTTCCTTCCGAAGCGACCTGCTCGATGGTTGAAATCGATTTTGAATCGTTAGGGCTTGACCGCTTCGTATCTCATGTAGTCCAGCCCGACGCTTGCGCCGGCCATGAGTCCGGTCTGGGCACCCTGGTAGACGGCGACCCCGTTGGTGAAGGAGGCGGCGCCCGCCTTGCCGGCATCGGCGGCGACGATGGTCGCGCCGACATCTCCGGTGAGCTTGTTCTCCATGAATTCATCCATCGTCGAACTGTTCTGGAAGACCACGAGCATCTTGAATCCCTGCCCACCGACCTGGAGTCCGGCAGATGCTGCGTTGAGATAGGCCCAGCCGACCTGCTGATTCCGATTGTCATAGACGACACCTCGACCGAACTTGCCACCTCCGATCAGGAGACCGTACTGACCGACACCGGGATAGACGATGTAGCCGGCCGAGCTGCCCAGCTGACGGTCGAGGCCGGAGACGTTGCTGGTGAACCAGTCCATGGCTTCCCGGCTATCGGCGAGAACCTCGCCCTGATCCTCCGTCTTGGGGGTGGTTGAGCAGCCGGGGGTCATGGACATCGCGACCACCACGATGGCCATGGCGATGATCAGTTTCATGATTCCGAAGAAGCAGCCTTGCATGTCCGATTTCCTTCTCGTTGAAGTGGATTGTGGGGTATCAGGTTCGGGCAGTTCTCTGGCTCATGACGAGCCTGGCGGCGGCGTAGGCCGCAACGATGTACAGGGGTACTTCGACCCACATCCAGGCCGGCAATGGGAGACTGATCATGTTCGTGATCCCGCCTATAAGCGAGAACGTGCCGATGACGATCGCCACGTACATCTCGAATGATTTGCCGATGCTTGCCCCCGCGAGACTGCCTACGAACGATTGTCCGACATGGGCGATGAGGATGATCACGTACGCCATGACTGGAAGGTTGGCCAGATAGTGTTCAACGGCTTCGACATCGCTCCAGTTGACGCCATCGGGAAGCGGGTACAGCCTCAGAGCCAATGCGGAGACAGCCCCGTTGAAGATAGTGCCCACGAGTATTCCAGCGACGATGGCAACAATCAATCTTAGGTAGTGGCCTTTGAACATGCGAAGTCCCCCTTTTGTACTGCCACACTGTAAGAAGAGATGGATGCTCGTGCTGAGGGAGCGTTGGTTTATCCACGAGTTCAATGGGGGATCAGAGATATGGGCCCCAGCTGGCGATGATGGCCAGGATGTCGTTGACACCAACGACGTCATCACCATCTACATCAGCCGGGCAGTAGTCCCGGTCACGGATATCAAGGACGACCGGCAGATGGTCGGAGCTGACGTCTCGCGTCGTGTCGTCTGCCTGCAGTCCATAGTGATCGAGCACATCCTCTGGAAGAACAGTGGTGTTCAACACGAACATGTTCCGCGCATTGACAACGCTGTTTGTCGTGATGATTCGATCCGTTCGACTGGCGGCGTACGAGCTGCTGGCGGAGAGTGTCCAGGTCTCTCCTGAAACCAGCTGAGCCGGTCGTGGATCGGCGAGTCCGGTGCCGTCCCAGTCGCCGGGGACATCTGGTCCGAATCTCGATTCATCGATGATGTCGCCGGTCAGAAGGGTCCGTTCCGGTTGGTGGCCTTCGCTGTAGAAGTTCAGATCGCCCAGCACGAAGACCGGAGTGTCCGAGGGCAGATCGACCTCGCCGCCCGAAGTGGTCAGATCTCCGATCCATTTGGCGATTGAGTCGGCGGCGCCCTGTCTTTTCTGTTCATCATCGCATTGCCCAGAAGCCTTGAAATGAACGCCGATCAGATAGATGTCGGTTGTCCAGTGCTGGTCCGGGCAATCGACGCGGGCCATGGTGGCGCCACGCGGACTGTTCAGCGGTGCCGGAATCGTCTGGATCTCCCGCATGTCGAGTTGGTACTTCGAGGCGATCATGTTCCGGATGTTGGTCTCGATACCGGCATGTATGTACCAAGGCCCCGAATCCACGTAGATCTCGAGCCAGTCCCTGAGTTCCTCCTCGGGAGTCTCGGAGATGAACTCCTGGAACACGATGACATCGGCATCGATCGCCTGAAGCACCCTCGAATAGGGGGCGTGGATCTCCGGTGGGTCGGTGGTTCTGAAGTTCTCGAGATTCCAGGTGAGCAGTCTCAGATCATCTGGATGTCGTCTGTCCAGCAGACCGTTGTTCGATCGAAGAGGTGTGTCCGATCCGCAGTCACCCCAGCTCGATATGGCTTCCAGAACATCATTCACATCGATCACACCGTCTGGCTGGACGTCGGCGGCGCAGTCGTCGCATGCGTCCGGGATGCCGTTCAGATCCGAATCCTCCAGAAGTCCACTGGCGATGTCGCAGACATCCGGGATCTGATTTTCATTGCAATCCGATGCGAGCTGCGCCTCGATCTCGCATGTGTCCTCGATTCCATTGGCATTGCAGTCCTGAAGCGGCCGAGCATTCGAATTGAGCGGTTCGCAGATCTTGTTGAATCGGATGTCGTCTATGTAGAGGCATTCGCCATCCACCGATGATTCCAGCCATATGGACAGCCGGGCCGTCGTGAAGGACGTGAGTTCGAACTGCAGGGGGATCCAATCGCCTGCGACGGCTTCGATCTCGTCCCCGCTGGCGTCGAAGATCTCGAATTCGAGTTTGTCGTCAACCATAACGCTTACCCGGATGGAGTCCGAATTCTCCCATTCGGTATCGACGGCATGCAGATCGAGCGCAACATCCCAGTATCCAGTGTCCGAATTCGTCACCGTGTCGAATCGGAGTTCGACGATTCCATCGGTATCGCACATCTGATAGCCACGCTGGCCATCCGGGTAGGCATCGAAGTATCCCGTGTATTCCGTCACGCCGAAGTAGTCGCCATCGGCATCCGTCAGGCCTTCGCCTCCTGTCGAGGTGTACCAGGCGGTGAATCCGATCTCGTCACCGGTCGGTGTCCACTCGACTCTCGGATCCGAGCATTCCGTGACGGGATCGAATGGATTGTTCGTCAGTTGATGATCCTGATCCGGATCGCCGGAATCCAGATATCGGCTGTAGGGCGTCCATAGGCAGTCCTCGAAACTGCACCGTGCAAATGGATATTGGCCATCCAGAAGAACGGAGGCATCGGGCGTCGTGGATGTCAATAGCAGCAAGATTGTCGAGAGGATGGGTGCCATGGGGGATCCTGAAAACGGTCTCTCTGATCTGACTTGGTCACGAACCAGATCATTCTGGCCGAGTTTTGATCGCATTTCAATTCTTTCTTCTCTCCAATGTCCTCAAATGCGAGCCATGAAGACTGGTCCAGTCCAACAATTTCATCATGGCACACAGGAACGGCAACCTTCTCTGGTTCCGGAATCAGCTTCGTATCCATGATCAGCCGCTCTTTGAGGGAAGGGGGCGGCTTGATCATGGTGCTGTTGGTGTATGGATTCTCGATCCTCGATCACATACGGATGCCATCGATGGAGTCAGGCGCACGGGATCACATCGAATGCGTTTTCTTCTCGAAAGCGTGGCATCTCTTCGAACATCCCTGCGTCAACTCGGATCCGAATTGATAGTTCGTATTGGAAAGCCAGAAACTATTCTTCCTGAATTGGCGGATCAGTTGAATGTGGATGCCGTCGTGGCGATTCGCGAGCCCGGAAGCGAGGAGAAGATCATCGAGGATGCTCTGGCTACTCTGTTGGGTCATCGTTGGAATCCACTTGAGTATGAATCCATTCTGGACATCGACGATGTCCATCGGTTCGCTCATGATCTACCTGAGGTTTTCAGTCGTTTCAGAAGGCAGGCCGAAAAAAAGATCAAATTCTCGACGCCTCGAGTAACGCCAAACGGGGTTAGTGGCTTCGAACTTCCAGCCGAGTTCGAACTGGGATCGATTCCCGATCTGGCCTCTCTTGGCTATGAGCATCCCAGCGATGACGGGCGAGCGGTACTGCGCTTTCAGGGAGGGGAGGAGGCGGGCCTTGTTCGTCTTAACGAATGGATGTTCGCCAACGACAACCTCCAGTTCTACAAGCGCACGCGAAATGGAATGCTGGGCGAGCGATACTCTTCCAAGTTGTCCCCCTGGCTGGCCACAGGGAGTCTCTCGGCCACACATGTGCTGCACGAGACACTTCGCTACGAGGTGGAGTGTACTTCGAACGATTCAACATACTGGCTTCGTTTCGAGCTTCTCTGGCGTGCCTATTTTCATTTGTATCTGATCAAGCATGGAAGCATGATGTTTCGGCGGGGTGGTCCAACGGAAAGTCGGATGCAGTGGTCGAATCCATCCGGCCATTTCGAGGCATGGCGTGACGGAAGCACCGGTGTGCCGATGATAGATGCCAACATGATCGAACTATCTCGAACGGGTTTCATGTCCAATCGTGGACGTCAGATCGTTGCCAGTTTTCTGTCGAAGAATCTCGATGTAGATTGGCGACTGGGTGCCCGCTGGTTCGAGCACTGTCTGATCGACTATTGTGCGGCGGCCAACTGGGGGAATTGGACCTATGCAGCCGGCGTCGGGGCGGATCCACGGGGCTTTCGTGGGTTCGACATTGCCAGTCAGGCCGCAAACTACGATGCAGACGCATCGTACGTGTCGACCTGGCTGGGTGAGACGATCTCAAAGCATCCAATACAGTTCCGTCATGCACCATGGTTAAACGGGGGCTCGGTTCCCATCGTAGACCCGGATCTTTCTATGGCATCGGCCAGGAGACGTTGGGAGAAAGTCCAGGATCCTGAATGACTAGACTTATTCGGTTGTATACACATAGGTCCGCATCAAACCCGAAATGAGCAATTCGCGCAGACCATTGCCTGAGAAGATCTGTCCGCGCTGCAAGCGTGCATTTAAGTGGCGCAAGAAATGGGAACGCGACTGGGAGAATGTCGTGTACTGCTCCAAGGCATGTCGCGATGGTCGTTATCCTAACCGTCAAGCGTGATGCAGTAATGCGGTCGCCGGCCTATCCGCAGAGACAGTCTATCCATGAGGACATCAGGATGAGGGCGGTGTTCACATCAGTGCCGTCATCGTCATTCAGGTGCTCCGCATTGGACAGAGTGCACACCACCAGCAAGGCAAGGGCATCCTTGAAATCGATTTCGCCGTCACCTCGACGGGATGTCTAATACTCAACGGTCTTACGGACAATTTCCCCAGACGCCGATCACTATCAGAAGATCATCGATCGTCGTGTCTCCATCTCCGCTGAGATCGCCATCCGAGTTTCCTTCGCCCCAGTTTTCCAGGACGGTCAGCAGATCATCGATTCCGACCGAGCCATTGCCGTCGAAGTCGCCGGTGCAGCTTTCGCATTCGTCCTCAATGGTGTTCCCGCCCTGGTCGGCCCAGTTGGTTGCGGCGATTTGCTCCGCTGAATTTCCACAGACGACCGTGTTTTGCAGGAACAAGGTCCCGCTGTCGAGATGAAGGCCGCCGCCATCATTGCCGGCCGTATTCGATGAGATCGTTGAATTCTGAATGGTCAGATTCGAGCTCGTCACCGATGCGCCGCCTCCAGAGCCGTTCGCCGTGTTTTCGGAGAAGGTGGACCCTCTCATCATGCCGCCACTGTTCGTGGTCAGAAGGAGTACTCCGCCATCGCCTGAAGTTGCCGTGTTGCCGGTGGCAACAGTGTCTTCGATCTCGAAATTCGATGACTCTGTCCATAGCACGCCACCATAGAGCGCGGAGTTGTCGTTGAACTCGCAGTCATACCACTCGGCTCGTGCGGATGTCAGATAGAACGCGCCACCTCGAAGATCGGAGGTATTGAGATCAAACCGACAGTCGTTGAAAATTGGAACGGATGCATCCTGGATGAAGCCTGCGCCGCCACCGATGATTGCGCTGTTGGACGTAAACACGCAGTCGTTGAATATCGGCTCGTCATTTCCCCAGCAGCACATGGCGCCGCCGCCGATATCGGCATGATTGCCGACAAACGTGCATTCGCTGATGACGCTGCGGCAGTCAACGCCGACGAATAAACCGCCTCCGTAATCGGCTGCCGTGTTGTTGCGAATGATGCAGTTTTCCAGCTTGAAATCCGAAACATAGCCGTAGATGCCACCCCCATACTGGGCATTGCTGTTTTCGATGACACAGTTGTAGATACTTGGGGAAGAACCACTCAGACAGCTAATGCCGCCGCCTAGATTCCAGAGAATGCCGTCTCCGAAGTCGTAATCGACCGCTTGACCATTACGGAATGTGAATCCATCAATCACAGTATCGATGGGTTCACCGTTGTCGCAGAGCAGTCCCGCGCGGAGTCCCTGGCCATCGATGATGGTCGTGTCAGCTCCGTCCGTGGATTGGATGGTGAGCTGCTTGCCGTCCGTCTTCATGACCGCAGCCGCGAAAGGACCTCCCGTGTAGACACCCGGGCTCACCAGGATGGTGTCGCCATTGGAAGCCGAATTTATTGCATCCTGGAGGGAGCTGTAGTCGCAGCCGCTTGGACAGACCTCATGGGTCTGTGGCGAAAGCACTTCCTGAAGGGCATTGTTCGCATTCACGACGCCCCAGCCGAAGAGGATGTCCGTTCCCGGATCCCCGTAGTCCACGGCGGAAGCCTTGAGTATGTTCTCGACCTCCTGCGGAGAAAGTTCAGGACGCTCGGAAAGAACAAGTGCCGCAACGGACGCGGCGTACGGGGAGGCGAAGGACGTGCCGGAAACGTAGGCGTAGTCCTCGTCGGTATAGCCTTCTTCACCAGTTCGATCGGTGCTGAGAATCCACTCGCCTGGAGCACAAAGCGTGACTCCTGGGCAATACGAACTGAATTCAGTCAAGTTTCCATACTGGTTCAGTGCCGATACGGATATGACGGACGGCAAGGATGCGGGATAGCCGAAGTACCAGTCGGCGGTGTTCCCCGCACATGCGAAGTGCACAACGCCGGCATCACGCGACTCCTCATACGCCACGTCGATCGTGAACGATCGCCAGCCACCGTACAGATTGCTGTTGTTGGTGATCTCGATGTCATTCTGTACGGCATAATCGAGTGCGCTGACCGTATTGCTGTACTGGCTCCACCAGCCACCGGAACAGAAGAAATTGGAAACGAAGCAGCGGGACGAGACTGTCTTGCAATTCGGCGCAGCGCCAGCCATCAGCGATTCATTGTTCAGATAGGCGGATACGCAGCCTGCGACAGGAGTGCCGTGCTTGTCGCATCCATTCTGTGGGCCGCCGTCATAGTCCGAGTCGGATGTGAAATCGACACCCGGGTTCTGGTTGATCTCGGGATGGTCCTGCTGCACGCCGGTATCGATGATCATCACTTCAATGGACGGATCCCCGGTCGTCGTCGCCCATGCTTCCAAGATGTCCATGTCCGCATCGACTTGACCGTGGGTGCCATCGTTGTGGAGGCCCCAACAGAATTCGAAGTCAGGGTCGTTTGGGTAGTCGAATCCGCTGCTCGTGCCCTGGAACAGCATGTCGACTTCGGCATGGCGTACAGCAGCATCCCGGGAGAGACGGTCGGCTGCACGCATGACATCAAATCCATTTCGACTGTTGCTTGTGATCGTGTACATGCTGGGGAATGAACGCCATGACAAGTCCGCGACAGGTTGCATGTCGCGGCCTGCAAGCAGCATGTTGGCCTGCTCTGGCGTGAGATCCTCTTCAAAGCGAACAAGCACTGTTGATGTCGGCATCCCGAGCGAGCCTTCTCTGCTGAGCAGTACAGGAGAGGCCATTTCGATGCCATCCCGTGCAGCCAGATTTCCCAGCACCTCCTGAATACGTTCCCTGGTCCTGTGGCCTTCCGGAACGTCGATCAGGTACCAGCCACCAACTGCAATTTCCTGAAACTGCACTGCATTCGTGCCAAAGGCATCCTGCAGGACTACTTCAAGCATTGGTGCTTCAGGATCCATCTGCACGGCGATGCGTGTGACATCGAGCGTCGAACCCATCACGTCAGTCGATGCTGGGCCAATGTCGCCACGGAGCAGTGATGTTTCACCGATGGCCGCAGCAGATGGTATCAGGCATGCCAGTACACATAGTTCTCTCAATCGCATGGTCTTCTTTACCTTTAAAGTGATATGTCAGCAGTTGTTTCCGAAGTAGCTCAGCAGATCCAGCAGATCATCGACATCGACTTCGCCGTTGTCGTTCAGATCGCTGTCGCATCCACCGCTGCAGTCGTTTCCATATTCGCTCAGCAAGATAAGCAGGTCGTCGACTCCGACTTCACCGTTGCCGTCCAGATCCGCTGGGCAGTCGACGGGGCATTCATCATCGACGGTGTTGCCGCCGAGATCTGTCCAATCACCGATGATCTGGTCACCGAAGTTCGCGCACACGTTCGAGTCCGCCAACGTCACCGTCCATGGCACGCTCACCTCGATACCAAGTGAGTTTTGGCGGATGTCGCAATCAACAACGCTCAGCGTGCTTCCGGATTGTCCCGAGAGCAGCACCACGCCGCTGTTTTGCTCGACAAGCGTATTCTTGAGCGTGATATCGCTCGGGGACCCGGAGTCGTTGATCACCACGCCGGATGCGATGAAGTAGTGGCTGTTGTCGACAATCCAGCAGTCTTCCACGGTGCCCTG
>MDTD01132184.1_pt1 | contig 15948 bp, 21 predicted proteins | sample 811221 | NCBI WGS metagenome assembly MDTD01 (sample SAMN05326646, study PRJNA326480) | marine metagenome | isolation source: seawater | place: Pacific Ocean: South West | collected 2011 | reverse complement strand
GGTGTCATCGCATATCATCGATACTGCAGCACCCGACACTTGTCCGGTAGCGGGTAGAGGCACCACAAGTAAAGAGGCACAGATGATGGCAACCAAAAGCGAGCGCATGATTTTGGTAGGTATCTGCTCTTCAAAACAGTTCTCCATAGGTTCTCAACTTTATGGAAATAAATGGAATCCGGTATTTTCATGGGTACATGCCTGAGCCCCATGAAGACGATTGACTTGTGTCCAAGGGCTCGCAGTGGGTCGGGTTCATCGCTGCGCTGCTGTAGCTGCTGCAATTACCGACTCAAGACGCTATCACAAATTCATTGGGGTCTTCATTTTCATCATGTTCTTGTTCTTCCAAATCAGTGATGTCACCGTCATTGAATATGCATCTACATAGGGCCTCTTGATCTCCAAAAATGAGGGTCAACATGTTATCATCAAGTATAAATATCAATGCCAAAAGGGATTAAATAGGTTCGCACTTCGATGTGAATCGTTGAGGAATAAAAATGGATGAACAACAAGTGGAAGATATTGTCAAGTGCCCTGAATGTGGGAGCCGATCGCTCTCGAGAGACGAAACCCGTGGCGAAGTGGTCTGCGACGACTGTGGGCTGGTTTTGGAAGACAACGTCATCGACCAGGGCGCCGAATGGCGCGTCTTTTCCCCCGAGCAAGGCGACCAGCGTGCTCGTACCGGTGCACCAATGACCGTGATGCTTCACGACAAAGGTCTGTCCACCGACATCGACTGGCAAAACAAGGACTACTCTGGGAAGACCATCAATTCCCGCTACCGCTCGCAATTCTACCGCATGCGAAAGTGGCAGAAGCGCAGCCGTGTCAGCAACGCCACCGAGCGCAACCTCGCCATGGCCCTCGCTGAGTTGGACCGCATGGCCAGCCGTCTGGAACTCCCGAAATCTGTCCGTGAGGCCGCCGCTGTGAACTACAAGAAAGCCGTCGACAAGCGCTTGATTCGTGGCCGTTCCATCGAAGGTGTGGCCGCTGCTTCTCTCTATGCCGCCTGCCGCCAGTGCGGTGTTCCACGAACGCTGGACGAAATCGGCCAAGCCTCTCGTACCGGCCGCAAAGAAATCGGCCGAACCTACCGATTCATGGTTCGTGAATTGAAGATGAAGATCATGCCAACCGGCCCAGAGGATTACATCTCCCGATTCTGTTCTGGCCTCGGACTGGACGCTGACGTTGAAGCCAAGGCGTACGAACTGATCAAGGCCGCTCAGGAAAAAGAATTGACCAGCGGGCGTGGACCTACCGGCATTGCCGCTTCCATCATCTACATCGCTTCTGTGTTGTGTGGAAAGCGCCGCACCCAGCGCGAGGTCGCTGAAGTGGCCGGTGTTACCGAAGTCACCATTCGAAACCGATACAAGGAACTGATTCAGAACCTCAACATCGAACTCGACATCTGAGTCCCCCGTTGAACCGACGGTGAGCCCAAGAGGTGAACAGCGTGAGCAAGAGCCGAACCAAGATTTCTGACGAAGCCTTTGAGCGCGTCGCAACGGGTTTGGTTGAGGCGCTTGAGCGTGGAACCGAGGCTTGGCCCCTGCCAGAACCGCCCATGAGCGACCCCGATTTTCCAGCCATCCCCCCGACGTCGCCCCACAAGCTGTTCGAGGAAGGCCTCGGTATTTTGAGCGTTGACCGCGGCATGTTTGACCGCCACCTCAACACTGTGGTCGATTTGATCGTTCCCCACCGAATGAACCTCAGCGACGACCCGTTTGAGATTCACCAGAAATGGCTCAGTCGTCGAATGGACGACGTGGCCCATCGCCTGCTGTTCCACATCGCCACCGACTGGCTGGCCCAAGCCTTTGATCCGCACGCCCCCAACACCGATCGGTGGTGGTTGAGCATCGCTCTCCTCAACGGCCTTGCCACCGTTCCTTACGGCCAGCCCGTCCATCAGGGCTACCACCTCGTGGAATCCATCGCTCTCGCCGAACGGCCGGGTACTTGGCACACCCAGCCCGACGCCGGCCCTCAGCACATGGATTGGAACCCGCACGCCGTGGTTCCACGCATGTCGAGCACCGTGGTCGCTCACGAACGCGGTGTTGAGGCCGCACGTTGGGTTCTTGAGCGTCTTGAAGGCGGCGACTTGGACCGCCGCCTTCTCCTGCTTGAATGGGTCCGACTCCTGCTGGAACGCCAACCCCTCATTGAGCCGCTCGGTCTCAAAGACATCCTCCTGCGGCGCGCTGCTGACCCGGTCGCCGAGGTGGCCAACAAGGTCACGCTCTGCCTCGCCAAAGCCATTGAGGCTGACCGAGATTTCGGCCACCAACTGGCACTCCGCCTGCACGAGCGAGACGAGACGTTGGTCTGTCGAGCCATGGCGGACGTGTTGACTCGCCTCTTCCGTCGGTTGACGTGGGACGCTCTGCCCTTGCTTGACGACATGTTGCAATCCGATGACGAAGGCGTGTTGGCCGCTGCCAGTGCGACCGTTGGCGACGTGAAATACCTCGACAAAGAACAGTGGGCGGACCGCCTTCGACAACTGGTTGACCACCCGTTGGCCATCGTCCGGCGCAACCTTGTGCCCAACCTCCGAGAATACATCGAATTCGACCCGAGCGACCAGCGCGGCCTGTTCCACGAACTGTGGAAAGACGGCGATGAGGTCGTGCGTACCCGTCTTCGGGAACTGCTCTTGCGCATGGAAGAAGTGGCCCCTGACCACTTCGCTTCGCAGGTCAAAGCCTTGGATGAAGCCGGTGCTGACCTCGAACCGCTCTGGGAGCCCTTGACGCTTCGTCGTCCAGAACGCTGCGCCGCATGGAAGGCTTGGTTGGCTGGAACGGGCGACCAGCCCACCGCTGACGAGCGCACGGTTCATGTTTCGCAGATGCAAGCGCCTGAATCGCTGCCCGATTTGGACGATGCGCTTCGTTCACTCAAAGACTGAATTCACTCTTCCTCATCGGCCAGCGGGCCTGAGGTGATGAGCCAAACATAGCCTCCGTTCATGAGCGCTAACACACCGACAAGGGTCAGTAACAACCCTGCGGGTTCTGGCACGAAACCGTCGCCGTCGACCAAGCGAATGGCGCGGGTTACCACCAAACAGACCAAACCGAACACCACGACCTTCAGCCAGGAGGTCTCGGGCGACCGCCAGCGGTTCACCGTGGGCGCCACGCCGATGAAACCGAATGTTTGCTTGAACCATGCAAGGTAGAGCAAAACCAGACCAAGAAGGCCAAGCACGCCGCGGGTGAAGGACGCCGAATCCCACGGCCCACCAGGAGCAAGCGTGGTGAAACTTTGACCGATGAGCACAACGCCCGCACCCAGCAGGGCCAGCGTTGCTTTTCGGTCCATGGTGCGGTGCAGGAGCCTCACGCTTGAAAGCCTGTGCCTCCTCAGGGAGTTCATGGACGTGGTTCGCGACGCCGTGTTGGTAGCGGCCGGTCTGGGCACACGCATGTTCCCCACCAGCGCCTTTTCACCCAAGGAATCGCTGCCACTGGTCGATGTTCCATTGCTGACCCACCTCGTCATGGAAGCCAAGGAAGCCAACATCGAACGCCTCCACGTGGTGGTCTCGCCCACCAAATCCTTTGCACCTTGGCTCAGCGACCGTCGCGACCTCCATGCTCTGCAAGCGCATTTGGATGAAACGCTCTTTCACGCCACCGATGGCCTTGAGGTTCACGTTCACATTCAACACGAGCCAAAGGGCGTTGGAAACGCCATTGAAGCAGCGCTCGATGCGATTGATGGCCCCTTCCTTGTTATGCTCGGTGACAACCTGCTGATGGACACGCATGCTTCGGTTGAAGCCTATGCCCCATCCACCGCTTCCAAGCGTTTGGTCGAGGCCTATGTGCGCCACGGCGAAGCCACGGTGGGCCTCATGGAGGTGGCTGAAGACGACGTCCAGAAGTACGGCATCGTGGGCATGGACGGCCAGCGCATCGTTTCCATGACCGAGAAACCCTCACCAGAAGACGCTCCAAGCCGTTTGGCCTTGTGCGGGCGTTATGTGTTCCCGGCCAACACCCAAGACCTGTTGAAGACCTACACCTACGAAGCCCACGGGGATTTGCAGAGCATCGCCTTGCAGCAACATTGGATGAAGGAAGGCGCCCTTTACGGAGTTGTTCTTGACCAAACGCAATGGTACGATTCGGGCGCCCCTTTGCTTTGGCTAAAGGCCCAGGTTGACCACGCTCTCCGGCGCGCTGATTACAGCGATGACATGCGGGCTTGGTTGGAAGAGCGCCTCAACGATTAGCGCTGACCGGGCTTCCAGAAGGTCAGCGGTTCGGGCAGTTCACCGTTGGCGTGGCGCGCCGCCAAGTGGTCCGCTCGCTCGTTCCATCGATGACCACGGTGTGCCTTGACGTGCGACCATGAAAGCGGGCGCAGGCTTGCAACCTCGGCCCAGAGCGCCTGAACGTGCGCCACCAATTCCCGATTCGCTTTGGCTTTCCATACGCCGCTGGCGAGGTTACCGGCGTAGGTGGAATCGGCTCGGATGGTCGCTGCATCATCGCCGCCCTCCATCAATAACCATCGAAGGGCAGCGGCGAAACCGCTCAATTCGGCCGTGTTGTTTGAGCCAACTTCGGCACCGATGAAACCGTCTTGGCCAGAGCTGGTGATGACCGGCCCTGCTTCCTCGTGGTGCAATTCACCCGAACCCTTGCCCAAACCAGAATCGCCCACGACCACGACCAAACCCCACGAGGCTGGCGTTGAAGCGTCCACGTTTTGGTTGCCAAGGCACGACCCGTCCACGTAGAGCGTCCACGGGGCGGCCGTCAACGGACTCACTCGCCGATTTCAGCTTTGTAAGCGGCAGCGTCCATCAGTCCGGACACAGCGTCGGGGTTATCGAGGGTCATTTTCACGATCCAACCATCGCCGTAGGGCGAGGAGTTCATGAGTTCAGGAGCGTCTTCCAACTCCATGTTGACAGCGGTGATGGTGCCCGCAAGCGGGGCGAAGATGGGAGAGGCCGATTTAACGGATTCAACCACAGCGAATTCGCCCATGTCGCCGACGACATCCCCTTCTTCGGGGAGTTCAATGTAGACGATATCGGTGAGCATGTCCTGCGCGTGGTCGGTGATGCCAATGGTGACGGTGTCGCCTTCAACTCGCATCCATTCGTGCTCTTTGGTGTAGTACAATCCTTCGGGGACTTCGCTCATGGTCTCGCCTCTGTTTCAAACGAAGTGACGAATGCACATCAACCCTACGATACCGGATTTACTCTTCCTCACCGAGGTCCTGGGTCAAAACTTTGGCCTCAAGTTCAGCCCATTTTGAGGTCACGTCTTCCGAACGGTGCACTTCCTCGATTTCGGCACGCACGCGCCTCGCCATGGCGTCCTCGGACTCATGAGAAAACCAACGAGACAGTGGGCCTGTCCCATTGCTCAAGGTCCAACCCAGGAGAAAGCAAAGCACGGCTGCGCCAATGAACACTTCCATGACAGGGGGATTCGCACCCAGCGTCCGACCCGATTGAAGGCCGAATCCAAGGCCGAGCAGCAAGCCCACGCCCGTACCGTAGAGGAGACGCTCAACGGCCACGCTTGGCGGGTGCATGGATGGCCGAGCGCACATTGCCCCATGAATCAACCGATGGGGCGATACCGTCAGTAGGTTTCTCGCATGAGCTTGTGAATCTTGTAGGGCAGCAGCGCTCTGTTCACCGGGGTGACTTCCAAAATACGACCATCGTCTCGGCGACGAATGTCCTGAAGGAGTGGGTGGCGGCTTTTCTTGTGAAGGGTGAGCAAGGTGGGCATGTCAACCTCCAATGCAGAACGAACGGCCTGAACAAAGGCTTCGGATTCCACTGAAAATTTTCCGATTTCATCGATGACGAGCACTTCGCAATGGTGTTGGGCATGGTCGATGGCAGGGAGGGCAACACGGTTCAATTCTTCGGTGTCAATTCCGTAGCCGAGGACGCGGAGACGGGAATCGATGTTCTTGTGAGCGATGACGCCTTCTTCTCCGGTGACGATGTCGATGATTTTGTAACCCATTCGCTCCCCGTCTTCAAGGAGGGGTTCGGTTCGAACACCACCGATGATGGCGCCTTCTGTGGAACCGCCGCGCATTGAGATTTCTCGCGTGCGCTCATCCAGAAGCATATCAAGGACCTTTTCCATCACCGCAGATTTTCCACTTCGTGGCAATCCGGTGATACCAATCTTAGGATGAACTCCCATTCCTCATTCATCCTCCAAAGAGTGCGCACCGCGTACTAACGGGGCCTGTGCTATAAATTCTAGGGTTCAAATTGCGGGGATTCGGAAAATAAAACCGAATGGATTCACCATCAACGGACAACAGTGCCGAATTGTGGAAAAGAGTCGGGCAACTCAACAGGTAACATCTCCAATTCGTAGTTGTTGACGTTGTTGTTCGCAGCCCATGCTCGTGCCCACTCATCCAGGTCGTTGTTGTTGAGGTGCTCACAAAGCCACTGAAGCCCTCCTTCGATGGTGGTGTGATCGTCGACGAGCCTGGCCTGGATGTCCTCGTGTAGTTCAATGTGGTTCACGCTGTTGCCGAGAACGCTTCCTTCCGGAATCACGGCCCAGCGCAATCGACGCTCTTGGTGAGCGTTCACGATGGCTTGACAGGCGAGGCGAGGACCGTGCGAGGGGTGGTGGTCGCCAACCCACATGGCCAATTGCCGTTCACTGGCTCGTGATGGAATGTCGGTTCGGAAAGCAGGGTGGCGAATAAACACGCGACCATCCTCGCTTTCTGAGAAGTGAACGCCTCGAATGAAGGGGCGGCTGCGCTTGCCCTTGACCCAGGTCTCGATGCTCTTCGCATGTGCCGTTTGGTCAATTTCACCGACACGAACACGAACTTGTCGCTCATTGGTGGTCAAAGGGTGCTCTTCATCGCTCAGGCGAGGGAGTTTGGCAAGACGGTCCAGCACCTTGAGGGTGTGGGAGCGCTCAACACGGTCTCGGGGCAGTCGTGGTACGGCCCATGTGTCTCGTGCCCACGACGTCCATCGCTCTTCGTTCAATTGGAACACGGGAACACGGGAGGAGAGACCTTCGCCTTCACGGCGCAGGTCGGCCCGCGTGATGGGCCCGTGCAGGTTGAGCACGGGGACTTCACCGTTGGCCGTGATGCCGAGAACAACCACGCCTTGGGTCATGCCCGGGAACAAGAGGTTCGCTTCCTCGATGGCCCATGCATGGGTCCAGCCGTGGTGCTTCACGAGCAGTTCACGGAGCGGGTGAGAGGATTGTTCTCGAAGAAGACTGTCAGGAGCGATGATGCGGAGGCGACCACCGTCTTTCAAAATCTGAAGACTGCGCTCGATGAAGAGGCGGTAGAGGTTGACATTGCCTCGCATGGTGGAGAAGCGAGGCACACCGTTATCGGTTAGGCTTCGCAGACGCTCGCCCAATTCCTTGCGCAGCTGGCTGCCGTCTTCCATGCCTCGGAAACGGTCTTTAATTCGCAACCAAGGCGGGTTGGTCAACACCAATTCGGGCGCTGAAGCCCACGGCCAATCACCTTGCAGTGCATCGCCTTGCTTCACGCCTTCATCAAGCAGGGCCTCCATTTCCTTTCGCGAGATTTTTCCGGGCGTTTCGGGTCCGAAACTCACGAGTTCGTGGCGAATGGATTCAAGCAACAAGCGGAGTTTGGTGCTCTTGACCACGAGCGGGTCGACATCGAGAAGTTGGATGTTGGAAAAGAAGCGCCGAGTGTCTTCCTTTTGCAACTCGGGGTCGGCGTCTTCGTGAGCATCAGCGTGTCGCCTGATAAGGCGGGCGTGGAACAGTCCACCACCGGCGGCGGTATCGGCGACAGGCAGTGGAATGCCGCTGAGGGTTCGCTTGTTTTGCTCAACCGCTTCGCGCTCATCATCGTCGTTGACATCACTGTCTTGGGTCGCCTTGGGGAGGTTGAGTTGCTCAACGTGTTGGCGGAAACCAGGAGGGAGATTGCTCATCAGGAAATTGGATTGTTGAACCGGTTTTTTCGGGTTCACGAGGTTGTCCCTCATCTCCGAGCAAATCACGGCGTCAGCCAAGCGTGGAGGCGTGGGATGAGCACCCCGAGGAGAGCGCCCGTCGGATTCGGCGTCGTGGCGAGCAAGAAGGTGGTCAAGGACATGACCAGGATCGGTCAACAGGTTGGCAGGAAGGGTTGGCCAGTCTTCGGGGAGCAGGGCCGCAATGGGCTGAAAAGAGCGGAGGGATTTTTCCCACGTGCTCAGCCAAATATCGATTTGTTGTTCGCGGTTATCGAGACATCGGTCCAATCGTGCATACCATCCACTAACCCCGTTTTGCAATGTCCCCACCAAACCGACGGGACGGCTTTCTCTCTTTGAAGATGTCTCTTCACGAAGGGATGAAAAATGGCCATTATTTGACCAAAATTTCGGTACCTTTCTCGAACCAATTCCACCCTTCTGCCACCCAGTCAAGCAGGTCAGAAAGTTGGTCAGGCGAGACCTTGCCCACTTTCGCAATCTTCCGAAGGGCGGTGAGCTCCTTCCGGTCGTAAGCGCCGTCGACCGCCGCGACCAAGGCTGCGTCGCGCAGCATGACCTGGGCGAACTCCGGGTCGATGTCGGCGATGGATTGTTCAAGAGGAATGGGTTGTTCAAATCCCGTACGGACGGTGATTCTTGATTCGGGATGCATCATGGCCTTCCCCATCATCGCTTCGATCATGGCGATTTCTTCACGGACCAAAGCGCCGTCTGCAGCGGCGATGTAAACCAAGACCTGCGCATACCGCATTCGTTCCTGCGAAGAACGATGGATCATCCCATCGGGGAACATGGCCGCTCATTCCTCAAGCGTATCCAGGAGTTCGTACCCCTCTTTCATCCACTTGTAACCTTTGATGGTCCAGTTGAGGAGTTCCTCCACCGCTTCTTCCTTGAGGCCCAAATGTTCAGAGATGTCCTCGAGCGCGTCGCGCTCGTCTTCGTCCACCGTTCCGTCGGCTGCTGCCATCATCACCGCATCGCGCAGGGCGAGCCGTCCAGCTTCACCCGACAGGTCTTCGAGGCACTCTTCCAAACTTGGTGGATTCTTGAGCGCTGCACGAATGGATTCACGTTGGCCGGGTGAAAGCAGTGCCGTACCGAGCCGTTGTTCAAACATGGCCATTTCATCCACGGTTAATTCGTTGTCAATACGAGCCATGTAGGCCAGCAGGCGAGCGTAGGCAAAGCGTTCTTCTCGGGGGAGTTTGTGAACCGTGTCGGGCAGCATTGACACCCTTTGCGCGCTTCTTCCCAATGAACCCAACGGATGAAACCCCCATCATGCCCCCAATCTTGAAACCCCATCGCATCCACCGAAGGCCATGGTCAAATCGGAACCGGAGGTTGTCGTTTGGACCGGGCGGGGTTGTGCGGCGTGCGTTCGTGCAAAGCAACTTCTGGACAAGAAACGGGTCGCCTACAAAGAGCGTCGCCTCAAGAAGGACCCTGCAGTTCAACGGGCTTATGCACGAGCCACTGCTGGGGCACGAACGGTCCCTCAAATCATCATCAACGACCACAACGTTGGTGGTTTTGACGACTTGCTGAACCTTGAGCGAGCAGGTGAACTCGATGTGCTGCTCGGGCGAGCAGAAGCATCACCCAAAACCACATGGTGGCAGCGCATCAAAGGCGGGATGAACCGGCGGAGTTGACCGAACAAGCGTTCATAGGTTGCATCCCTGTCCACTTGTCCATGCACCCCAGCGTGAATGTCTTGGGCACCAAACTTGAGTCCTGTTCGGAGGACCCGCTCACCGGCTGGTACAGGGATGGATGCTGCAACACCGACGATAGCGACCGTGGGTCGCACACCGTCTGTTGCGTCTTGACCGACGATTTCCTCCAATTTGCTAAGGACATGGGTAACGACCTCATCACGCCTGCGCCCCGATTCAATTTTCCCGGATTGAAGGCGGGCGATTCCTGGTGCGTTTGCGCTCGGACATGGTTGTTGGCGGTGAACGCAGGCATGGGTTGCCCGGTGGATTTGGAGGCGACCCACGAGCGCGCCCTTGACATCATTCCTCTTGATGTGCTGGAGACACATGCTCTGTAGGTGCAGGAGTCTGTTCCTGGCCGGCGGCGTACTGAAAGACCCAAATTCGCATCATCAACCACACGATGACGCCCCATGCAAGCAAATTCACGATGCCGAGGATTCGGACATCCTCTGGAAAGGTCTCAGCCAACCAACCGATGGAGGTACTTGAACCGACCAGACTGATGATGTAAACCGGTACGGCGGTGGGCAGTGTCCACGACACGGGTTTCCAGTCGTCAAACGTGAACCAGCGGTGGACGAAGTGGGCAAACACGCCGGTTGTGCCCCAACACAGCCCCCACAAAATCCGGACATCAGCATCGGAAAAGGCTGCGAGGAGGAAGGCCCACCACAGAAAGAAGATGACGCTGTTGAAACCGCCCGCTATGCTAAAGCGAACGAGTGAACCGCGCGGTACCCGCTCATCAAGCCAAGCGAAGGCATTAGTCGTCATTGGTAACCACATCACTGGGCTTACCCGTTAACAATTCACGCAGCAGGGCGTTGTCCGCTTGCATGGCGTCCATGATGGCGTATTTGACGCCGAGTTCTTGCGCCAACACCCCCAGGGCCGCGCTGTCCTTGGGCAGGCACTTGCCACCAAATCCCCTGCGCAGGCCAAAGATGGGGTCGAGGTGCGAAGGCCCGATGGGTTGAGCTTGTTCGGCCGTGATGATGTCTCGAATGGCGTACCAGTCTTCGCCCATCTCCTGGCAGATATCGTACATTTGATTGGCAAAGGTGACCTTGAGAGCGTAGAAGGTGTTCTTGGTGTACTTCACCAACTCCGCTTGCGTAGGGGACACCTGGAAGAATTGCTCCTTTCGCATCACACCGGCTTCCATGTGGTGTTGAAACACCAAATCAGCCACCTCCTTGTGATGGGTGCCCACGACCAGAATGTCCTGATTGGCGAAGTCCTCCAAGCGGCGTCGTTCCACCAAGAATTCAGGCGAGTAGGCGATGTTCAAGTTAGGATACCGTTCGTGGTATGTTTGCGTCGTTCCTGGTACCACCGTGCTCTTGATGACGGCGGTGAAGCCATCGGGCAGTGCATCCAGCACCCCTTCGACGATGCTCGTATCGCAAGCACCCGTTTCGGGATAGGGCGGGGTGGGAACGGCGATGTAAGCCATGTCAACATGGTCGGTTACATCAGTCAGCGATGTTCCTCGCGCAGGGTCGTGAACGAAGAGTTCGTGAGCGTGACCAAAGCAGTGTTCAATCGCACCGCCGACCATGCCAGCACCAATGATTCCAACCTTCATGCCATGACCTCCTTCTCAACGGTGCGGGTTCGGATTCAATTTTCCGTCTTTGGCCATGGTCGAGGCTTGCAGAAGCGAATCGGGGGTTCCGCAATCCACCCATGTCTCTTCCCCCACCGAGATCACTTCAGCCTCGCCTTGTTTTACATAAACGCGGGTGATGTCGGAGATGGAGAATGCATCTCCTTGTTGCGCGATGGCGCTGTCCAAGAAATTCCAGAAGCGCTCATCAAACAGGTAGATGCCACCGATGGCAAGGTTTGAGGGCGGGTTCGCAGGCTTCTCCACAATATCACAGATTGTTCCTTCTTCGTCCATCACCGCGACACCAAAGGCTTCCAGATGCGTTTCTTCCCGAGCGATGAGCAAGCAGCCGGGTGGGGTGTCTGCGGCTGAGAAGTTCGCGACATGCTGACCGAATTCAACCGTGGTGATGTTGTCGGAAAAATAGACCATCAATCGGGCGTTTTCATTGTACGGACGTGCCAAGTTGAGGGCGTGAGCGACACCCAACGGCTCTTCCTCGATAACGTAGTGAATGCGCTCCCCGGGCAAGCCTTGGCCGACATGGTTTGCGATTTGGTCAACAAAGCGGTTGGAAATGATGGTGATGTCCTTGATGCCCGCTCGGCGTATGGTGCCCAAAGCGTAGTCAATGACCGGACGGTTGTAAAGGGGTAGGAGGGTTTTCTGCGTATAGTGAGTGAACGGATGAAGACGAGAACCGTGGCCCCCCGCCACCAAGATGGCTTTCACCGTCATGGTTGAGAACGCACGCAGGCGGCTTTAGAAGATGCTCATTTGCGATCGTCATCCTCAGCGGTTTCCATCAGCGATGAAAGCGCACCGTCCTCGGAATTTTGCTCAAACCATCCACTGGCTACCAAGTCACCAAGTCGGTCAACCCCGGCCTCCACCATGTCCATGTCGCGCTGCTCTGCGATTTCCCATTGCCGCTGCGCTACCGTTGCGTAGTGCTGATTGGCTTCTTCCACCAGTTTCTCTGAGACCCTCAACTCTCCTTCAAGGCCCTCGTAATCGGCTTCATGGAGCGAAGGGTCCACTCGTACGAGGTTTGGGTCCACACTCGCTTCTGTCTTGTCAAAGGCTGGTCCCTTCTCATCGCCGCCACGGGTGCGCAGATAGGACTCGTTGGTGGTGATTCGACCGATGTTGCTCGCTGCAAAGGCCTGATGGAGGTGGTCCGCTTCCTTTTGGTCCAAATCAAGTCCGTTCAATTCCTCCCAGCCAAATTCGATGCTGTCCAACAGTGCGCCAAGTCTGCGCTGCAAGGTTTTGGTACGGTGCGAGGAGCGCCACTGCACCACCACAGCGAGGACAAGCGGAACGGTGAGGAACTGGAGAATGCGATAGATGTCCATGCCTTGGAGGTAGGCGATGAGAACGAAGACGTCGGTCAAAATGACGATGCCCCAAATCGCGAAAAGTAATTTCTTCCGACCGACTCGTTCCTGAACGAAGAAGTGTTCAATCAGGGCTTTGCTGTTCATGCGAACCACCTAGCGGTTTGCGATGCTCCGAATCTTTTCCATGGTTTGGTCGTCAAGTTCGGTGTCTGCGTCCCAACCCATGTCCTTCAGCCCGTTGGCGATGCTGGCTTCGACGATGGTGTTCATCCGCTCCAAAGCGTACTGGAACAACAGGCCACACATCAGCACCGTGGCCAAACCAAATTCCCAACGGCTGAGATAGGCCACGACGACACCGATGAGCACGATCCCCAAGCCTGCGGGGATCAAGCGCTGCTGCACCTTCATGGCCGAGGCCTTGGCGTCGAGAATCCGTTGTGCACCCTCCTTCTTCCCAGCCATGGTGGTGGGAAGTCGCTTCTCAAGGTGAAGATGCCGCTTCTTCCGACAGCCATGCGTTGACCTCGGCGAACGTGTCGCTCAGCGCACGGTCTTGGTTTGTGCCTTCGTTGACCAGCACGCTGTCGCGCATCGTGAAATGGCCACGCGGTTGAGAGATGAGGTGCTGCAGAAGTTCGCTCATCGCCCGTTGCATGTTGGCGGTTTGTTCAACCTGCATGTTGAGCAATCGCTCCATGCTGTTGAACACCACATCGTTGCGCTCGTGCCGGGCTTCGAGGGCGTTTGAAGCGGCGTTCATCGCTTCCTCTTGCCGCTTGAGCAATTCCCGGGCTGCAGGGCTTCCAACCGCATCCCGCCGTTGCAGTTCATCGATGGCGTTGTTCAATTCCACGTGCCTTCTCGTCAGGGCACGTTCCAATTCCTCGACCTGGCGATTGGCTGCCCGGAGTTGGTTGGACAACGCCTGCCCGTCGCGTTGCATCCGCCGGAGTTCAGACCCGTGGTGGGTCGATTCGGAGAGAAACGCCACCACGATGGCCAAACCAAGCGCCATTTCAGGATGAACCATCAACGCTGTTGCTGAAAACCATGCTGCACTTCCCCAAAACACCGAGCGAACGATACCCATGATGTAACATGGATACACCACCAATAAAGTCCGTCGTTGGGACTGCTACGGGGTCCCTTCACGATGGAAGGAGAATGAAGCAATCGTCGTCCACCTCAAGCACCATGCCGGTTGTGAGCAGGTGGTCAAGGGCTTCATCGGTTTCGGCATCGTCGATGTTGGAGGCGCGAGTGTGGTCAAAGATGGCTTGGAGGGTGGCGACAGGTTCACCGCTGGCCAAGGCTTGTTCGATGGACATGACGACGGACTGGCAGGCTATGGCAAGGAGAGGGTCGTCGGTGTTGGCATCGGGTAAGAGGTCGAGGAAGATGTTGGAGGGGTGGTGCTCCTCGCCCTCCATCTGTCCTTGACTCGGAGATTCGGTGGCCCGTTCTCCTAGGCCTCGAAGAGCGTGAGGTTCGTTCAGGTCAAAACAGTCAAACAGGTTTCGCTGATGCGGGTCATCCCTATCTTGCGCACTCGTTTCGGATGGCTCCAATCGCCGGCCGAGGTCGTCGAGGCGTTGAAGCCGCTGGTCGACCATGACCTTCTCTCTTAGGAGGTCAATGGCCAAGAGGTCCATGGCCATGTTCGCTTGCTCCACCAGCCAATCGTGCACGTTCCACTGCGGGTTGACTCCGAGCATGGCGTCGGCGAGCTGGTGCACTTCCGGGGGTAAATCCTTCAGCGAAACACGCCGTTCCTGGCTGTTTTTGTGCTCGTCTGCCATGATGTTTCTTCTCACTTGACAGCCTATGAAACATCCCCTTGGCCACAACCGAGAAGATCCGTTTTGAGCAGTTTTTCACGCCTTTTCAATCGGGGAGCACCTCGTTTCTCCGGGGGCCGTCCCGTTCTGTCGAAAGGGTCGCGTTCATGTAGAAGCGCCATGTGCGAGGAGGCATGAGTGACCATCGCATCACGGTTCTGCCAGGCGACGGGACGGGTCGAGAAGTGGCGCTAGAGGCGCAACGCATCCTCGATACCATTCAGGAGCACTCCAATCACGGCTTCACCCAGACGGTCATTCCTTGCGGTGGAGAACACTACAAAGCCACCGGAGAAGAATGGGCTGAGGGCTCCTTTGACTTTTGCAAAAACGAAACGGACGCCATTTTCCTGGGTGCCATCGGTTATCCAGGTGCGCGCCTCCCAAACGGCGACCTCGCTGGCGGCTCGGTCATCTTGGGGCTTCGAAGCGGTCTTGACCTCTATGCCAACGTCCGTCCAATCAAACTCTACGAGGGCGTCCCCCACAAGATTCACGGTGGCTTCCGCCAAATTTGGGAACCGGGCATGGTCGACATGACCATTCTCCGAGAAAACACCGAGGGGCTCTACCACGCCCTTCTTCGCCGTTCTGCCGACCGAGCCCAAGGCCGAGAAGAGTACGAACCCGGGCCCATGACCTTCCCTGGACTGGACGGCGAGGTCGCTTACGACCCCCGCCCCATTTCTCGAAACGGCTCGGAACGCCTGATTCGAATGGGCTTTGAAATCGCTGAGACCCGCAACGGCGCACCTGCTGACGGCGTTCGCCGTGTTTCTTGCATTGACAAATCCAACGTCACCCGAGGATGCCAACTCTTCCGCTCCACCTTTGACGACGTCGCTTCAGAGTACCCTGGTACCGAGGCCGATTACGGCTATATCGACGCTTTCATGCAGTGGATCACCCGCTCGCCCGAGCACTACGACACCGTCGTGACTTCCAACATGTTCGGCGATATTTCCACCGACCTTGGGGCCGTTCTTCAGGGCGGCATGGGCATGGCGGCTTCGGGCAACATCGGTGATGACCACGCCTTCTTCGAGCCGGTGCACGGCTCCGCTCCCAAACACGCTGGACAGAACAAGGTCAACCCCATCGCCTCCATCAACTCCATTCAGATGATGATGGATTACCTCGGTCGAAAAAACAACGACGACGACCTCGTCGCCGTTGGACGCCTCATCGACGAGAGCGTGGCTGACCACCTCAAGGAAGGAAAGCACCTGACGTACGACATCGGCGGAACAGCCTCGTGCTCAGATGTTGGAGAAGGTATCGCCAACCGACTTGCAGCGAAGCTCAAGGAACGCTGAAGCCGAGCAAAGGGTAGCGAGTGTACTGGGGGACTGAACACCCATTGTACTTCTCCATAATGTCTTGAGGGATATGTAAG
>MDTD01112614.1_pt1 | contig 15952 bp, 13 predicted proteins | sample 811221 | NCBI WGS metagenome assembly MDTD01 (sample SAMN05326646, study PRJNA326480) | marine metagenome | isolation source: seawater | place: Pacific Ocean: South West | collected 2011 | reverse complement strand
TTGATTTTTTATATTAAAGTTTGCGTTAAATCAAAGACCCTTTTATCCAAGGGAGGATTGAACCTTTTTTACTACTGATTTAAAGGCTTCTGGATTATTGTAGGCTAATTCAGCTAAAACTTTTCTATCAAGTTTAATTTTAGATTTAGCCAAACCATTAATAAACTTTGCGTATGTTAGGCCCTCTGCCCTTACGCCAGCATTAATCCTTTGTATCCATAAGGATCTAAATTCTCTTTTTTTAGCTCTTCTATCACGGTAAGCATATTGCATCGCTTTTTCCATAGCTTGACGAGCTATTCTAATAGTATTTTTTCTTCTTCCGTATTGGCCTTTAACTTTTTTTAAAACTTTTTTATGTTTCGCTCTACTAACTACTCCTCGTTTCGTTCTGGCCATATTATCCCCTTAAGTTATATGGCATATACGATTTGACAATTTTTGAGTCTTGTTTTGTCATTATAGTAGTGCCTCTTTGTTTTCTGATTTGTGAGTTAGTTCTTTTAATCATACCGTGACGTTTTCCAGCTTGAGGCATTTTAATTTTACCTGATGCTGTAAATCTAAATCTTTTTTTTGCTGAGCTTTTAGTTTTTAGTTTTGGCATAAATATTTCGGTCTTATATAGACATTATCATATCTTATCAAGTCGCTAATATTATCAATTTAAATAGGCTGAATAATCATTACCATTTGTTTGCCCTCAAATTTTGGCTGACTTTCAACTTTAGCTATATCTTTAGTCTCTTCAATTATCTTATTCATTAGTTCTTTGCCTAGATTGGTATGTTGCATTTCTCTTCCTTTAAATCTAACTGTAAACTTTACTTTATCACCTTTGCTAATAAATTTTTTTGCATTTTTAATTTTAAAATTATAATCGTGAGTTTCTGTTCCGGGTCTTAGTTTAATCTCTTTTAAAGAGACAATCTTTTGTTTTTTTTTTGCCTGATTAGCTTTTTTTTGTAAATCATATTTATATTTACCCATGTCCATTATTTTACAAACAGGTGGATTTGTATTTGGAGATATTTCGATTAAATCTAAAGTTTCTTGCTTTGCCAATTCAATAGCTTTTTTAAGAGGCATAACCCCAAGATTGCTACCATCGCTACCGATCACTTGGACATCTAAAGATCTTATACGTTCATTTGCTCTTGGTCCCTGAGGTTTAGTTCGTCTATGAAAATAATTTGGTTTTGAATTTGACACTTAGTTTAAAGGCATCTTATTGAGGTCTAACATAAGTTTAAATAGATCTGCTTTTTTCATCACTTGTTGTTTATCTGACCCTAATTTTCGAATTGTTACAGTATTATCTGTTACTTCTTTTTTACCACAAACAATAATAAATGGTATTTTTGCTAAAGAGTGTTCTCTAATCTTATAATTTATTTTTTCATTTCTTAAATCCATTTCACATTTTATACCTTCTTTAAATAAATCTTCAAATAATTTTTTAACATAGTTATTGTTTTCGTCTGTTATAGAACATACTACTACTTGAGCTGGTGAAAGCCAAAAGGGTAATTTACCTGCATAGTTTTCAATCAAAATTCCAATAAATCTTTCTAGTGAGCCAAACAAAGCTCTATGTAACATTACAGGAATTTTTTTTGTCCCATCTTTGGACACATAAGAAGCGCCAAGTCTTTCTGGTAAGTTTAAATCTACCTGAAGAGTTCCGCATTGCCAATCTCTTCCTATAGCATCTCTTAAAACAAATTCAATTTTTGGACCGTAGAAAGCACCTTCACCTTTGTTTATAGTATACTTAAGTTTCGATTTTTTTATTGCAGTTAGGAGAGCAGCTTCAGATTTATCCCAAACACTGTCATCTCCAACTCTCTTTTCTGGCCTGTCTGAGTACTTTAATATAATATCCTCAAATCCTAAATCTTTGTAGATTTCTAGAATTAAATTTGTGACTGACAGCGACTCGTCCGTGATTTGATCTTCGGTACAAAAAATATGTGCATCGTCTTGAGTAAAAGCTCTAACTCTTAGTAAGCCGTGTAATGCTCCTGAAGGTTCGTATCTATGCACTTTTCCAAATTCCGAAAGTTTAAGAGGTAAGTCCCTATAACTTTTTAGTCCTTGATTAAAAACCTGAACGCAACCTGGACAATTCATAGGTTTAACTGCAAATGTTTTTTCATCAGGGGTTTCTGATGTGAACATATGTTCTCCAAATTTTTCCCAATGGCCTGATTTTTCCCATAAAGTTTTATCTAAAAGTTCTGGAGTATTTATCTCTTTGTAACCTGCTAATCTTTGTTTCATCCTCATATATTCAATCAATCTTTGAAACAGTAACCAACCTTTCTCATGCCAAAAAACTGAGCCTGGGCTTTCTTCCCTAAAATGAAATAAATCCATTTCTTTGCCAAGCTTTCTATGATCTCGTTTTTCGGCCTCTTCTAATCTATGTAAGTAACTATCTAAATCTTTTTTTGAATTCCAACATGTTCCATAAATTCTTTGTAGCATTTCATTATTAGAATCTCCCCTCCAGTAAGCACCTGAAACTTTGGTTAATTTAAATGCTTTTCCAATTTTACTTGAGGAAGCTAAGTGTGGTCCCCGACATAAATCATGCCAAGTATCACCATGATGATACACGGAAAGTTCTTCATTTTCAGGAATACTCTCGATAATTTCAGCTTTATATTTTTCTCCTAGCTTTTTAAAATGGGATATTGCTTTATCTCTTTTCCAGACCTCACGTTTCGTTTTGACATCCCTATCAATTATTTCTGACATTTTTTTTTCTATTCTTTCTAAATCTTCGCTGGTAAAAGGATCTTTTCTTGCAAAGTCATAATAAAAACCGTTTTCTATTACTGGGCCAATAGTGACTTGTGTGCCAGGATACAGCTCTTGAACGGCCATTGCCATTATATGTGCAGCATCATGTCTAATCACCTCCAAGCCTTCTTTGTCTTCGGAAGTAATAATTCTTACCTTTGAGTCTTTTGTTATTTTGTGACTTAAATCTTTAAGTTCGCCATCAACTTCCATTATAAGAGCAGATTTCTCCAACGACTTACTAATTTTTTTTGTTACTTCAAAACCACTTATTGATTTTGTAAAAGGAATCTTTTTACCGTCTATTAATTGAATTTGAGGCATTATTTTTTTAATAATTTCTTATATTCCCTTAAATTAGAATCGCACATCACTTCAACATCAAATTTTTTTGTAATGTTTTTTCTACCCTCGTTTCCCATTAATTTCAACTCTTCTTGATTTAATTGAATAACAGTATTTAAATGTTTCGCAAGTTCTCTTGGGTCATCATATTTGTATAAAAAACCAGTTTTTTTATTCAAAACTGTTTCTTTAGACCCACCTATATTGCTTGCAATTATTGGTTTACACATTGATTGAGATTCAACAGCGACTCGACCAAAAGCTTCGGGTTCGATTGAAGCTGAAACGACAACATCAGCGAGGGAGTAAGCTAGAGGCATTTCTTTACAATAAGAGATAAATTTTACTTTTTTAGTTAAGCTGTATCTCTCTACTAAACTAAAAAGTTTTTTAGTATAAACTTTTCTTCCTTGATCAGAACCAAGTAAAACTGCTTGAAAATTTGTTATATTATAATCTTCAATAAGTATATTTAAAGCGTCAATAAATTTTTCTTGTCCTTTCCAGTAAGTTAATCTCCCAGGTAATAAAATTGTAAATTTATTTGGGTCTAGATTCCATTCTTTTTTTAGTTTCTCTTGTTTTAAGATAGAAATATTCTTATGATTAAAATAATCAATATTTATTCCTCTAAAAATTACCCTTAATTTTTTTTTTTATTTAAATATTCACTGTAGTTCTCATTAATATGACTAAAAATAAAGTTTGAACCAGCAATTGTTAATTTTGATCTAAGCATAATACTATTATAAAATTTTTTTATCTTATTTTTAAAATTATAGGTACCGTGAAATGTAGTAACAAATACTGTATTAGTAATGATACAAGCAAAATAACATGCCCAAGCAGGGGCTCTACTTCTTGCATGTACTATATTTATTTTTTTTATTAATATTAAAAATGAAATTAATACTGCATTAAAAAAAATTATTACTGGATTTTTGGAGTGTACTGGTATTCTAAATACATTCACTTTATTTTTTTTAACAAATTTTAATAATTCGCCACCTGAAGTTGCTATAAATGAGCCGCAATCTTGTTCAGCTAAATAATGAGCAATATCGTAACATCCGGTTTCCGCGCCGCCATATCCAAGTTTTGGAATTACTTGTAATACATTTATTTTAACTGCCATATCTATTAATATATACTAGTAAATTATGTGATCCTAATATGAAAAAATTTAAATTTATAAAATTATCTAATACAAAAAAACTTAGATATTCAATTAATTACTTCGAAAAAAAACTTTATGTGATTTTTTTACACGGATTTATGTCAAATATTGAAGGAAAAAAACCTAAAACAATCTTAAAGTTTGCAAAGAAAAATAAGTTAGGATTTTTAAGTCTGGAGTATTCTGGACATGGCAGATCTTCGGGAAAGTTTACTAGAGGCAACATAAGTATTTGGTCTAATGATACAAAAAGAATAATTAAAAGAATAGTTAAAAAAAACAACTTTATTTTGATTGGATCAAGTATGGGTACTTGGATTGCGCTAAATCAATTTAAACACTTTAAATCACAAATAAAAGGATTAATTGGTATCGGTTCTGCCCCAGAATTTTTAAAACGATTAATGTGGAACAAATTTCCAAAAAAAATAAAAAAAGAGTTACGTGAAAAAAGAAAAGTGCTAATTAAAAGTGGTGATTACGAGTATCCAATTACTTTGCAGTTAATTAGAGACGGAGAGAAAAATAAAGTTTTAAATAAAAAGATAAATTTAAATATAGCTGTGACAATGATACATGGTAAAAAGGATGATGTTGTTCCAATAAGTTTTTCAAGATTAGTCCTTAAAGTATTCAGCAATGCGAAAAAGAAAATTGTAATTATAAAAAATGGTGATCATAGTTTATCTAATCAAAATTTTTTAAAAAGAATTATTAATGAGTTAAATCTTATTATTAAATATGTAGCTTAAACCCTCTTTATAAGTTGGATATTTTAAATTATAATTAAAAAATTCTTTCATTTTTTTATTATCTACTTTTTTTGAATCTTTATAAAAATTTTTTAACATTTCACCTTCAACTTCTTCAAGATTGATCGTATTTGGTTTCGCTACGTTTAATAATCTTGCGCCATAAGCAGCGACTTCAATTTGCGAAGCTGGTTTGTCATCGCAGATATTATAAATTTCATTATTTTTAAAGTTATCTATAGATTTAAATAATATATTAGCTATGTCTTCAACATGAATTCTTGAAAAAAAATGATTTTTTTTGTCAACTATTTGTAATTTGCCAAGCTGCAGCCTTTTTAAAATATTATTTTGATTAGAGTAAATTCCTGCTAGTCTAAAAATTTGTAATGGAAAATTATTTTTTGTCGATAAAGATTTCCACGCATTTTCAGCTTCCAATCTATTTACCCCATTAGAAGATGTTGGTTTGGTTATACTTTTTTCATTTACCCACTCACCGTTATGATCTCCATAAACACTTGTAGCTGACAAGTATGTGATCCATTTACAGTTTTTAATATTTTTTAAATTTGCATCAAAATAGTTAGCTACAATGTCTTTTCCTTCAACAGGTGGAACAGAAATTAATATATGGTTCGCTTCTTCTAATTTTAATTTTATAGAAGCATCAAATTTATCTTTATTAAACATGTAAGAATTTATTTTTAAATTATTAAATTCTATTTGATGAGTTTCTTGTCTCGAGGTAATACTTAAATTTAAATCTTTTTTTTCACTTATTAATTTGTTTACAAAACACTCTGCAACTTGGCCAAAGCCAAAGCAAAACAATTTAAGTTTATTCATTAACCTGCTTTCTTTACGTGAGGCTTTAAACTGATTGGATTATCTAATTTATCTAACATTTCTACTGGGCAAACTTGCTTAAAATTTTTCAATTCTATATCAAAATTATCTAATATTTTTTTGGCTTTTTTAGATTCTGTTAGAGTTTGAAACTCAAAAATATTTTTTTTTAAAAATTTTTTCCAATACTCTGTCTCCACATTTTGCCAAACAATCGATCCAGGGTTAGCGAAGTTTTCAAATTCATTTTTCTCATCATAAATAAAGGCCATACCGCCGGTCATTCCTGCTCCAAAATTGTCTCCAACTGCCCCTAATATAATTGCCGTGCCTCCTGTCATATATTCACATCCATGAGCGCCACAACCTTCAACAATCGCGAAACTTCCAGAGTTTCTCACCGCAAATCTCTCACCTGCTTGGCCAGAGGCATAAAGCTTACCTGTGGTAGCTCCATATAAAACTGTATTGCCTATTATCGTATTTTGATCAGCTACCAATTTACTTTTCAGAGAAGTTTTAACAATTATCTTACCTCCCGACAGACCTTTTCCAACATAATCATTACAATCACCTTGTATTGTGAGACTTATGCCTTTAGTCAAAAATGCTCCTAGTGACTGTCCGGCTGAACCAGTAAGTTTAATATTAATTGTATCATCATTTAGTTTTCCATTTCCATATTTTTTATAAACGTGATGAGATAGTCTTGTCCCAACAGATCTAGAAGTGTTTTCAATTTCATATTCAAAATTGTTTTTTTCCAAAGGATCAATCTTATCTTTAATATCAGACCATATTTTTTCGTCCAAAGTTTCAGGCACTTGATTTATATGTTTGTCTTTACAATATCTTAAGTTTTCACCTGGATCAGCTTGAACTAATAAAGGATTTAAGTCTAAGTCATCTAAATTTGATGCGCCTTTATTAACTTGTGAAAGTAAATCAGTTCGTCCAATAATTTCATTAATGGATTTAAATCCTAGTGATGCTAAAATTTCTCTTACTTCAGTAGCCACAAATTTAAATAAATTCACAACTTTTTCTGGAGTTCCAGTAAATTTTTCACGTAAAGAAGAATCTTGACTGCAAACTCCGACGGGACAAGTATTAGAGTGACATTGTCTTACCATTATACATCCCATAGCAACCAAAGAAGAAGTTCCCATACCATACTCCTCAGCACCCATCATTGCCGCAATTACTACATCTCTACCGGTTTTGAGTCCCCCATCAGTCCTGAGTGTAACGTTATGTCTTAAGTTATTTAAAGTTAAAATCTGGTTAGCTTCGGTTAAACCCATTTCCCAAGGTATACCGGCATATTTAATACTTGTTTGAGGGCTTGCACCAGTTCCGCCTGAATGGCCAGAAATTAGTATGATATCTGCTTTTGCTTTCGCTACTCCAGCAGCAATAGTGCCTATACCAGTTGAAGCTACTAGTTTTACACCTACTCTTGCTTTTGGATTTATTTGTTTTAAATCATAAATTAGTTGGGCCAAATCTTCGATGGAATAAATGTCGTGGTGTGGTGGTGGAGAAATTAAAGTTACACCCGGAGTTGAATGTCTAAGTCTTGCTATCTCAGCAGTTACTTTAAAACCTGGTAGTTGACCTCCCTCACCAGGTTTCGCACCTTGAGCAATTTTGATTTCTATTTCATTCGCATTATTTAAATAATCCACAGTTACACCAAATCTTGCTGAGGCTATCTGTTTGACCCTTGAGTTTGCACTATCGCCATTAGGTAAAATTTTAAATCTTTTTTCATCTTCACCTCCCTCGCCGCTACAAGAAGCTCCTTTGATTCTATTCATACCAGTAGCGAGAGTCTCATGAGCCTCTGCAGACAAAGCTCCATGTGACATGCTTCCGCTCCCAAACCTCTTAAGTATTTCCTCAATTGACTCTACTTCATCTATTCTTACTTCCTTTTCAGGAGATTTAAATTCTAATAAGTCTCTTATATTAATTGGGGGCAAATTGTGTATACCAGCGGAGTATCTTTTGTACTGATCATAAGAACCGCTTCCAACTGCGCTTTGAAGAAGATGAATTAATCTACCTTGATATTGATGATCTTCACCACTTTTTCTATACCTATAAAGTCCACCAATAGGTAAAGTGAAGACATTTTTAGCATTAAACTTTACATGCAATTCTTTAATTTTTTTCTCGATACCTATAACACCAATGCCTGAAATTCTTGAGGACATTCCTGGAAAATAATCTGAAACTATTGCTCTACTGAGACCTACAGCCTCAAAATTGCAACCACCTCTATAAGAACTGATCACAGATATTCCCATCTTTGACATTATTTTAAGTAGACCTGCATCAATTGATTTTTTAAACTTTGCTACGCAGCTTTCAAAGTCGGCTTTACCAAATAATTTTTTTTCGTATCTTTGATAAATACTGTCAATAGCTAAATATGGGTTCACCGTTGTTGCACCCACCCCAATTAAAATTGCAAAGGAGTGTGTGTCTAAGGCATCAGAGCATTCAACATTTAGCGAACAATAACCTCTTAAACCAAGCTTTACCAGATGAGAATGAACTGCTCCGACTGTTAATATACTTGGTATGCATGCTCTTTGATTTGTAATACTTTTATCCGATAAAATTAAACATGTGCTTCCCTCTCTTACCGATGTTTCAGCCTCCTCCCTTATAGCCTCAATTCTATCTTTTAAAGAGGTGGTTATATCAAATGTACAATCTATTATTTTTAATTTTTTTGAAAAGAATTTCTTAAACTTTTTAAATTGAGAATTTGTTAATATGGGGCTATCCAAGACATAAATGTTTTCTTCAGTCAAATTATCAAAATCTAAAATATTACCTAAGTTTCCAAATCTTGTTTTTAAACTCATGACTTTATTTTCTCTTAGGGAGTCGATCGGAGGATTAGTCACTTGACTAAAATTTTGTCTGAAATAATGAGATACTGGTCTAAAATGACTTGAAAGAACAGCAACTGGAGTATCATCACCCATAGAGCCTGATGCTTCTTTACCTTCTTCTGCCATCGGATGTAAGATTAATTCTAAATCTTCAACACTTAATCCAGATAAGTATTGTCTCTTCCTTAATTCTTCTCCGGTAAAATTAGGATTTTCATTTTCCTTCGAAATCTTCTTCTCTAAATCAATTATCTGCTTACTATAATTTTTATAGTCTTTTGCTAATAAATCTTTTATTTCTTTATCCTTAAATAATTTCCCTTTTTTCAAATCTATTGCAATAATTTGACCAGGTCCTAATTTTCCTTTTTCAATAATTTTCTCCTCTGGAATTTTTATCATCCCAGTTTCTGAGCCTGCAAAAAATAAATCGTCAGATGTAATTGTATAACGTAAAGGCCTCAAGCCATTTCGATCAGAAGATGCTAGAACCCATTTAGCGTCGGTTGCGCAGATTGCTGCTGGACCATCCCAAGGTTCAATAGTGCTATTTAAAAAATTAAATAAATCTTGATGATTTTTTGGCACAGTTTTACTTCGTTTAGACCAAGCATCTGGTATCATCATTAACTTTATTAATGGTGCTAATTTCCCTGAATGAACTAGTAATTCAAAAACATTATCTAGGGCGCCAGAGTCTGATGTGCTTCTTATAACAGGTTTTAAATTCTTAACATCTTTAAACAATGAACTTGACATGTCTTGTTCATGAATTTTCATCCAATTAATATTTCCTTTAAGTGTGTTGATTTCACCATTGTGAGCTAAAGTTCTAAAGGGTTGTGCTAGATCCCAAGATGGAAAAGTATTTGTTGAATATCTTTGATGAAATACAGCAAATCTTGAAGTTAGTTTGACGTCATTTAAGTCAGGATAAAACTCCGAGAGCATTTCCGCCAAAAACATACCCTTATAAACAATTGATCTAGAGCTAAAGGAACATATATAAAATTCTTTAAGCTGACTTTCCCTAGCGATTTTTTCAATTTTTTTTCTTGTTTCAAAAAGATCTCTCTCCAGGTCGTTGGTTTTTAAACTTTCGTTCTTTTTAAACATCACTTGAGCTATTTCGGGTCGACTTTGGTCAGCTGTTTTTCCTAATACACTTGGGTTAATTGGAACTTGTCTCCAGCCGTAAATATAGTAATTGCCATCTAATAAAGCTGACTCGATAATTTCTCTACATTTTTCTTGTTCCGCAAAATCAGTTCTTGGTAAAAAAACCATTCCAACACAGATTCTTTTTTTATCATCAGGAGTGTGTCCTGTTGCAAGAATTTTTTCTTTAAAAAAGTCTGGTGCAATTTCAATTTGTATCCCCGCTCCATCTCCAGATTTTCCATCTGCATCCACAGCTCCTCTATGCCAAATTGCTTTTAGTGCCTCTATTCCGTATTCTACTATCTTTCTAGATTTTTTTCCGTTAGTTGAAGCGATCAATCCTACTCCACATGCATCGTGTTCCATAGAGGACTTGTAGTTGTGAGTTTTTTCTAAAAGTAGTTTATTTTTTTTGTAATTTTTCATTTTAGGCTGCAACAGTAGATTTATTTTTATTTACATTAGATTGTAAATATTTTTCGATTTGAGTTGCAGCATCCCTTCCATCTCTGATAGCCCAAACAACAAGTGATGCGCCTCTCACAATATCGCCCGCAGCAAAAACTCCATTTAGATTTGTTTGCATAGTATTCAGATCAATCTTTATTGTTCCCCATTGTGAAACTACTAAGTCTTCAGCATTAAATAATTTAGGTAAATTCTCAGGATCGAATCCAAGAGATTTAATTACCAAGTCTGCTTTAATTTTAAACTCCGAACCAACCTCGATCTCAGGTTTTCTTCTTCCAGAAGTGTCTGGTTGACCTAGTTTCATTTTATTTACTTCAACTGCTTCTACTTTAGTTTTTCCAATAAAACTTTTAGGGCTTGTAAGCCAAACAAACTCTACTCCCTCTTCAATTGCATTTCCCACTTCTCGCGCTGATCCTGGCATATTTTCTCTGTCTCTTCTGTATAAACATTTTACAGATTTTGCTTTTTGTCTGACAGATGTTCTTACACAATCCATAGCAGTATCTCCACCGCCAATTACGACTATATCTTTACCCTCTGCATTTAAAGTTCCGTCATCGAATAATTTTACATTATCACCCAATCCTTTTCTATTAGACGCGGTTAAAAATTCCATTGCTGGAAAAATATTATTTAAATCATGACCAGGTATATTTATTTCTCTAGCCTTATAAACTCCAGTTGCTATCAAAATTGCATCATGTTTCTTTCTTAATTCTTCTAAAGTTTTATTTTTACCTACCTCGAAGTTTTGAATGAATTTTATTCCACTATCTCTTAGAAGTTTTGTTCTTCGCTCAACAACAAACTTTTCTAATTTAAAATTAGGTATTCCATATATTAATAATCCTCCTGGTCTGTCGTATCTATCGTAAATAGTTACTTGATATCCTGATTTTCTAAGCTCTTCTGCGCATGCAAGGCCTGCTGGTCCAGCACCGATTATTCCTACTGATTGTTTTAATTCTCTTTTGACTTTAATCGGTTTAACCCAACCTTTATCCCATGCTGTGTCGTTGATATATTTTTCTATTGATCCAATTGTTACCGTTCCATGTCCAGATTGTTCAATTACACAATTCCCTTCGCAGAGTCTATCTTGAGGGCAAATTCTTCCACAAACCTCTGGCATGTTATTTGTGCTTTGAGATATTTCATATGCTTCTTTTAATCTTCCCTCTGCCGTTAATTTTAACCAATCAGGAATATTGTTACTTAATGGACAGTGTATCTGACAGAAAGGTACCCCACATTGAGAACATCTACTAGATTGCTCTCTTGCCTTATCAGTAATATATTCGTTATAAATTTCATTAAAATCACCTGTCCTTTTTGAGGTACTTCTTTTAATAGGTGTCTCTTGTTTTAAGTCAACAAACTGAAGCATTTTTTTTTTCATAAGTTGGTCAAATTAGTAAAAATAACTATTTATTCATAGAAAATAAAGGTCAATACCAATTACCTATATTTTATAAAGCCTTTAATTTTAATGTTATTTTTTGCATACCTGATATGCATTTGAGAATGTCATCAAAAAAACAACCTTAAATTTTAAAAAAAAATTATGCTTGAAGTATTAATTTTATCTATAGTGCAGGGAATAACAGAGTTCATTCCTATAAGTTCATCCTCGCATCTAATTATAATTTCTGAGTATATTGATTTTGAAAATCAAAGTCTATCGATTGACGTTAGCTTACATATAGGTTCATTTCTAGCTGTAATTTCTTATTTTTACAAAGACGTCATAAATTTTGCCAAAAATAAAGATCTATTTTTAAAAATTGTGGTTTCATCTATTCCAGTAATAATTACAGGTTGGTTTTTTGTTCGTACTAATATTATTGAAAATTTAAGAAATATTGAAATAATTGGTTGGACCACAATCATCTTTGGAATATTACTTTTTGTAAGCGATAAATTTAAGCTAGATAAGAATATTCAAAAAAATTTTAATTTCAAAACAGCTTTAATTATTGGTTTTTGTCAAATAGCTTCATTAATACCTGGTGTAAGTAGATCGGGTATAGCAATTACTGCAGCGAGATTTCTTAAATTTGAAAGATTTGATGCAACAAAGATATCTTTTCTATTATCAATACCTATACTAGCAGCTGTCACTGTTTTTGGGATAAAAAACATTTTTATGTCTGAAAATATGGAATTTTCTATTTTAAACTTATTTGCAATTCTTTTTTCTTTTATTATTTCATTTATTACGATTAAATATTTTATTAGATATATTAAGAAATTTAACTTAAATTTATTTGTTTTATATAGGATTTTTTTAGGGCTAGGGTTGCTTTTTTTAAGCTACTCATAAAATAAAAGTAAATGAGATTAATATTATCAAAACAATTACGAAAAATATTATAACTGCTTTATTTAAAGGGATATTTAATTTCATTATATCAATTAATAAAATTTTTTCTTAATTTTTTCAATACCGTATAAGCTTAATAAAATTTGAATTGTTAATAAAGATAGACTGTATCTTGGAAGTATAAAGAAAAAAGAGAAAAGCCCTAAATTAGCAAAATAATATATAATGAAAAAATTTGATAAGTTAATTGAGAAATTTGCAATCGCTATTATGCCTATTAGCGTACCAACTGATAAAATTAGTTTTGGAATTATATGAAATAATGAGTAATAATTTGGATAAGTTGAATTTATATCAATAAACATAAAGGAGAAAAATTTTTTGAGATATAATTTAAAATACTTTATTGGATCATCTTTGATATATGTTACTGCTTTTTTTAATAAAATTTCATCTTTGAGTAAATCATGTTTTGGAATAGGGCCCTTGTCGTACAATTCTTCAAGCTCTAATCTAACGCCAGGTACAACATTTTCTACATTAAGAAACATTCCAGTTCCCTCAACGACTGTATTAGGGTGATTACCTTTTAGCAAATTATAACCAAAAGATTTAGTGATCGTAATTACACCAAAAATTTTGTAATTACGATAAATATAAGGTGAAATTAAAATAGTAATTATCAAAATAATAAAAAAAATGTTAAGAAAATTTTTTTGTTTAACTAACAAATAGATAATTGAAAAAATTATAAATATAAAAAATTCTCCTCTCAAAAGAATTAATAATGCAGAGGCCAAAGAAAAAATTAAAATATTATTTTTAAAAAGACCTTTATAAATTTTTATAAAACTTAATAAAAAAATATTTATTAAAAACACCTGTAATGTAACGGAAGAAATTTGAGAAATAGCATACACATTTAAAGGAAATATTGTAAATATAAGAGTTCCAAATAAGCTTATATTCTCTGAGAATAATTCTAAAAAGATTTTATAACATAAAAGAATTGATATTACTGAAAATGTTAATTGAATTAAAAATACGGTATTCAAAAAAATGTTTATATCATTTATTAGCAATTTAATGAGATATAAGAATATAGGGTATAAAGGTGGCATAAAAATATTAGGCACTGGCACGCCATTAACCGATCTGACACTTAAAATTTTATTATTTTCTAGATTATCAAGCATTATTGGCCATTCATTAACTAACTTTACGTCACCGAAAAAATAAATTGAGAACAATCCAGATACCACTCCAGTGAATAATAAAAAGTTTATCTTTTTATTTAAAATCTCTCTCATAATCCTAATCTTTTTGATGTTTCTGATTGATAAATTTTAAGTTTATCAAAAGATTTAAGTTTATTTCTAAAATCATCAACTTCTTGATAACAGGACTCGAAAGTTGTTCTGCCTAGTCTTGAATCTTTAATTATTGATGGCAAAATTGAGAGATTAACGCAAACTTTATCTATTTCATCCATAAAGATTCTATTTTTTTTTATATTTGTGTAATCTATTGTCATACAAATTTTTGTATCCTCAAATCTTAAAAATTTTTGCTCCCCGCTCATGTTCTTAAATGATAATAAAGTTATATTTGGATTATGTTTATTAAATAAGAATCTAAACTGATCAAAAAATTCATCGATTTTATTATCTGGTATTAATAGCTGACTTTCTAGAAAACCTCTTTTACCAAAAAAATAAAAATAACTTTCTTTTCCATAGAAAGGAAATATCACCTTTGTAAAAGCTTCTCTTTTATTAATAGAAAACAATTTGTTTAGATTTAAAAACAATTCATTAGCAATTTTAATGGATATCTTATTCCATAAAGAAAAAAAAGGTAAAAAGGGATATTTAAAGTTTGTGTTAGGTACCAAGTGTATTTTTTCTTTTTTTGCTTCTGGGCTATTTTCGAAAACTATTCCTTCACCAAGATGTTCTGATCCGTCAGCACGGTTCCACGAATATATATAGGAATTTTCATTTATACTTTTACTTTTAATTAATTCTACACAATGTTTTAAAGATTTTACGTAGTTTTTTTTGGTTCTAAATTCTTGGGCATTTAAATTGGATAATTTTAAAGTTATATTTACTATACTGCCAGTTAATCCAAGTCCACCGATTGTTAATTCAAATATTTCTTTGTTTTCATTTTTTGAAAGATTTAACCAACCATTAGATTTATGAAATAATAAAATATTTTTTATTGAATTTCTAATTGTCCCATGATTTGCACAAGATTTTCCATGAGAGTTTGTTGCTACAATACCTCCTAATGTTAATGAGGGATAGCCAGGAAGCTGCGGAATCCATAAATTATGCTTTAGCGTAAAATTCAAAAACTCAGCTAAAGTGATTCCACTTTCAACTGTAATTTCTTTTTTTTCTAAATCAAAATCTAAGATCTTATTAAATCTTTTAAAATTTATAGAAAGAGTGTTCTCACCAAAACTTAAAGGACTATAAGATAAATTTGATCCTGAGCTAATTAGTTTATCATTATCCTTAGAAATTTTTTCTAATTCTTCATACTTGTTTGGCTCTTTAAAAAAAGTTTTGATTGAATAATTTCTATCAAAAGAAAAAAACGGTCTATTTTTAAATTCTTCCATACAAATTATTTTTTAAAATTAAGATATAATTTAATCATATCTATTATTGTTAGTATAATATTCTTTAAACTTACCGAAGATCCACTGCCAAATGTTCTTGGATAAGTGTGAATACCCACTTCGCTCACTGTAATTCCTGAATATTTGCTTTTAATGGCAAGCTCAGCGCCTATAAATGAGCTATTAGTTTTTAAAGATACTTTTTTGAAAATCTTTTTATTTATTAATCTTGATCCAGTTGAGATATCTTTAAATGATATAGAAAATAACATTCTTAAGATAGCGTTATATACCCATGATATTACTATTCTACTAGTATTATATTTTTTTTTAAATCTATAGGTGATTATTAAATCTGATTTGTTTGCAAATTTAATTAATTTTTTTAAATCTCCTACATCATACTCATCATCACCATCAGTTTGGAAAACCCATTTATATTTACAATTTCTTAATCCAGTTTTTATAGCTGCTCCATAACCAAGATTTTTTTTATGAAAAATAACTTTAATATTTTTTTTA
>MDTD01178236.1_pt1 | contig 15953 bp, 15 predicted proteins | sample 811221 | NCBI WGS metagenome assembly MDTD01 (sample SAMN05326646, study PRJNA326480) | marine metagenome | isolation source: seawater | place: Pacific Ocean: South West | collected 2011 | reverse complement strand
TAAGAAATTAAACTTTTTAAATTTCTAAAATTATCATTTTTTTTTAATACATAATATCTTATTCCCATCAATTTTAATAAATTAGTCGTTATTGATCCTTTAACTTTATGTTGAGGTTCATCTTTTACATTGGGGGCACCTCTCCATCCAATCAGGAGTAAACAAGGTAAACTATAAACATTTTTGTGATTAAGAGATGTTAATGGATTAATAGAATTTCCAAGTCCTGAATTTTGCATGAAAATACAAGGTAATTTTTTAGTTGCTAAATGATAACCAGCACCGAATGATATTGCAGTCCCTTCATTAGATGTAATAAAATGATTTTTTTCATTTTGGATCTCAAACGAAAAACTTTTTAAAATACTATCAGGTACACCACAAAAAAAGCTAATACCATTTTTTTTTAAAAAAGAAATTAATTTTTTAGATTTAATCATGTTGATTTATTTCATCCATTGCTATGACTTCGTCACAGACCTCTATTATTTTTTTTTTGTGGGATATTATAAAAATAATCCTATCTTTTTTTAATGACAAAATATTTTTTACTAAAAAGTTTTCATTATTTGCATCAAGTGAACTAGTAAATTCATCTAAGAAAACTACCTCTCTATCACTGTAAACAGCTCTTGCAAAACCTATTCTTTGCTTTTGACCTTCTGAAATATTTTTTCCTGCCTCGGATAGAATATAATTAGACTCATTTTTATAATTCATAAAATCATTTAGGTTTGACATATTGATTGCATTTTTAAACTTTTTATCATTAATTTCAGATTCTTTTAAACCAAGCGCTATATTGACTTTGATAGTGTCATTTAACACTAGAATTTTTTGAGGAACGTAACTAATTTTGTCAAAGAAGTTTGAATTATCTAAATCAATATTTTTATTATTAATCAGTAGATTTCCCTGAGATGGCTTTAAAAGTCCCATCAAAATTGATATTAGCGTTGTTTTTCCTGAACCTGATTCTCCAAAAATTCCATAAATTTTACCTTTTTGAAAGTTGTAGCTAAAATTATTAATGATTTGTTTATCAGTGTTAGGGTATTTATAACTTACGTTTTGTAAATTTATATTATTTATCTCATGTAATGTGTTGAACTTCTCAGATAGCTCATTATTAGATTTAATACGTTGATAATCATTAATTTTATCTTTTATTGTTTGAACAACTTTATAAGAATAAAAAATATTCTGAAAATCATTAACCATTTTCATAACTGAGGGTAGTAATCTAACAAATCCAATCCCAAAGATCCCAAGAAGAATTGCTAATTCATTTAAATTTTTTGAAGTTAAAACATAAAATACTACAATTAGAGATATAAGTAATATAAAAATAAATTCAAATAAAGGTCTGGGTAATGAATTTATTACTTCTTTTTTTATTTTAGCAGAAACGAAATTATCAACATAAAAACTAAATTTATCAGAAAAAAAAGTTTTGTTCTTTATAAGTTTTATTTCTCTGATTGAGGAAAAACCTTCATTGATAAATTGTATCATTTTTTCATAACTTTTTATTTGAATTTGGCCCCACTTACTGATCCGAGATTTTTGGAAAATTAAAAATACAACTGAGAATGATCCAAAAAATAAAATCCCAAAAAAAACAGCATAAGGATTTACAAATAATAAGATCAATAAAATAGCTAAAATTTTAAAAATTTCAGATGAAAGGCTAACAAAAGAAGTAGCTATATTCTTTACGAACAGCTCACTTTCAAAATAAATGTTTTTAACTATTTCAGGTGTTGTAAGGAGTATCAATTTTTCATATTTTGATAACATATTGGTTATAAAAACTTTGGTTGAAATATTTGAAAATAAATTGTTCAAGAATCTAATCTTGTATTTATTAATTAAATAAAGAAATAAGAAACGAAGTAAAAAAATAATATTAATAGAAAGTAAAAGTAAAAATATCTGTTCATTAAAAGAATAATTATTTAATTTTGATGTTAAAAAAGAAATTCCCGGTATATTTGTTTCAAGATTTTTGTTAAGCAAAAGAACTATAATGGGTATTATAATTGCAATTGTCAAAAATTCTAATAATGCATTAAAAAAATTAAGAAATATAACTTTATAAAATTTACTTTTATTTTTTTTATCAATACAATAAAAAAAGCTATTTAAAAAAATTGAAATTCTAGTGTAATAATTTTTTTTTTTCATTTTTTAGAAATTCTTATTAATTTTCCAGATAAAATTTCTACATTCAATTTTTTAAAATTTCTATTAATTTTAGAAAGACTCTTTATTAATGAATCTACTTCTATTTTGTTAAAGTCAGAAAATTTATTATCTAAATTTTTGTAATTTTTTAATTTTAGTTTAACTTTTAAGAAGTTTGTTAGTAATCTTAGTTTATTTAAATTATTTTTTTGATTTAAGTTACTATTCGATATCTTTTCCCACTCATCAACAATGCTAATATAGGCATTTTTATTGAAATAATTTTGCAATCTATTTGAAACTTCATTTTTTTTATTTATAAAACTTATAACTTTATTTTTATTTTCTAATATCTGGACTGCTTTTATTGCATCATTTATATTTTTATAAGTAAAAGAAACTTTATTAGGAAATTTATGACCTATATTTAATCCTTTTGGACTAAATGCAATAACTTTTTTATTTCTTAATGAAGCTTCTAGTCCTCCAGTACAACCGTTATGGATTACTAAGGAACTATTTGTAATCCAATGCCCTATTTCATTTGAATTGTTTACTATTATATTTTTATAATCGTAGAAAATTTTTTTCCAATCACTCTCCTTTTCTATAGGATGTGGTCTGAAAACAATTTTTTTTCTAGGAAATTTTGAGCTTAATATTTTTATAAATTTAACGAAATCTCTAAAAATTAGTTGTTCTTTTGTGGCTCTATCAATAATTTTTTCCTCATCCCAACCTCTTTTAAAATACGATAGCTCTCTTAACCAGTGAATTGTGTTAGGTAAATTTCTATAACTACAAATAGTCTCAAAATTTGAGCTTATCAAAAAATAATTTTTTAAATTTATTATTTTCTTGTCAAAAAAAATTTGATTTTCTTTTTTCCAAAAATCTACTCTTGGGTTACCTGTGTTACTAAATTTATTTTTATATCTAGGATACCGCTTAATTAAATTATCATAATCAAATTTCCCCCATGTAAAAATTTTTTCGACTAATTTAAGACTTCTCTCACCATATCTTGCCTCTATGTATTCTTTTGGGTGATCATTAATATGTCCAGACTCTTCGTCTTGTGATGTAAATAAAAAAGATTTTTTTTTTAATCTTTTTAATTCATTTATTCTCTCATTTTTAGGGGTTATAGATTTATGGTGGATAACTCCTGGCTTGAATAAATTTCTTTTAAAATATGGTGATAAATCACCCAAAAATACATCGTGTCCCCTACTTGCTGCCTCTAAAGCTAACAAAAATCGAGAGGAAAGTTCTCGTCTTTTTATTTCTATAAAAATATAAATATTCATACTAAATAAACTTTCCAAATAAAATATGATCCACATATTTTTTTTTAATTAGAAGATGCTTTTTTCTTATACCCTCAATTAAAAATTTATTTTTCTTAAAAGCTTTAATCATGCCAATATTGTTACTTGGTGTGCCTGCTATAAGTTTTCTTAGTTTAAACTTTTTCTTTGAAATTCTTGAAATAATCTTAATTATTTTTGTTGCATACCCTCTGTTCCAATAATTTTTATCTCCGATCATTATTCCTACATCACCGGTTTTTGCGTACCAATCGATATGGCCTAATTTGACAGTTCCAATAACTTTCTTATTTATCTCAATTAGATAAAAAAAGTCATTTTTACTCTTCTCTAAATTACTCACGTATTTATAAATTTGTTTTTTTTCTATGCCTGAAAATAATTCTTGTCTATACAAGTACTTAATTACATACTTATCTTTAAGCCACATCAAATAATCTGTTTTATTAATTAGGGACGGTTTAAAGATTTTTAGTTTAATTGTTGTTTCTTTTATTTTAGTCATCAATTTTCAAATTAGAGTAATTCCACTCAATAAAATCAAAACCTTTTTCTATCAACATATCCTTAGTTTCCTTCAACCCAGTTCCCATAAAATTAAATAAATGAGAAGTGGACACAGCATGTAAAAATTGGGTCTCAATACCCTGAAGGAGTTGTAAATAATTATCTGCACCACCACATGGTATTATAGGTAATTTTGATATTTCGTTTACTTCTTTAAGAGTTTGAAAATCATATCCATACCCTACTCCATCTCTATCAATGCAATTTAACATTAATTCCCCTGCCCCCAATTTTTCAACTTTTCTTATTACATCTTCCAATTTGTCATTTATTTTTTCTTGGCCAGAATTAATAAAAACTTCTGCATCATTTATTCCTGTTCTTTTATAATCAATAGATGCAACCAAAGATTGGGATCCATAAACATCTACTATTTTTTTAATAAAATCATTTCTAATATGAAATGCTGAATTTATTATTATTTTGTCTGCACCATTTTCAAAATATTTTTTTGCTATATCAAAATTTTTTACTCCCCCCCCAATAGATACAGGCATAAAAGCTTTTTTGATTAATGGTTTAATTTCTAGAATAAATTCATCGTAATTATGAAGATTGTTCTTAGAAATATTCAATATAGATAGTTCATCAATAGATTTTGACATCTCTTCAAACTCGTAATTTTCTAATACCCAATCTTTATTACCAACTTTTTGTAAATTAAAATTTCTGCTCAAATTAAAATTTCCATTAGAATAAAGAAGGGCAAAACATAATCTAGGTGAAATCATTTAAATAAGATTGTAATTTTTTAAAAAATTATAAATAAATTGAATTCCCTCATTTTGACTTTTTTCAGGATGGAATTGTGTACCAACAATATTGTCTTTTTTAATAACTGATGGGAAGATAATTTCATATTCAGTTTCTGCTATAACATTTGAATAATTTTTTGTTTTAAAAAAATAACTATGAACAAAATAAAATTTGGAATTCTCATTTATATTTTTGAACAAATCTTTGTCTTTTAAGTTTATAAGATTATTAAAACCTATATGTGGTATTTTTTTATTTACTTTAAATTTTGTGAGATCTCCCTCAATCCAATTAAGACCTTTTTTAGAAAAATCCGTCTCCTCACTTTTGGTTCCGAAAAGTTGCATTCCCAAGCATATTCCTAGAATTGGAATTTTCTTATCATTGGCTACAAAATTTAATGGTTCTACTAATCTCTTTTCTCTTATATCATCAATAATCTTGAATGAACCATCTCCGGGTAAAATTAAACAATCAGAATTTATTATTTCTTTTTCGGTTTTAATTATTTTAACTTCGATATTTAAATAACTAAAAATATTTTTTATTGACCAAATATTCCCACAATTATAATCCAAAATATTTATTCTCATTGTAAAACTTTTATCCAGTGAGTCTTCTAAAAGTCGAGTGCTTTATTTCATTTTTTAAAGGAATCTTATTTTGATATAAATAAAAACTTATTTTCTTAAAAACCTTATCTACATGATAAAGATAGTTATTAATTATTTTATTATTAAATGACAATGTTGTTGTTAAAGTTGTATTGGCTAAGAAGCCATAACTTAACATCTCTTGAGTAAAAAAAGTTGATAATTCTAAATTATTTTCATAACAAAATTTAAAGCTTGGGATGCTATTGAGTCCTGAAATGTTAATTTTTAAATTATTTTTTTTTGCAAGTTTTAACCAGCCTTTTTTTATTTTTTTTCCGTATTCTACAATTTTTTTGTTTACATTTAATTTTTTAAGTCTCTCTAAGGTTGAATTGGCAGCTATAAAACCAAGAGATTCTGTCCACATAGTTGAGCTAATAAATGTATCTTGTGATGCTTGCATAATATTTTTTTTTCCAATAATTGCAGAAATTGGATAACCATTTCCAATAGATTTTCCATAAATAGCTATGTCTGGATTTACTTTAAACTTTAGGTGTATACCTCCATAATTATCTTTAAAGCCAGAAGTTATTTCATCGAAAATTAAAATTATATTATTTTTTTTTGTTAAACTTCTTATGCTTTTTAAAAAATTTTTATTAGGTTCAACTGCTCTCATGGGTTCCATAATAACAATACCAATATTATTTTTTTTATTTAGAACAACTTTTTTAAAAGAATTTAAGTTATTGTACATAAATGGTTTTATTGTTTTTGAGTAAGTTCTAGATACACCTTTAGTTGATAATCCTGGTAAAAGTTGATTATCTAAATTTTTCGAATTCTGCATGTTGGCAGCAAGGTACCAGTCATGCCATCCGTGATAACCACAAAAAGCAATATTTTGTTTCTTTGAGAAAGCTCTTGCTATTCTAATAGCTACCAAACAAGCTTCACCACCAGATTTGCAAAACTTCGCCATACCTGCCCATTTATGAATATTTAAAAATTTTTTTGCTAAATCGATTTCCTCTGTGGAATTAAGTGTAGCCATCGAGCCCTTTTTTAATCCATTTGTGATGGCCTTATTTATAAAATTATCTGCATATCCTAATACACAGCTGGTAACACCCATACCTGCAAAATCATAATACATTTTGTTATCTAGATCCCATATCTTGCAGCCTTTTGCTTTTTTATAATAAGTGGGCCATAATCCTGGAAGAAAAATTTCACTTCTCTTTGATAAAAGTTGATTACCTCCTGGGATTATTTTTTTTGCTTCTCTTAAAATTTTTTGACCTTTGTTCATAAATTTTTCAAATTAGTTCATTTTTTCTATTAAACTATTGTATTGATTTATATTTCCGATTTCATACCAGTAGTTATCAATCTTATATGAAAATACTTTTTTTTTTTTCTTTAAAAGAAGGTTTATCAGATCTGTCATATCAAATTTTTTTTTACTTGGTATAAAGCTGGCAAGCTTAGAGTCAATTATATATATCCCAGCTAGTACCTCAGAATTATAAATGGGTTTTTCTCTCATTGAGGTAATCATATTAGATTTATTGGTTTGAACTATTCCATAAGGATTTTGAACTTCATAACTTCTAGTAACCACTGTTAATGACGCTTTTTTTAAATTATGAAAGTCAAGTATCTCATTTAAGTCAAAATTAGCTACAATATCACCATTGATAACGATAAAAGGTTCTTTCTTTTTTATAATTTCTCTCTTTATTAAGCTTGCTGAACCTAGTGTTCCTAATGGTTTACTTTCCTCTAAATAATTTATTTTAATGTTTAAGGATTTTCCATTTTGAAAGTGATTTTTTATTTTCTGTTTTAGATAATTTACACTTAAAAAAAAGTTGTCAAAACCTGCATCTTTACAATTCAAAATTATTTTCTCTAATATTGGCTTGCCGTTAATCTTAACCATCGGTTTAGGCACATCATTAGTAAGTGGTCTCAACCTTTCCCCCTTACCCCCAGCCATAATAATTATTTTATTACTTCGATTACTAAAGTTTATTTTTTGTCCAGTGTCATAAGCACTAACAAGTTTTTTGTTTTTATTAATGATAGGAATAATCTTAATGCTATAATCGTTAATGTATTTATAAAATTTTTTAACGTTAGAATTTTCTCTCAAGATAAAAGGGTTATGATTGTAAATTTTTTCAATATTAGAGTTTAATTTAAATCCATTAATCAATCCCCTTCTTATGTCTCCATCAGTAATTGTTCCTCTCAAAATTCCTTTATTAGAGCAAACAATCAATATTTGGGAACCAATTTTATTTAATTTTAACAAACATTCCTTGATAGAAAGTTTGTTGCTAACAACTATTTTTTTCCAATTTTTAAATTTAAAAATCATAAATAATTAATTCGTTCTACTTGGAATATTTATTATCCTAGAAACTAAATTTTTTGAATTTTTAAGATTCATACTAGGACAGCCTTTATACATTTTTGTTTCTGATAATAAATCCCACGCAGCCCTAACCTCAATCTTATTTTTTATAAACTTTTTAATTATAATATCTCTTTTAGATTTTAAATTTTTTTCCAATATTAAAGTTTGAAGCCAGTAGTTACTTCTACAAAATTTAGGCTCTTTTTTTACTATAATGCCGTCAATAGATGCAAAAAATTTATTATATTCATTATAAAGAGATCTGTTTTTTTTTAAGATTGTTTTCAAATTTTTAATTTGTGAAATTCCTATAGCAGAATTTAAGCTAGGCAATCTATAATTATAACCAATTTCATCAAAAATGAATTTCCATCTATGAAATTTTCTTCCATTTGAAATAATTTTTTTTATTTTTTTGTAAATTTTTTTTGAATTCGTCAATATGGCACCACCCCCTCCGGTGGTGATAATTTTATTGCCGTTAAAACTCAAAGTTCCTATTTTTCCAAAAGTACCAGCATGTCTTCCTGAATAGAAACTCCCGAGTGCTTCAGCTGCATCCTCTAAGACTATTAAATTAAATTTTTTTGCGATAATCATTAATTCTCTAATTTTTGGCGGATGACCAAAAATGTAAACGGGTACTATTGCTCTAATAATTCTCTTGGTTTTTTTATTAATTAAATTTTTTCCTTTTAATTTCGAATTTTTCTCTAAATAGTCATTAAGTTTTTTTGGACAGATACCTAAAGTTGCTTGCTCACAATCTATAAAATGTGGAACTGCTCCACAATTATTTGCTGCATTAGCATTTGATATGTAATTGAATGAGGGCATTAAGATTTCATCATTTTTTTTAATTCCTGCAGCAATCATTGCTACCTGCATAGCTGCAGATCCATTAATTGTTGCTAGAACATATTTTGACTTTACATACTTTCTTAAAGTATCTTCAAAAATTTTTGTGTATTTTCCATAAGTAGATAGTTCTTTTTCTTTAAGGGCTTTTTGTAGAAATTTATTATCTTCTCTAAATACCATAGGTAAATTTAAATTTCTTAAATTTACAGAATGAGTAAATTTTTTCTTAAAATTTTCAATAAAATTAAATTTTTTCAATTTTTATATATTGTAAATATTAGATTTAAGATTTTTTTTGTTTTTTGAGTACCACAAATAAGTAAAGCTTAAAGCTTTAGATAAACCTTTGTATCCAGAGTATTTTGGTTTCCAACCTAGGAGTTTCTTGGCTTTTGTATTGTTTGCTTTCAGTCTAAAAACCTCTGATTTTTTAAATCTAATTCTTTTAGTTTCAATTCTAAACGAAAGTTTCTTATTAGTTATTTTCTGGATAATATTTAAAAGATTTTTTATCGATATCTCATAACCAGTACCTAAATTTATAACTTCCCCAAAAATTTTTTTATTCTTTGATTTTAAAGTTAGATAAAAACCATTTACAATATCTTCTACGTAATTGAAATCTCGAGTTGGCTTTAAATTGCCGACATTTATTTTTTGCTCATTAAGAGCTTGTCCAATTATGGTTGGTATTACTGCTCTTAATGATTGTCTAGGACCAAATGTATTAAATGGTCTTAAAACCACAACTGGAAGATTAAATGAATTATAAAATGACTGCGCAATATGGTCAGCAGAAATTTTTGAAGCAGAATAAGGAGATTGGGCATTGATTGGATGATTTTCATCCATAGGAACATATTTAGCTGTTCCATAAACTTCACTTGTCGAAGTGTGAATTATTTTTTTTATCTTATTTATTTTAGCTGCCTGCATAATATTTAAGGTTCCTACACAATTTGTTTCTATATAATTTTTTGGTGAAATATATGAATACGGTATGCCAATTAATGCTGCTAGATGAATAATTGCATCTTGATTTTTAGTGTTGGATATCATCTCGTTAAGATCCCTTACATCACCAAGAACTATCTCAATTTTCTTTAAAATTTTTTTGTCTAAAGTTTCAAGCCAACCCCAGGAATTAAATGAGTTGTACTGAACTAAAGCTTTTACCTTGAATTTTTTCTTAACAAGTAACTCAATTAAATGGGACCCTATAAAACCTTCTGATCCGGTTATAAATATATTTTTCATAAACTCTATAATCTAAATAACATGTTTTGAATTTTAAAGTATGGTTTGTATTCCTTTGTCAATGTTGCTCTAATTAAATTTTTTGTTTTATATTTATCTATATTATTTGAAAGATTGTAAAGTTTAAGTAAATCTTTTTTCAAGAAAAGTTTTTTTGACCATTTTATATTTTTATTCTTTTTTATGGTATTTTTAAGATCAAAATTATTATCTAATAATTTATTTATCAATTTTTTAAATTGTTTTAATTGGATTTTGTAAGTTTTATCTAATACAGCTTCTAAATTTAAATTGTCAGAGATTCTAAATTTTTTTACATCTAAAATTTGTCCGTAATCAATTATATTACTCATAATATGTGCTGTTGCTCCATATTTTTTTTCGTTATTAAGTAGAGCAAAATTCACACAACCTATGCCTCTATATTTTGGAGGACCAGGATGAAAATTTATTGGAATACATTCCTTATCAATTTTTTTAACATTAATAATGATTTTGCTTCTAAAAGATAAAATAAAATCATATTTATCTGAATATATAGAATTTATCTGTTTTTTTTTTAATTTTTTTTCAAAACCACTCAATATAACTTTTAATTGGACTTTTTTTTTTTTTAAAAATTGAATTATCTTATTTGAGTAAATGTCGTTACTTTTTCCACAAAATAAAATTTTTTTCTTAGTAAATTTCAAATTTTGGAGTCCATATGTTTTCATTATTTTTATAAAATAAGTTTTTATTTGCCCACTTATCGATGACTTCGTTAAACTCATTTTCATTCATTGAATAATATTCCAAGTATTTTTTTATATGATTTTCATCTGGGGGTTCACCATCAAATTTTTTAGCTATGTTTATCGCTTGATTTCTCGACATTGAGCCCCTTCTTATTTCATTGGTTACTTCCATAGTTGTTCTTCCAAATCCAAATTTTAAATACATTAAATAATAATATAATCTTATAAGATAAGTGTCTGTAACTGAAAAATTTTCAATCGATCCTTGATTTCTCTCTGTTTTCTCCAATAATCCGCAATGTTCCTTTGCGATTAAATAATGGTCATAATTAACGAATTCTTTAAAGTAAGACCAGTGATAAAGCTCGGGTAAATCTCTATTTTTCAAATCATCATCACTTGGATAAGTGTACCAAAATAAATCATCCTTTTTAAATTTTTTGGTGTAAGTGTTTGGATCTAGTCCACTCAAATAATATTTAATACCTTCCTCTTTGGCGTAAGTCTTTTTATGTCTTAAATTTTTGCTACCACCATATTCACTCTCTCCTTCTTCTGCATACATTACGAATGGAATATCGTATATTAGTGAAGCTCTGTAAATTGCAGTCTGAACACTAATCATAAATGCGTGCATTGGTATACCCCTATTTATAAAATTATCTTTATCTATCAGTTTGTCTATTTCACGATTTGGAGTAATCATCAAATGCTCATATCCTTTTTGAATAAAGTTTTGAATATTTTGTATCCCGATTTCCTCCTCTAAAGGTGGTCTAATTGTTATACATAAAGGGTTCATGCCTAGCTTATTTTTTAACATGTAAGCAATTGTGGCTCCGTCTTTTCCACCGCTATAGGGAACTATAACATTGTGTCTTCCTTTGTTTCTTTTTTTATGTCTTTCACAAACTTCCTCAAGCTCTTTCCATCTTAAATTCCAGTCTATTTTGTTTTTTTTTTCTTTATTCCAATCACAGGCGCCACAAACACCATTTTCATTAAATGTTTGTCTGGGCCTTGTATGGGGCATCAAACATTCTTTACAATAAGTAAGAATTTTTTTTTTTTTCAGTCACTTGTTATTTTTTTGAAACTATTTGATTTGTTATCTCTAACATTTGAATATCATGTGAAAGATTATTTGGAAAAATTTTTTTATTTGGAAATTTTAAAGAATTAATAAAAGATCGAATCTCATTAATGTAGGGTATTTCAGAATTTATGTAACCTTTTATTATTTTTCCTTTATTAAAAGAAAATTTTTTATAATTTTTCATATCAATATTTATAAATTTTACTAATTTTTGATCTGCACTCAAAATTATTTTTCCTCTTGATCCAATAATAACCAACTCTCTTGTGGATATTGGTCTTGATAAAACCTCAATTGTGACATCCGCTAAAACTTTTTGAGAAAAAAAAACCGAGAATCTAATTACATCATTAAACTTGATTGGTAATTTTGATAATTTCTTATTAACAGAATTTAAGAATTTAGGTTTACCAAAAAAATTTGAAAGCCAAGTTAATTCAAATGGCACTAGCTCTTTACACCCATTACTGTCTTTTTCCCAAACATAATGACCTTTCTTTTCCCATGGGTGCCAGTCTGGTAAGTACTGTCCTACATGATAATTTATGTAATTTACTTTACCTATTAGATTTTTATTTATAATTTCTTTTATTTTTACTATTCCATCATTGAACATCATAGTGCATGAAGGAGCTATATTTATTTTCTTTTTAAAATTTTTTTTGTTCAGTTCTTTAATTCTTTTTAGATTACATACGGAGGCCTCAATAAAACACGGTAAACCGAGTTTATAAGAGGCATGAGCATATTTCATATGAAACTTGGGAGAGGTAGATATGATTAAAGCATCTGGTTTGAAATTCTTAATGGCTAAATTAAATGAAGTATAAACTTCGATATTATATTTTTTTTGAGCCTCTTTAATTCTATCTTTTCTTAGATCAAAACCTGCTATATTTTGTTTTCTTAAAGCTAGCAAGCATCTCACTCTTCTTTTTCCCATGGAACCGAGCCCGACCACTAAAAATTTCATAATTTTCCTATTTTTTTAATCACTGTTTGAACACATATAAAATCATAAATATCATCAATTTCATAACATTGGCTTGTTTTTATCTTATAAAACATGGTTTTCTTATTATAGAAATTTTTATATTTCAAGTATGTATTAACTTTTGACATATATATTACACCGAATGGAAAATAAACTTTTTTAAAATTTTGTCTATTAAGATTAATTTTTTTTAAATTAAATAAATTTTTTATTTTATTTTTATATTCATATTTAAATAAAAAAGGACTCATTTTAATTTCACCAATTGAGACAATGGTATCGTAATATTTTTTCTTTTTTAAAAATTTTTTAATTGCATTGTCTACATCATCTTTAAGTCTAATTGGAGAAGTCGGTTCAAGTAAAATAAAATAGTCAAATTCCATCTTATTTTTTTTATAATAGTTTAATACATGAATAATAGTTTTGCTTATTGGGGATTTGTTTCCTGAAAGATTTTTTGGTCTCTGAAAAGGTACATCAATTTTTTGAGAATATTTTTTTTTTTTACAAATTTTTATTATCTTTTTGCTATCTGTGGAAACAACAATTTTTGATATCAACCTTGATTTTAAAGCAGCTTCTAAAGTCCATTCAATTAAGGGCTTACCTGCTAATTTTTTTATATTTTTGTTGGGTAAACCAGTAGAGCCTTTTCTAGCAGGTATGATACACAATATATTGGGCTTAATCATTTTTAAATTTTTTTTGTTTAATATTTTCTAAATTTTTTTTTTCTAGAACCTTTAAAATATTAAGTGAGCTATTTTTTTTAAAATAGAATGATTTAGTAAATCTCAAATTTTTTCTAAAATTCAATGAAAAAGTTTTTCTGATTGCTTTTAAGATATTTTTTTTTTTTAAGTCCGTATTTATAATATTTGTAGACACTGGTCTGCCATCCTGTCTTTTTCCAATATTGACAACTGGTACTTTTAAATATGGCGCCTCTATGAAACCTGAAGATGAATTGCCCAATATACAGTCTACTTGTTTAATCAAAGACAAATATAAATTTTTTCCTAAGTGATTAAAAATTTTTAAATTATTCTTTTTTTTATAGCTAGCTATTTTTGAGGAAATTAAATCCGAATTTAAATCTGGGTTTACCCCTGTAAAAATTACAAGAGTGTCTTCTAGTGTGTTAAGAGCCTCTATTAAATTTTCTATAAGTTTTTTTGTTGTTTTTCTATTAGGTTGAGGATGAACAGTAACAACAATGTTTTTTTCTAAAAATTTTAAATCAAGAGTTTTTTCTAATTTTTTTTTATTCAAATATTTAATTTTATTCAAATTTTCACAGCCAGGTGAACCAACAACATAGATATTCTTTTTATTTTCTCCTAAAGAAATTATATTTTTTTTGAAGATTTGATTAGATACAAAATGTATATCAGAAAATTTTGTAACAGCATGTCTTATCTGCTCATCTAAAACACCAGAAGTTACCTCTCCTCCATGAATATGAGCTAAGGGAATATTTCTGAATAAAGCAATTTGTGCCACAGGAAGTATTTCGTATCTATCTCCAAGAATTAAAATGATATCTGGATTGATTTTGTTGATTGCTTTATCAAATTTAACTAGGCTTTTAGATAATGTTTTAATAATTCTCTTTTTGCTAAAATCATTATTAATATTTAATACTATTTTTGAAGTTATTGGTAATTTGTCTTTAAGGATCTCATTGATCGAGTATCCGTGCTTTTTACTTAAATGTGAACCTGAAACAATCAGTTTTAAAATTAAACTTTTACTATTATGAACTTTTAAAATAACGTTTTTTAAATGTCCATAATCAGCTCTATTAGATGTGACTATGCAGATTTTTCTTTTTTTATAATTGTATTCTCTCATCAACTTGAAAGTTTTTTTTTGATTTTTTTCCAAGAATATTTTTTAGTTTATTTGCTGGTATGCCACCCAAAGGTCTTTTAGCTATTACATTTTTTAAGGTAAAAATTTCTCCCTTTGAAATTTTTGTTTTTGCATATAAGCTTTTACGAACAAGTCTAATATTTTTGCTTTCACTAAATGTAACTTTTTTAATTTTACTGCCTAAGACTAGTCTAACCATTTTAATTTGATTATTGTAGTCCTTTAATTCATTGTAGTTTAAGCTAGCTTTGTGATCAGGTCCTTTGAATTTTTTATTTAAAGTAAAATGTTTCTCAATAATATTCGCACCTCTACTTGCAGCGACAATACCACAAATTGTACCTCTTGTATGATCTGAGTATCCAACTCTTGTTCCGAATTTCTTTTTAAATTCCTCCATACAATTCAGATTAGCCTCATTTTCTGAGGCAGGATAATCTGTGGTGCATTGAAGAAGTGTGATATTTTTTTTTGATAAACCGTATTTTTTTGCAACTTTTACAGCTTCTGCAATTTCTGAAAAATTACACATTCCTGTAGAAATGATAATTTTTTTGAATTTTTTTGCAGCAAATTCTATTAATTTTAAATTGGTTATTTCACCAGATGGTATTTTTACGCATTTATTATTAAATGATAAATAAAGTTTCAAACTTTCTAAGTCAAAACAAGATGCTAAAAATTTAATCTTATATTTAAGGCAATAATCATTTAAAATTTTAATTTGGTTTTTTGAAATTTCATAAGTTTTAAGCATATCATATTGCGAAATCTTTTTATTTAGGTTTATATTTTGATAATTGGCTTTTTTCGATTTTTTTGTTGCAAGATTATCTGCTTTAAATATTTGAAATTTGGCATAATCTGCTCCTGCCATAGATGCCTTTTTGATCAATTTTTTGGCAATCGACATCTTTCCATTATGATTTACGCCAATTTCAGCAATTAATTTAATTCTTTCCATGCAATTAATTGTTAATTTAGATATTACTTTTGATTTAAATTAAAATTTAGACAAAGCTCCGCACTGGGTAAAATTTATGTTTTTACCTGCCTTAATCATTTTTTTTTGGTTTCTAAAATATAGTTGCTTTTTCAGAACTAATAGAAACTGTGTAATTTTTAACTAATACCTTTATCTTATTTTTTTGTATCTCAATAACTTCACCAACAAACTTTGCAAAAGGACCTGTGTTAAATTCCAACTTTTTATTTAAAACTAATTCAAAAAAACTTTGCGATAAATATCCAAGCTTATTTTCATT
>MDTD01039727.1_pt1 | contig 15955 bp, 11 predicted proteins | sample 811221 | NCBI WGS metagenome assembly MDTD01 (sample SAMN05326646, study PRJNA326480) | marine metagenome | isolation source: seawater | place: Pacific Ocean: South West | collected 2011 | reverse complement strand
TCGTCCAACACTTCGACCTCATGCTCGGCATGGTCTACGGCTATCCGTCCTCTCTCTGTGTCCACTCGGAAACCTGTGGCAATGCCATGGCCCTGGAACATGACGGCGGACTCTATGCCTGCGATCACTACGTCAGCCCCGAATACTATCTGGGTAACATCAAAGACAAAACCATCGCCGAGATGACCGAATCTGACCAGCAGCGCAAGTTCGGCAACGACAAACGCGACACCCTCCCCGAGTACTGCAAGAAGTGTGACTACCTCAAATACTGCTGGGGTGCCTGCCCCAAAGACCGCATCTTGAAGACCCCCGATGGCGAAGACGGTTTAGCGTATTTATGTGAAGGCTACATGGCTTTCTACAAACACACCATCCCGACATTCGAGAAGATGGCTGCCGTCCTGCGCATGGGCCGACCTGCCAGCGATTACAAATACCTCGATCAAATCCAAGCCCAACAACACCGCCAAATGATGGCCCCACCCCCTCGCAATCAGCCGAGACAAAAAATCGGCCGCAACGATCCCTGTCCGTGTGGTAGTGGCAAAAAGTTTAAACAGTGTTGTGGGAAGAAGGGGTGAGGCAGACAAGGCATTTTTTACCGCAGAGACGCAGAGGACGCAGAGTTAAGAGAGAGAAGAATTTTTTAAGTTAGATATTCATCTCAAGCGAGCCGCGGTGTATCACCGCGCGATTGAGCGCAGCTCAAAGTTGCTTTGTTGTCTTGATAAGAATGTCTTCTAAGCAGAAACCTTCAAATAATTTCATTTCTGATCCAACTGGTTTACGGTGAGTGAAAATATTTAATGATGTAGATACAGGTAGGTTGCCCCAAGGATTGTGAAATAAAGTGTTTTTGCATGTCTTAATATTCCATGGTGAATAGTTGTTGAATATCCAACATCCAGATAAGCGAGTGTAGCGGGGGCCTTTAGGAGTTGTCCAGACGCCATTCATTTTTCTACCTGGAATAGGTTCCATTTCAGGTAGATCCCTTCGGAATGTGTAGCATTCATCGCCAAACAAAGCATTCATTTTTTCGTCAAGTTCTAAAAAAGCTGAAATTGCATTCACTGCAATTATGAATGGTTTGTCCAGTTTGCCGTATTTTCGGGCTTTTTTAAGAATTGTATTTTTGAGAGGAGTGTGTTCATCAATCCAGTCTGTTTTAATATCACCAATTCCAATAAGGCGTTTACCACTTGTTTTGATGCTTCTCGGAAAAGCTTTAAGAGTTAAAGAGCAATCATCAATTTTAATCGTAATATCTGGTTGGATTTTTGATTTAGACGCATGGTATTCGTAAGCGACTTTTTCATAATCGAGTGAATCAAGCCATACTTTTATTTTTTTCGAGATCAAAGATATCTTAGGTGTTGTTTTGAGTGTACCTTTGGTTTCAACACTGACAAAAAACTCTTCGGAATTGATCTCGTCAATTTTTTGAAACACTTCTTCCCAAATCGGGTCAGGTTTGAAGTTGGAACTATTGCAGACTTGTGCTGTTGTTGCCTCAAGATAAAAGCATTCACCTTTAAGCTGTATTTCAAAATCCGGACGGTCAGTTTTACTACTTGGAAGTTTTGGATGAAATGTAATTTCAGCGCCGATTTGTTTCATTAGTGCATAGAGCAATATTTCAAAAGAAGCTGACGAAAAGTCAATTCTGTTTTTAGTTTTCAATCTTGATGATAAATCATTTTGGACATCATCAGGCATTTGATCCAGCCAATAATTTAGATGCTCCCTTACAGCAATAGATTCAGGTCTTGCACTCCGATTTAAATGCTCAAAGTCGCTTTCAGTACGTGTCATTGGAGACATGTCTGTTCGTGAAATATCTTCAAATAGCATAATTGTCCCCGGTTAAATTCTTCTATCTCTTAACTCCGCGTCCTCTGCGTCTCTGCGGTAAAAAATGCCTTGTCTGCCTTGATAAAAACAAACAAAACTCACTCACCCGGAATATACGAGATCACGCCATCCCACGGGCTGGATGCGGTGGCATACAACTTCTTGCCGATGCGGCCGGAGAGGTATGCGTCGCGGCCGGCGTTGATGGCGTGGTACATGGCGCGGGCCATCTTGACCGCATCCTGGGCATGGGCGATACCGGTGTTCAGCAGCACGCCGTCGGCACCGAGTTCCATGGCGTGCACCACGTCCGAAGCGGTGCCCACGCCGGCGTCGACGATGACGGGGTATGTGCTGTCGCCTTCCTTGAGCAGTTCGAGAATGATGCGGATCGCGTTGGGGTTGAGCACGCCTTGACCGGAACCAATGGGTGAACCGGCAGGCATCACCGCAGCGGCGCCGGCTTCCTTGATTTTTACTGCCATGACTGGATCGTCACTGGTGTAGCACAACACGTTGAAGCCGTCTTTGACGAGTTCCTTGGTGGCCTGGAGTGTGCCAACCGGATCGGGGAGGAGGGTTTTCTTGTCTGCGAGGACTTCGAGCTTGACCCATTCCTTGCCGGGGTTGTCGAGTTGGTCGAGGATTTCACGACCCAGGCGCGCGACGCGCACTGCATCGTCCGCGGTGAAGCAGCCTGCGGTGTTGGGGAGGATGGTGTATTTGTCGGTGTCGATGAAGTCCAGCAGCGATTCGCCTTTTTCGTTGACGAGGCGTTCACGGCGGACAGCGACGGTGACGACATCCGTGCCGGAGACTTGCAGGGCTTCCTGCATGGTGGGGTAGTCTTTGTACTTGCCGGTCCCGACGATGAGGCGGCTTTGAAGCTGACGGCCTGCGACGATGAGGGGGTTGTCCACGACGGTGGTATTGGTGTTGCTCACGGGTGAGTCCTTTGGTGTGTTTAAGAGAGAGAGTTCAGTAATAGCTGCATCACTGCGTGATGCTGATGCCTTGAAAAGAAGTGCGATCATCCGCCGCCGACGAGGGTAACGAGTTCCACGGTATCGCCGTCGGTTAAGACGGTGGATTCGTGAATCTTTTTGGGGATCAGTTCACGGTTGACTTCGACAGCCACGGCCGCTTTGCCCAGTTCCAGTTCGACGATGAGTTGGCGGACGGTGATGTCGTCTGCGACTTCTTTTTCCTGCCCGTTGACGGTGATTTTAATCATAGTCCGATCATCTTAACGCGCATCGACATGGGAGAAAAACCAGCATCTGAAAATGTATGGGTTCGTTTACACGCAGGTAGATGCAAGACTTGGCGCTTCATCAGCCAATTCTGATTCGCTGGGGTCGCCGGACTTGCCAACGCCAAGGACAAAGCCCAAACAAATATTTTGGTAGCCAGCGCTTGACTCCTGATCGGGGGTGATCCTATGATTGTATGTACACGTGTGCATAAGACGGTTATCTGGATTTATCTTGCGTGTGTTTAAATGAGTTTTGGTTTCATTTTTTCAAATGGTATGTATTGAGAATGTGGAGGTGTTTGATGTCAGGTCAGAAAGATCATTCAGTTGTAACGCGTGGTTTTACGCTCATTGAGTTGTTGGTGGTCATCAGCATTATCTCGCTATTGATCAGCATTCTGCTGCCTGCGTTAGGGGCGGCACGCTCCAGCGCCCGTGCCATCCAATGCGGTTCAAACATGCGTGGCATCGGCATCGTCCTTTCCAGTTACTGCGACGACTACAACAATTTCTACCCAACTGTCATGTTGAAAAACAATGTCACCTGGCAGGAATATCTCGGCGGGCGCTACCTGAACATGGGAACCTCCTGGTCGAATTGGGCAGCAGGAGACCGCCCGCACGGCGTCATGGCCTGCCCGTCATCCGATCTGCTGATGAACAACGGCAACAAGTCCGACTACAGCGGGACCTATCACTTCTTCAAAGACTTCGGCGGTATTACACCTCGGGTGGATGATGTGCTCAATCCCGGGCAAGTTGTCAACATCGTCGAAGGCTTCTCTCAGCGTGCTGTCGCCTACTGGGGGGGATCAACGGTCAATGGTGAACTGATGATGCTCCACGGTCGCCATAAGCAGGGCATTGCCCACAACGATCCGAGCAATACCGTCAACTCCCTCTACGCTGACATTCATGTACAACTCAATGCCATTGGGACCTTGGTGGATCAGTCAATCTCCATCTCATCGGTTTGGAACAAGGCACCCTGGAAGCCGAATCTGGCGGACTGAGGTATTGCACTGGCATCGACTGCTCGGGCTTGTTTACTGCTGCGTTCGAAGTAAGCCCTGTTCTTGCAGAGCGGTCTCCATCAACTGTGCATAGATACGATTGCCTTGATGTGTCAGATGCAATCCGTCTTCTCGCAGAAAGCTTGTCATGTCGACTTGATGCTGCTCAAGCAACCTGGGCATATCGATGATTGGGATTTGCTTGCGTTTGCAGAATGACCGTAGCGTCGCTTGATAAGGCGCATAGTTCTGAGCATACGCAACACCGTTACCTTGCTTGATATTGCATCGATCAACAGGGTGATTGATCACGATGGCAATCCCAACGCCTGCGTCCTCAAACGCACTGACAATCCCTGCAAGATGTTTGGAAAAATCATCCAGCGTGACACGCGATTGCTCGGCAGTCTCTGGGACATGAGCATCGTTAAACCCCATTTGCAGAATCACCAGCGTGGGGTCCAACGCAAGCACGTTGCTCACGCGATCACGAATCATCCCGGATGTGTTGCCGTTGATGCCGGCATTAATGACATGCCATTGCATGGGGTGTTTTTGGTTGAGTTTTTTCTGCAGATGCGTGGTCCAACGGAAGTAGGCTAAACGCGAACCCCACGTGATCGAATCCCCCAGACAAACGATGCGCTTCCGTCCGGTCATGTCCGGCTGTTTGAAAAACATCACGCCTGCCCCAATCAGCACCACAAGTCCGAACAGACTTGGAAACAGGATGGTCTTAACGCGGCAGTGTTGCATGACATATCAAGATGATGCGTTGGCTTTGCTGGTCTTAGGCATGAGTTGATCGACATCCGTGGTGGTGATCTGCACCTGTGGCTGCTTGCGATACTTGATCACCTTGGCGGGGATACCTCCAACAACTGCAAACTCGGGCACGGATTTGGTGACAACCGCACCTGCTGCAATCACCGCACCACGCCCGACGGTCACACCTGCAAGGATGGTCACGTTACACCCCATCCATACATCCGAAGCAATACTCACCATCTGCTTATCAAGGCCCTGGTGACAGATTAATTCTTCGACATCATCGAACTTGTGATTCTCCGAGATAATCCGTACCTGTGGCCCCATCAAGACATGATCACCAATGCGAATCCCACCACCCCCGTGAAGCACGTTTTGTATGCCGACACTGGTGCCTTCACCGATCTCGATGAAACCGCCTGCAGGCATGAGGATCGCATGCGCACGGATATCGGCGTACTTGCCCATGGTGATCGGCCCACCGTTGTAGAGCACAGCGGTCGAGTCGATCTTGCATGGAAAGTCCGCGCGTACGTCAGCCCCCGCAAGTCGGGCTCGCAGGAGTTTGACCCTGGTCATTAAATGATGAATGCGTCGTCTCACAACATGTTTCTCCCCTCGGATCTCAGCGTCAACTGAGCGTTTGCGTTTTTCCCGCCGAAACCTACATCCACAGAGTTCGGATGCAAATACAAATGCGAAAAGAAAACACAGCGGGGTGGGGTTGTGAGGGTTATGCAGATGACGTGTCTGTAATGTGTTGTCGCGTGATTCGCATCAAGTGAAGCAAAGAACCGAGTCAAGATGACTCGGCTATGTAGCCCGGTCATCTTGACCGGGTGGTTCATGTGTATTCATTGCGCGATCAATCAATTGCTACCTTGCAGTGATAATCAACGTCTTTCGGATGTAGCTGCGGTTGGCGATGCGGACGATGGTGATGCGCAGGCGGTCGCCGGGGCTGATGGTTTCGAGTTGTTCAGCCAAGGTGTTGGTGTCGGTGGTGGAGAGATTGCCGATGTCGGTGATGATGTCACCGCGTTGGATGCCCAGTTTATCAGCCGGTCCGTTGTTGACGGTTTTGATGACCGCCAGCCCACGGATGCGCAAACGCGCTTCCTGCGCCATTTCATCGGTGATGATACCGACCTGCATGCCAAAGAGATTTTCCATCAGCGTGTCCAGATCGGGTCTGGGCTTTTCGACGATCTGCACGCGATAGGTTTTACTACGGTGACCGCGTTTAACGGTGACTTGCATGAAGTCGTCAGCCTTTTTGCCAACCATGGCAATGGTGTAGTCCACAGCGTTGGTGACGTCTTTGCCATCGATTTGGGTGATGACATCTGCGACCTGCAGTCCTGCCTTGTCTGCTGGGGAGTCGACATCAATGCGGGTGATCTTCAGCGCGTTACCTCGGTCGGAGACCTGCATGCCGACTTGCAGGCGACTTCGGGATTCGAGTGCAAGCATTTGGGGCAGCAGTCGGCGCAGGTCATCGACGGGGATGGCAAAGCCGATGTTCTGCCCGTCAGCGCGGATGGCCGTGTTGATGCCAACCAGTTCACCGAGCACGTTGAGCAGGGGACCGCCGGAGTTCCCGGGGTTGATACTTGCATCGGTCTGGATGAGGTTCTTGAATGCCACGTCGTCATTGATGTCGATCGAGCGGTTCAGCGCGGAGACCACGCCGGAAGTGACGGTGTGCTGATAGCCCAGCGCGTTACCGATGGCAATGACGGTTTCGCCGACCATCAGGTCATCGGAGTGTCCCAGGGGCAGGGTTTGGATGTCGTGATCCACATCAATTTTCAGAACCGCCAGGTCATGTTCGTGGTCGATGGCAATGATCTGGGCATCATATTCCTGGTGGTCATTGAAGATGACTTTGCGTTCAGCGGTCTGGGCGACGACGTGAGCATTGGTGACGATGAGGCCGGACTTGTGCAGGACGAAGCCGCTGCCGACGCTGGTGCGTTCGACGGATCGCTGCTGACGGCGACGGAAGGGGCTGTCAAAAAAGCGGTCAAATAAATCATCAATACCCAGTGGGGAACGATATTGAATGACCTGTTTGGAAGCGATGTTGACCACCGCATCTTTTGAGTTTTCAAAGACCTCCACCACAGGTGTCCGGCGGAGCATTCGGCTGTCAGGATTCTTCTGCCAACTCCTGGGCTGGGCCAGTGTCGGGAGGGTTAAGTACAGAACCATCAGCAGTGACAGTAATTTATGATTCATCTTCGATTCGTGCTTCATGTCGATTCCTACGGATGGGGCAAAGCGTTTGTTCATTTGGGTTGATCGTCAAAAGGTCATACCTGAGTCGATCCAAGTCGTTGCAGGGCAGCGTCACAAGCGATTGAAAAGGCGCGATTTGGCCTCAAATCGGCTAAAACGATCTGACTATTTTCCAATCTCCACTGGCATGTTAAACCAATTGCAGATATTCTTTTACCCATATCCAATTGGGAATCAACTTATGGCTACGATGCGAGAACGCTCGACCAAGCCGATGTATGACATCTGGTCCTGGTTTTATAACTGGACTTTTGGCGCTTTGGTTCGAAGCAGACAAAGACGTGCGGTGCAGCAACTGCCTTTCAAACCCGGTGATCGAATCCTTGATCTGGGTGTGGGGACAGGGCTGACACTTAAGCATTACCCGACCGATGTCACCGTCATTGGCATGGATCTGTCGCAAGGCATGATCGCCAAGGCCAAGACCATGTGTGAACAGCGCGGCTACGACCACATCAAGCTCGTCCGCGGTGACGGCATGTACCCGCCGTTTGCCGAACAGAGCTTTGATCACATCATCATGTGTCACACGGTCACCGTCGTCAGTGATCCGGCGCGCCTTCTCAACTGGGCGGCGAAGATCGTCAAACCCGGCGGGCGCATCGTTCTTGCCAATCACTTCCGGTCGACCAACCCGGTGATGGGCTGGTTCGAAAAATTCACCAATCCGTTCTGGGTGAAAATCGGTTGGCGCAGTGATGTGGCGTTGGAAGATGTACTCAAAGGCGTTGATCTGCATTTTGAGTATCACTTCAAACATCGTTTCATGGACCTTTGGCAGATCGTCTGTCTGACCAATCAGAAGTCCGTTGATGAACCGATGCCAGAGACATCAAACAATCAATCCAAAAATAGCAGTCAGCATCAACCCAATCAGCCAATGCTGGCCTGATATCACCAAACCGCTAGACGCATATGCCAGGGATCAGATGGGCAAGGGCATAAACAGGATCAGGATGAGTCAGACCAAACCCACGCGTGTTTTACGAGTTGTCAGTGATGCAGTGCTTTTGCTGCTTGTCGCTTTGATCGCCATCACTGGGGTGATGCTTCCAGGCCTGCAGGCTCAGCCGACGGTTAACACCATTGCCGACCTGCCACTGGCAGACCCGGTGATCGATTCGGACGCACAGTTCACTGCGACGCGCACCAGTGTCTGGTACGACGGCGTGATCCAGTACATGTTCCTCAAACGCGATGTCCGCATCGGTGTGGGGACCTATGGTTTCCGTGCTGACAACGCAGTGATTCGCATCCAACGTGAATCCATCGCAGGCGGCCGCGAAGTCCGACACATGTGGATGTATCTGGACAATGCCCAGCCACTACTCGGACGCGGTCCGACATCCGCTGCAGCACCACGTTTACTCGTCACCGTCAGCACCACCGGCAAAGTTGACCTTTCCACCGATTTGATGGAACAGGTTGACCGCAGCAGCCTGGATCTCACTGCCGACGCCAAGCGTCGTTTCATCACGCATCTGACTGCCATTTCCCAACCGAAATCCGATGTGGTGATCAATGAATCAACCGAGTCCCGTGCTGCCCGAATGGCGCGCGAGAGTTCGGCTGCATCCGGTGGTCCGACGATTGTTGTGGACACCACCGATCAGCCATTGCAATTGCAGACCCCGTATTCGGCTGACGATCCGACGGCACCGGTGGTCAAGCAGCAACTGCCCGCACCGGTCGCATTGAATCAACCAACAGAGAAGCCCCAGTCTCAGACACCCTCGACGCCAACACCCAGCAGTGAGCCGGTGACGATGGACGTGAAGCCTGATCAACCTGCTGCGATGCCTGAGCCTGCTAAGCCTCAGCCCAAGCCGGTGGTTAAGCCCGCAGAGCAACCTGTGGTTTCGACACCTGATGAAGCTGAACCGACCAAGCCTGTGCAAGTGACAGAGCTGCCCGAGCAAACACCCGCAGCAACATCACCCATCAATAACATTCTCCCGCCCGTAGGCACCGTGAGTCTGACCTTTGATGAGATGATCGTTGACCTTGGCAAAGAGCAACCCTACGCGGTACTCATGGGCAAGGTTGGTGTGATGTACGTTGACCGCAGCGGTCAGCTTGCCATGAGTCTGCGTGCCGATCAGGCCGTGATTTTCCTTCGCAAAAAGGACAAGGATTACGAGCAGGTCTTCAGTCGCCTCAATGCTGAGGATGTCGTTGGTGTTTACCTGGAAGACAATGTGCAGGTCACCAATGGTGAATACAACATTCGCGCACCAAGAGCCTACTATGACACCCAGCAGAACAAGGCGGTTGTGCTTGATGCGGTGATGTACACATGGTCGGTCCGCAAACAGGTGCCGTTGTATGTCCGTGCTGAGAAGATCATGCAGCTGTCCAAGACACAGTGGCAAGCCAATCAGGCGGTGTTAACCACCAGTGAATTTGCCCAACCGCATTTTTCCATCGCAGCCCGCACCATCACCTTGACCCAGCAACCAGACAAGAACGGTGAAAACGAATACCGCTACACCGCCCGAGATGTCGGCGTGAAGTGGGGCGGTGCCAAGCTCTTTGGGGGTGGCAAACTCTCGGGTAAAGTCCAGGAAATGCCGCTTCGCAGCATGGCAATGTCCTTTAGCCAGAACAACGGCCCGACCATTCAGACCACCTGGGACACCTTCATGCTCCTTGGGCGTGAAAAGCCCGATGGCGTCGACAGCACCGCCAGCTTTGACTACCTGGGCGAACACGGCCCGGGGATCGGCCTTGATCTGACTTATGACAAGATCAACATGCTCGGTGAACACAAAGCCTACATGCTTGCTTATGACACCGGTGAAGATGAAATTGGTGGGCGTGATGACGTCGAACAAAACGGCGAAGTCCGCGGTTTTTATCGCGGCCAGCATCGCAGCTTCCTGGATGACAATTGGGAACTCTCCCTTGAGTTTGGTTACAGTTCCGACGAAACCTTTCTCGAAGAAATGTTCCGAGAGGAAGTCGAAAACGAAAAGCCCTACGAAACCTCGCTGTATCTGAAAAAGCAGCAGGATCAGACGTTGATGTCGTTCTATGCCAACTATGAACTCAATGAGTTCACGATCAATTCGCAGCAGTTGCAGTACCAGGGCTACACCGTCGAGAAACTGCCGGAGCTTGGTTTCCATTCCATCGGCGAAAGCCTCTTCGACAACAACCTGACATACTACGGTTCGACGACTGCAAGCTACATGCGTGCCCAACCGGGTAAGGACAAGCCCAGTGATCGCGGCTTTACCAATGCCCAGAGTATGCTGCTTTTTGGCCGTCCCAATACTGTGAGTTTTGAAAGTGCGTACAACGCCACCGGCGCCCCGTCGGACTTTGTGCTGCGTCTGGATACGCGTCATGAAATCCAGGCCCCGATGAAAGTCGGCAGCATTGATCTGGTGCCCTATGCCGTCGGACGTGTAACCGCCTACGACAACGACTTTGATGCCTACAGTGGCAATGATGACAACGTCCGTCTGTGGGGCAGTGTCGGCTTGCGTGCCCATACGCAGTTCAACAAGACGATCAGCGATGTTGACAGCCGATTGCTTGATTTGCATAACATCCGTCACATTATTGAGCCCAGCGTTGACGTGTCCTTCTCGGATACGACGATCGAGTCCATCGACTTGCCGGTGTATGACTACGATGTTGAAGCATTGCGGGATGGCATGACCTTGTCCATCGGACTTCGCAACACCTTTCAGACCCAGCGTGGCGGCCCCGGTCGTTGGCGCACCGTGGACTGGCTGACCGTGGATTCACATTACGTGGTCTCCAGCGATGATGCAGAACCCAATCCCAACTCGCTGGCTCATTACTTTGGTTACCGTCCTGAGTACACCCGCGGCGGGGAGTATTTCCACACGGCCATCGCATGGATGATCTCCGATTCGTTGGCAAGCATGAGTGAATTCACCTACGACTTTGATCAGGACATGGTCACGCAGTGGCGTACCGGTTTGAGTCTTGAGCATTCACCGGTTCTCACCAGCTTTGTGGACTACCAGGAAATCGACATTCTCGATACCCGCCTGCTGACGTACGGCTTTTCGTACCGTCTGACCAGCAAGTATTTCATGAGCTTTGAACACCGCCTGGACTTCTCCAATACGTCGGAGGATCAGCGGTATATCGATGTCACCCTGGTCCGCGAATTGCCCCGCTGGAATCTCATCGGACTCTACAGCTTTGATGAGACCGACGGCGATCACACCTTCGGGATCATGCTCATGCCCATGGGACTCAGCGGCAGTCGATACGGACGCCCGCTCTTCGGGTCGGCCTTACGGTGATCTTCTGCCCAAGTTCGGTTATACTACCGGGCTACGTATGAAGGGAATAGTGATTAGCGATTTGGGATTAGGGAAAGGCAAATCCATGATAAATTGGATGACGCGTTGCATGTCTTTATCTAATCCCCAATCCCTAATCTCAAATCCCTGTTGATTTAACTTTGTCCATAGAACTGGTGTCACGATGCTTAAGTGGTTTCGAATTTACAACAAATTCATTCTGGTCATTGGCGGCTGTCTGTTGATGGTGGCCTTTCTGATTCAACCGGTGCTCAGCATGTTCATGCCACACCCCGGTAATCAGCCTTTGGGCACACTCAACGGCAATGAGATCACCCTCGGTGATCAGCAGGCTGCAGGACGTGAACTGACCATGGCGCGTCAGACGCACAACATGATCGCCATGTTCACGCCTGAAGAACCGTTGCAGTGGTTGCTGATGAAACATGAAGCAGCCCAGTTGGGTGTCTCAGCAAGCGGTTATGAAGTCACCGAACTCTTGACCAACCTCGGTGTCACCGAACAGATTCTTGCTGACAATGCCCGTAATAGTGGCATGACCGTCGAAGACATCAATGAAGCCCTGCGTTCATGGCTTTCGGTTCAGAACTACAAGGAATTGATCCTGGGCGTTAGTCACATGTCCCCGGTTGAAAAAATTCGCACCATGAGCGAAACGCAGCAGCGTTTTTCCAGCTTCATGCAGCAAGGACAATCCAACCCGCAGATGATGTGGCAGATTCAGCGCCTGCTTTACCAGCAGATGGCTCAGATCCAAACCGGTGCATCACGTGTGAGTAAGCCCGTGGTTGAACACTTCGTCAATGACCAGCAGGCCCGCGTCAAGATCGGTTACCTGCAGGTTCCCTTGACGTCCTACCTTGAGAAAGTTTCACTGGAAAACGCTGCCCATGAAACTCAGAAGACGGTGACCAACAAGGAACTCCAGGACCTCTTTGATCAGTACAAGGACAACCTCCCGGGCACCAGTGAGCCTTACGGTTTTGGTTACCGTCTGCCTGAACGTGTCAAGTTTGAATACCTGAGCTTAAGCCAGGACAGCCTGATGTCCAAGGTGACCGTTGCTGAATCCGAAGCCGTTACCTACTACGACGAAAACCAATCCCAATACACCGAAACGGTCCCCGCACCGCAACCCAAGGAAGGCGAAGAAGCAGCAGCACCGACGACCAAGGTTAAGCCTTATGTCGATGTGCGTGATCAGATTCTCAGTCAGCTCAAGTATCAAAAAGCAGGCGAACTAGCGGATAAGATCATCAAGACTGCCCAGACGATTCTGCTCGGTGATGTGCGTTCGCTGGATGTCGAAGCTGGCTTCCGTACGATTCCTGACGATTTTAAGCCCATGGAACTTGAAAAGGTTGCTGTGCAGATTCAGGAACAGTTTGGCGTGCTTCCCAGCGTGGTCAAACTCGACCAGAAATGGCTGAGTATTGATGACATCAACACCATGCAGGGTATTGCTTATTCGACTTTGATGGGTAAAGCCAATGTTGGTTTCTCGGATTACCTTTTCAGTGTCAAGGAAATCGAACGTGAAGAACCGTCACCCAATGCCGGTCTTCGTTTGCAGGCCAATGTCGCCAGCATGCCACTGCGTGGTTATGACGGCAATCGTTATCTGTTCCGCGTGATTGATGCCCAGGCAGAACGCAGCCCCAAGTCACTGGATGAAGTCCGCGAAGCCGTGGTCGCTGATGCTAAAAATCTCGCTGCCTATGGTCTGCTGCTTGCCGATCGTGACACGTGGCGTCAACGCATGGTCAAGGACAGCCTTCAGTTCATCGCCAAGGACCTCGGCACCACTGTCGAGGAACCGCCTGCCTTCCAGCGTCGCCAAGTCGGCATGGGGGGCAGTGGTGTCCCCAATGTGCAGGGCATCGGCCAGGACGAGCAATTCGTCGACAGCGTCTTTGCCTTTGCCATGTCCCACGCTGCTGCGGATCACAAAGCTTTTGAGAAGCTTGCAGCGGATAAGCGTTCGACCATCGCCGCTGCCCCGAGCAAGCTGGCCATGTACCTTGTCCGCGTGGATGAAGTCCATCCCGTCACCGAGCAACAATATACTCAGCGGATGGAATACCCCCAGGCTCTGGAAAACATCGGCTTTGCCGTGCAGACCAGCGTGCTGGGTGATGACGTGACCAATCCATTCGAGTTTGACACCTTAGCCAAACGCGTCGGTTTCGTCTCCGTCTCCGAACTTGAAGCCAAGGAAAAGGGTGAACCAGCGACCGAACAGGCTACTGAGTAATCCATCAACAACATCTGATAACAAAAACAGCCTGGCGAGATCGTCAGGCTGTTTTGCTATTGGGATGTCGTCGAATGATCTGTTTGTGATGCGACAAAATACCCGCAGTCAATAGCTGCGATAATGCGTGTCGCTCAACAGCATGATCAACACGCTATCAACCCACCGTGGAACCGGGGTTTGCCGGCTTGGAGGGGCTCAGAACGATCACATCGGTGACTTCTTCACCATCCATATTGCTTGCAGCCAGAAGCATGCCGTTAGACGCTTCACCACGGATTTTACGCGGCGCCAGGTTGGCTACGACAATGATCTGCTTGCCGATGAGTTCTTCGGGGCTGTAGTAAGCCTTGATACCCGCACAGATTTGGCGTTTTTCTTCGCCCAGGTCGATTTGCAGCTTCAACAGGCGGTCGGCATTGGGATGTTCCATGGCTTCGACGATGGTTGCCACGCGTAAATCAATCTTGGCAAAATCGTCATAGGTAATTTCTGGTTTGGTTTGCATCTTCTGCTCCATACTTGGTGTAAAAACTAAAGCGTGACCATCAAGGAATTGACAGTACAATGGTGTACCGTCCGATCCATTGAGGACGCCAATGGTAACAAGGTTTGCCCCCAACGGGTAATGCACCAGCGTTCTGGATTGCCATGCATCAGTGTTCTGATGCGTTTGACTGACGGATCAGCGGGTTTCATTGCAGACGGACGCAATGGTCAATCCGGATCGACACGCAGGAAAGGTCGTATTTGCCAAAGCATCGGGTACATCGCTCATTGATCGGGAAAATGCCTCACCGGCGCGGCGTCCGTCGTGCTGGTTTGGTTCTGTTGATCACCGGCCTGCTCATCACATCCGTGGTCATTTACCTCACCCGTCCCCGTCGCCTGGCGGATATGGCGGGTACGTTCCTCTCTGATCTCACCGGAGCGCAAACGCACATCGAAGCCGCATGGATTCGCTTTGACGGTACGATTGAACTGCAGAACGTCGTTCTTACCGTCCCCGGCATGAGCCCGCAGGCAGGGCGTCTGTTTGAAGCCCGTAATGTGGTGATCCGACATCACATTCTCAGCCTGCTTCAAGGTCATTTCGATGCCCGTAATCTCACCGTCATCGACCCCGTGCTGTACCTGGCGCGTGAAGTGAAATCCGATGAACTGAATGTCGAATCGCTTCAGGCCGTCCGCAGGGCCGACTACCGGATGTCCGGCGAAAAGGCGCTGACGCGTGTCCCGCAGAACCTGCCTAACATTTTCATTCGCAACGGCAAGATCGTTCTGGGGGAACTCGAAAAAGGGCAGTTCAATGCGCTGGGTAATGCGCGCTTTAACGGGTCACTTTCATCCGACACCGCTTCACGCAACATTTACTATTTCTCACTGCGACAAGTCCGTGAAGCCAATAACATCAGCCCGTTCCTGGCAGGTTACCTCAATATTCAGACACTGGAAGTTGAAGCCAGTCTCAAGGGGTTGGATTTCAATGACGAACCGGCGATGCGCAATCTCCTGCCAACGCCGATCCGTAACTGGTGGGACCAGCTCGCTCCGACCGGTAAGGTTCCCAACGTGCGCATTGGTTATGACCCAGACCCCGCTGTCGGACTCTTTGGTGTGCTTGATGTCTCTGATGTTGCGTTGACGTTGCCTTACACCGAAAACAAAAGCCGCATGACCGTCAAGTCCGGCCGCTTTAAAGTCTCCGGCCAACGCATTCGGATTGAAAATCTACTGGGGCAGATCGAGGACTTTACCTACAAAATCAACGGCACGGTCAACGGATTGAACCCCGACGCACCGTTCACGCTCAACAGTCACATCACAGGCAAGATCACGCCCACCCCACGCTATGCCCCGTGGTTTGGTGATCAGGTCCACAAAGCCTTTCAGGACCTGGCGCCCACCGGTGATCTGGAAGTGGCTGTGAAAGTTGAACGCAAAGTCTCCGGCGGACCCTTCTCCTATGCAGGTAATATCGACATCCGTGATGCGCGGATTTGCTACAACGCGTTCCCGTATCCCCTCACGCATGTCAATGGCTTGATCCGATTCGATGATCAGAAAGTCGAACTCATCAACTTCCGTGGACGTGGACCCAGTGGTTCAGCGTTGGGGATTCGCTGCTCGATCGATTTTGAACCCGGTGAAAATTCAGGCGTCAAGGCCGAGGTCTCCGGCCTTGATCTGCCAATCGATG
>MDTD01141657.1_pt1 | contig 15956 bp, 14 predicted proteins | sample 811221 | NCBI WGS metagenome assembly MDTD01 (sample SAMN05326646, study PRJNA326480) | marine metagenome | isolation source: seawater | place: Pacific Ocean: South West | collected 2011 | reverse complement strand
GTGAACACAGCTTGCCATGATGCCCCGATCTCGCAAGGGGGTCCGGGGGGCGAAGCTCCCTGGCATGAAATCTTTTTCCCAAATACCAGTCAGTCACCAACGATCCATCACTGCGGATATCATACGGCCATGATCCAACACCATGAACTGATCGCTGAACATCACCTGCTTGATCGCCCTACACAGACGGCTACTGATATGGGCTTTCGGATGCCTGCTGAATGGGAGCCGCACGATGGCGTGTGGGTTAGTGAACCACACAATGCCAATACCTGGCCAGCAGAGACGTTAGTCAAAGCACAAAAAGAGTTTGCATACTTTCTGAAAAAACTCTCAGAACACACGCCCCCTCTGCGATGTGCGGATTACGGCATCAAGACCGATGACAGTTGGATTCGAGATTATGGCCCGGTGTTTGTGATTGATGATCAAGGCCAACGCGCAGTCCATGACTTTCGCTTCAATTGCTGGGGTACGGGTTACGGGCCGTATGACCAGGATGATCTGGTCCCTCAACAGATTGCAAGAATGCTGGATATTCCCGTCTGGGTGCATCACATGGTACTGGAAGGCGGCGCGATCGAAGTCAATGGCAAGGGAACTGTCATGACTCCGCAAAAATGCCTCACCACCGCAACACGCAATCCGTACATGACCGTAGAACAGGCAGAAGTTGCTTTACACCAATCACTTGGGACAAGACATTGTCTCTGGACCCCGCACATCCATCTTGCAGGCGATGACACTGGTGGGCATATCGACACCTTCTGTCGATTCATTGCTGAGGATACGATTGCTGCCATCCGCGCTCCCAGGAGTCACCCGGACCATGAGCATTTGGAAGTACTCTGGGACTACCTCAAGACGGCGCGGGACCAGGATGGAAACCTGTTTAATCTCGTCGAGTTGCCGGTCCCCGATGTGATGGAGTATGACTATCCCGACGTTTTTGGTGTTGAGCCGGGTGTCCAACGTGTCCCCGCGGGTTATGCTAATTTCCTGATTTCCAACGGCGGGGTGTTTCTGCCGGTGTATGGACAGGATGCCGATGACATTGCCTGCAAGGTACTGGAACAAGCCATGCCCGGTTACCGCATCCATCCGATCCCCGGCCAATGGCTGATCATCGGGATGGGCAGTTTGCATTGCATGACACAACAGCAACCTGTCACAGGATAGTGCGTTACAGGTATATGTAATAAATTTAAAAGATTGTCCATAAAAGAGTTAGGAAGAATGCTTTCTTGCGGTCGCTTCCGTGTTCAACGCATTTTTAGCCACAGATGCACACTGATACACACAGATGTTTAAGACAAGATTTTCTGTCATCTTGATCTGTCTAGACGATGAACTGGCCTTACGCCCCAATGCCATAACACGACACAGATGGCCTTTGTGATTGGCGATTGGCATTGCCTTAATCTGTATTGATCTGTGCGCATCTGTGGCAAAATCGGCCTTGAGCAATCTCGTCACGAATGCATCGGCTATTGATCAGTCCGCCAGGTCGACACCCAGTTTTTGCAGGAAGGTGTCGAACTGATCCAGTGAGTAAAAGTCCAGCGCCAATGAGCCACTGCCCTTTTTTCGGCCGGGTTTGATGATGACTTTGGTCCCCAGTTGCTGACTGATTTGCTGTTGCAGATCAAGGATGTGAGCCCGTTTACCCAGCGAGGTGATCTGGTCCGGATCGTATGCAACGGTCTCACCCTTTTCCGTCTTCTCATTCATCTGGGCAACGAGTTTTTCCAACGCTCGCACGCTCAGACTCTCGGCGATGGCTTTTTTCGCCAAATCCAACTGCTGATTCGGGTCGGATAACCCTGCAATGGTCTTGGCCTGCCCGTTGGAGAGCTTCCCATCCAGCACCAGCTGCTGAACCTCAACTGGCAGGTCCAATAATCGGAGATAGTTGCTGATCGTTGACCGCTGAATCCCCACACGCTCTGCGACCTGACCATGGCTGAGTTCAAACAGTTTGATGAGGTTATCAAACGCCTTGGCACGTTCAATCGGGTTCAGATCCTCACGTTGGAGGTTTTCGATCAGTGACCACTCGGCTGTTTGCTGATCGGTGAGTTCACGAATGATGGCTGGCACGGTTTGGAGTTCAGCAATCTGAGATGCACGCCAACGACGCTCCCCTGCCACAATCTGGTATGTGCCATCGACGCCTGGTCTCACGATCACCGGCTGCATGATCCCATCGGTTTTGATGGATTGCGCCAGCCCTGCCAAAGCTTCATCGTCAAAATGCTTACGCGGCTGATCCGGATTGGGGACGATCTTTTTAATCGGCAAATACACCACCGCGTCACCGGTAGGCTTAATTTCGCGGCTATTTTCGGCTGTTTCGACCGTTTCAGGGGCATTTTCAACCTCCTGAACGTCATTTTCAGCCTCAGCAGGGGGTTGAACCTGTACATTTTGAGATAGCAATGCGGAAAGACCTCGACCCAGACGGGGTGAACGAGCGCGTGATTCTGACATGGAAGACTCCTTATCCAAGACTTCTCAGTCTAATAACTATCCCCCCTCCCGCAACCTGTTCCACGTGGAACAGGACAATTAATCTTTCAAATAAGATTTTGCGTGACCCATTGCTGACGTCAAACAGGTGTTCCACGTGGAACCACGCTGTTTCGACAAGGCATGTTGACCATGGAGGCCACAGAGAGAACAGATGCGAGAAACCATCAAATAGCAAATATAAAACCCGTCCGGACGTGTTATTCAGGTGTGATAACCACTGCTAAAGTCGGATGACTTTTTTCTGAATGCTCATGAACTCAAATGGATGATCGCCAGGTGTCAATCTGGTTACAGGTAAAACCAACAAGACATCATTCACGTGATCAGCATCACAAACATGACAGATCGATTTTTTATCCCTGTTAAGCATTTTCCTTGTGTTGAAAACCATGAGCGCCGGGTTTACAACGGACGGCCTAAGCCCTGGTACTTCATTCCAGGGACATTGTGTGAGGGAAAACAGCATAACCTCGTTAAGACATTTGCTTGAAAAAGTCTTTGGCGTTTAACGATCTGTGAGCTTACTGTGATCTGTGGTAAAAATGCCATGACAAAGATGGGTAAAGCCGTTTGACAGTTGCCAGAAACATTATCGGAATTCAATTGAGAATTCGTTTGGTAGCAGGGCGTTGAAATCGTAGGTTTGAGTACCCTTGGCGCCCGATAAGTCTTCGCCTCACAACGCAATGTTGTCATTCTGACTTGGACGCCGATACTAGTTGCATTATGACCACACCTACTTCGGATCCGGTAATGATGTCCGACACCGATCAATTGGCGGGGATTGAGCAGCTGCTTGAGCATTTTGAGCAGTTGGAGCGGCAATTCACCTCGGTCCGTGAATCGTTGACGCGATCACACCGACTGACGACGTTGGGGACGTTGTCTTCGATTGTGGCCCATGAGCTCAACAACATCTTCACGCCAATCATGAGTTACGCCGAATTGGCCATGCACCGCCCGGATGATGCCAACCTGACGCGCAAGGCGTTGGAGAAGGCTTTTGCCGGCTGTCAGCGCGCCTCCAAGATCAGTCAGTGCATTCTCGAATTTTCACACAGCAGTGATCAGACGCGGATCGCCAATCTCCCGCAGATGGTCCAGGACACCCTGTCCTGCCTGGCACGTGATCCGGCCAAGGACGGGATTGAATTGCTGGTGGATGTGCCTGATGTCCAGGTGCAGATGTCGCCGTTGAATCTCCAGCAGGTGTTGTTGAACCTTATCCTTAATGCCAGAAAGGTCTTACGAAAAACAGGGGGTGTTCTTGAGATCACAGGCAAGGCTCAAGGCGCCCACATTGAGCTGGCAATCTCCGACACAGGCCCGGGGATACCTGTCGAGATTCGTGAAACATTGTTTGATCCGTTCGTGACCCAGAATGCTGACCCTAACGATGTGAACAATGAAAGCAAAGGCACGGGTTTGGGGCTGTGTATCTGTCGCGACCTGGTTCACCAGGTGGGCGGTGAGATCGATTTTAAGTCCGAAGCAGGGCAAGGCACCACATTTTTTCTGACTTTGCCAATCCTTCAGGACCTCTACGAAACCACCTGAATCTTACATTTTTGTCGCGATGCAAATATGCACTCAGGCAGGTATTTGGGACTACCGTCCATACCCTGCTCACTCGCGAATTTCCGTGCGTATGAACAGGGATCGCTGTGAGTCGTTGAACTTAAGGCATATACGTTCGCCCCGCGGTGGAACTCGTCAACGTAAAGGCTACCCTTTCCGGTTATTTGGTTGTTTTTAAAGGCCCCAATAAAGATAAAACTGTGTTTTAAGCTTCTTAATTATATTAAAGCATTGAACTTATATTTAAAATTTTTTTACTTTTTTATATCAATTCGCTTGCTTTGAAATAGCGGTATGTTAATATTGAGTAAGTTGAGTGAGCGACAGTGACTCACCAAGCTGGGACTGACCCACTCAACGACATCCCATTGCCCCCGGAAGGGCTCGGTTCCGCATCTGTGGGCCGGGCCTTATTTTTTTGCTTAACACAGCCGTCCATTTTGCCGATAGCCCCTGTACGATCTTGCAAGGGCAGAGCTACTTATGAAAATGGACATGCGATTTATCGAGCCGTTTGTTTCGTCTTTGCAGAATGTGTTTACCTGCATGCTCGGGACACCGGCCCAACTGGGTAAGCCCTTCCTCAAAGGTGCCATGACCCAGCAGGTGGACATTGTTGCCATCATTTCACTCTCCGGCGACGTCATCGGCAGCACCGTTCTGGGATTCCCCAAGCAGACCGCTTTAGCCATCGCTTCCCAATTTGCTGGCGAAGAAATGACACTGGATCACCCGGATTTGCCCGATGCCCTGGGTGAATTGATCAATATGGTCACCGGCAGCGCCAAAGCCAATCTTAAAGGAATCACCGCCTCAATTTCGCTTCCCCGTGTCATCGCGGGTAATAGTGTCATGGTCGGTGGCCCGAAAACACTTCCTTTCGTTGTGATCCCCTTCAAGTCCGACCTGGGCTACTTCTATCTGGAACTGGCAGTACTCAGCAACGAAAAGTCTGAAGCTGCCTGATCAACACGCACTTTGGATGAGCTTGTGGTCATTACGTACCCAACCGGAACAACGTTCAGTAGCAACTTCCAATGGATCAACACAACCGGTAATGACAGCGGTCAGCGCATCATCATCAGCTCCAGCGCAGATTTAACCATGACAGCTTCGACCGTTGGATTACCAAACAACGACGAACTGACAGCTGATGGAATTGATAACCATGTAACCAGTCAAAGTCGAACCCGTGGCTGGCGTGGCAACATCGATCCAGTGTTGTCCTCAGTGGCAACTACACCGGACGGTTAGCCAGCAACTGGGATAACCACCATGTCAAGTTCGGCCTGTTGATTCAATTCTGATTCAACCACCATTGTGTTGGACACAATCCAATCCATATAGAAGAGATTCAACGTCATCCGGGGTTGTTTTATCGGGGTGGCATTTTTCATTTTTTGAGTAACAGGGGAATCAACCTCTGCCACGGAATGACGGCATGAAGTGAATTGAGCCAAATCATCTTGACTGGGTTGCAATGGGCAGTGCCGATGTTCGCGGTGCGGGATTGGTTGATGCCTGCAGTGGCTTGCTTCGGATTATCTGCTGATGGTCGACAGAACGATCGCATAAGATTTCACGCCGCCGATTCGAACGCCGTTCACTTGCTGGCGGTCACATATTTTGCAGGATCCGCTTTGAAGATGGGTGCACAGTCATCACAGCAGAAGCCGTAGGTCTTGCCCGCGTATTCGACCGCGACCCCTTTGCCGGTGATTGGGTGCTTGCCGACCGGGCAGAGCTCGTTGTCGAATTTGGCTTGAGGCTGCGTCGTTGTCGGTTGTGATGTCGGGACGGTGACATCAGAAGCAGGGGTAGCAGGTGCTTCCTCCTTGCCACACCCAGCCAGGGTCATACTCGCAACAGCCAGGCATCCGACGGTCAGAATGGTTTTGAACATGGTGATCTTTCCTTTTTTTAAGATTTTAACGCAGGAGTCACTGAATATGAACATGCGAACCAGGAAAAATAATCGACTTGTCAGTTTCAGGTCCAAGCTTTGAACAGTTGGTCGGTATTGGAATTAGCTCAATGTCTCTAACTGCTTTAGGGCCAACATGTTTGGATAATTTTAGGTATTTCTTAACATCATTCAGGATTTTTGTTGCACTGTTATAGGGGCCGGTTACAATCGATATCAGCAATATTTTCCAGTTTCTTATCGGGCCAAAAACACGGTTTTTTTGCTATATCGCAAAGTTATTGCTATAGTTAAGGAGTTGACAGGATTTTTGACAATCCTTCAAGTGCAGCGAACGTGTTTGGCGATATGTAGAGTGGAAAGAAAAGAACTGCTGCAAAGGCCGCCTCGGGGATGTGACCAACGGGTCCGAAAGCTCTGAACTGAGGCACGAATTTGGTGCGCTTTGAAATGCAGTTCCAAGGAGTAGACGCCATGAATGATATTGCTCCAATCGGTCGCCCCAACTATTCGGCGATAGGGGGCTCAACACGCCGCGGGGCTTCTCCCGTGACGCCGGTAAACGGTGCGCAGCGTGGCAGTGACGAGGTTCAATTCTCCGACACCGCCCGTCTGCTCAGCAAACTCCGTGAGTTGCCCGACATCCGACAGGACAAGATTGACCAGGTCCGACAAGCCATCGACGATGGCACCTATGACACCGACGAAAAAGTCGATGCCATGCTTGATGCCCTGATGGAAGACATCGCCTGATCCCAATCAAACACCAACGTTCCTGGCTTCTACCGCACAGGATGTTGGACAATAGCCCCGCAAATCATCACAACATCCCGATCACCAAGGTCGGGATGTTTTTTTATGCCTTGGTTCCGACGGTGATTAGGCCGTATACGCCATCGCTGAACTTGTCGCTTGATTCACTCACGTTATACCCATCCCATTTATCAACTCGTGCGTTTGAATCCATTGAGCAGGTTGTGTCAACCCGGTACCCCATGGAGTAACGTTGACACACTGGGTACCGGATTGACATCCTGTGTTTATTCAAGCACGAGTTATTAACAGGATTGGTATTATTGGCGTGTTGGGTGTCGGCATGTTCAAAGCATTTTTAGCCACAGATGAACACTGATACACACAAAGGTTCCAGACACTGTGACCTTCAACACGTTTGATGGGCGCGGGGCTTTCGTCAGTTAAGGCATGCCTCGAAGGTTTCGGGCTTGGTAGCCTGTTGCCGAGTGACGTCTGCGGTGTGAATCCGTTTTGGTGAAAAGACAATAATATTTTGCTGCATCAAGTTGTGAAGCTCATTGGTTTGAGCAACACGCAGTATCGTAGCTCATGTTTGATCTTGTGAAGGTGTTGCGACATTCACTTTGTGAATTGATACAACCCAGCATGCAGTTTCTGATCAATGTTCATCTGTATGTATCTATGGCTAGAGCGTTTCCAGCAATTCAATTTCACGTATTGGCAGATAAGGGATGAGGGGTTTGCGATTAGGGATTAGGGTAAAGACAAGGCGATACCTGAATAACAGCCCTAATCCCAAATCCCTAATCACCAAGCCCTTTGATAAGGTAGTTGAAGATGAATTGCTGGAAACGCTCTAAAAATGTTTTGAACCCATTTGTCATCGCCTTGCCAACACGCTGAGCGCGACTTGACCCCAGCCAGCTGTACCTGCACAATCGGGTGATGAACACCGTTCTGATTCTCACAGCAATCATCCTGGTCGTGGTGATCCTCATCGCCATCAACTTCAAACGTCAGTACCAGTTCATCCTCACCATCACGGATGGCAAGGTCCAGCAAACCCACGGGAGGGTGGATGAGGCGTTTGTGAATGATGTTCAACGAATCTGCGAACTCTTCAACGTCAAGCAAGGCACCGTCAAAGGCGTAGCAGGGATCAAGGGGGTGAACATCGTTTGCGCCGGGCCGGTCAAAGCGCAACAACGTGCCATCCAGAATGCCATGAACCATCCGATTTGAGATGAAATCGAAACCGTGATCAGTGTTCAATGACGGGGTGAGTGATGTTTATTAACCTCACTTGACTTCCAACATGACACGGAACCCCAGGGTGTTAGAGACAAATGGTGCAGGCACGATACTGCGTCGTGAAGATCGGGCATAGTGTGGGATGACATACCAATTCCCGCCACGTGTAATCCGGCGTTTTGCCTGATTGGGGCCAATGGGGTCGATTCGTTTTTCTGATGCATAGGGGGCGTACCCATCGCGTACCCATTGGGTCGCATTACCGAGCATGTCATAAAGTCCCCAGGGGTTGGCCTGATACTTGCCGACGGGGGAGGTTTGGGCATAGCCATCATCCCATGAGAGCCATCGCATGAATCCTTTGGAATGGATTAAGGTGGCGTACCAGTTGTCGTAACTGGCATCATGGAGATTTTCCTTGCCTTGCGCTTCCTGAAGTTCATTGCCCCACCAGAAGAGCGTGTCGGTGCCGGCACGACAGGCGTATTCCCATTGTGCTTCGGTTGGCAGCCGATATGTCAGGTTTTCTTTGTTACTGAGCCATTGGCAGAATGCCACCGCGTCATCGTAACTCACGCATACCACCGGATGGTCATCGGCTTGTTCAAAGCCGGGGTGATCCCATGTCAATCCATCATGTTTGCCAAACAATTTTGTTTGTGTCATGCCCGTGACCCAGCCGATTTGCTGGGCCGTGGTTTGGTATTGCGTTGCGTTGATGAATTGAGCAAACTGTTTGCGGGTGACATGGGTTGCCGCCAGATAAAACGGCTGGGTGAGATGGACTTCATGTTGCGGGAATTCATCTTTGTAGCCGGATGTTGTTCGACCGAATTTTGTCAGTAACTGCTCAGTGGAAAGACCAGAGCCCATCATAAAACGACCGGGTTCAAGACGGATCAGCGTCATCCCTAAACTGTTGGTCAGCGTTTGATCGGTGAGTGGTGCTGATTGTGGTGCGGGTGAAGTCTGGTCCTTCGGCTGCTCGATTTCGCGGATGAAAGTCACCCCAAAGACAATAATGAGTAACATCATTGCAATTGCCATAACAGCAAGCAGGGGATTGTGTCGGATATTTCGTTTTTCGGTCATGTTATCCCCGATATTCTGAGTTTGTACAAGTCGAGTATCGGACGGCAAGTATGATGTGTCAACCAATAGCAGGCATGGACGATCAATACAGCGGAATCCAGATTTCCGTGAGTAATTCTTCGGGGAAGACGTCGTCGGGGTTGTTGAGGTAACACTCAAAGGGCGGCTGATCGCGACACTCTCTGCCGATGCTGGGGAAAGCTTGCTCGCCAATCCATTGCCAGGTTTGGGCAAGTTTGTCGTAGGGTCCCTTGTGAAGCACGACCGCGTAATCTCCGCCGGGCAGGACCTGTTCCTGTAAGCCATCTGGGCAGGGGCGTTGGTCATCGACGGTGACACCTGCGTCGTAGCGACATTGCTCATCGAGCGTGTCGCGCGGGTCATCCTGACAGATGCCGATGACCATGCAGTTGGGCGTGAACAGGTCATGTTTGGAAGCGACTTTGAGGAAGAACTTGAAAAACGGGCCCAGTTCAGCCGGGGAGTACGGGCCGACTTTCCGTGCATAGAACACGCGCAGGTCAGGCATGGTGCGGATGGTCATGCTCTGGTGTTCGCGCGGTGTTGCTGTGGGTTGCTCTTCTGCTTCCTGCATTTTTTCGGGAGTGGGTATCTTGCTCGCATCAAACTCACCGACCTTGGTGGCAAAGCTCCAGACATGGCCCTCCGGATCGCGCAGCGTGAACATGCGATCGCCCCAGAACCTATCCTCAAGGTCCATTTGAATTGTCGCGCCCGCTTTGACCGCGCGGTCGTGCATCGCATCGACATCATCGCAGTACAGATAAAGTCCCATCGGGCTTGCAACGCCGGAGGTGACCGGTGCCTGAGGTGTGCCGATGTCACCGGCCTTGGCCAGCAGGATCACCATGTCCTGCCAAACCAGCTCCGCATGCACCGGTTCGTCCTCAGGAATACGTAATCGGCAACACATACCAAAAGTCTGTTCATACCACCGCACCGCGACGGGCACATCGCGTACCGTTACATGTGGCATCAACCAGGGACTGTCATCCGGTTTGCAGGTGGGCATCGGTACTCCTTTGTATCAGATCGGTGAGAGACATTATAAAAGGTGAAGTTGGTTCAAGAGGGCGATGGTTCATTTTTGTTGCATCATACCCGCCCGCGCCAAGATCATGTTTTGTACTTTGAGGAACTTGAGTAACGTTGGCCACTCACCGGTGTTCCTGACAGACCTGCACGCCTCGAGCGCGATCCGTCAGCCAACGATAATCCGGGGCGTACAGCTCTCGACCAATCACAGGTGAGTGGCCGGCGTTGCTTGATGTGAGAATGCACTGAAGATGCTAATGACGCAAGAGTGTTGCTTGACTGCATGAACGCACATCGCCACCCATTGAATGATGGGATTACGATTTCACTTTGATCTTGATATCTCCAACGCATCAGTCAATGCTTTGTTGGGCATCAAGTTGAACAACAGTGTTCTTGCAAAACGAAACCGATCAGTTTTTGAGATCGCAAATGAAATTGGTGATTGCCCAGCCGCTTCGACTGCGGTCTTCTCCAGCAGCTTTGTCATGCGCTTCAGACATTCAGGCAATTGGGCAGCAGAGACTTTGCGGATCGACCCCGCATCGATGAGTCGCAGTATGCCATCTTCATCCATGAGTATGTTGCTGCATTTGAGATCACGGAAAAACAGTTGCTTCGACAGCAGCAGGGCGGTAAGTTCCCCCAACGCTTTGGCCAATGCATGTCGCGCTGCCGGTTGATCAAACGCACCCGCTTGAGCAGCACGATCCAGTGACTGCCCCATCACAGGGGTGATCAGACAAAGTTTGCCCGCCTGCCAATCCTGTTCCTGGATCGGCACGACGGGGATACCCATCTGTTCCAACTTACGGTGTTGCTTGATCTCACATTGACCGGGATGGATGTGTAGACACCGTAAAAACTGCTGCTTGGCAGGGGATGACTCAAAGCGTTTGACAACATACGCACGATCACCATCAGCCTCCAGCCAGACATTCGAACGTTTGGGGTCGAACTTGTAGACCGTTCGGATCACGCCCCTCAGCGGCTTGATGTCAGGTTGATTGGCTTTGGCTCTCACGCGCATAGGCTAATGTATCCATTCCGGTTAAGCCACTTGCAATGAGGCATTGATTCGACAATTTGTGCACATACACACCAGATGCATACACAATTGCGCCCGCTTGCTACAATATTTTGTGATTGGCCAACGGATTTGCATGCTTGACGAGCTACCGGGGGCCAGCTTCCGGGGTACCTTCCGGGGGCAGACTTTCGGCGGTATGATCTGGAGCAACCGATGCGGTGTCCGTATTGCAACTCAAAAGACAACAAAGTCATCGACTCACGCGCAGCCGATGGCGGGGATTCGATCCGCCGTCGCCGTGAGTGCCTTAAATGCTCACGCCGCTTCACCACCCGTGAACATGTCGAACAACGCGCCCGACTCGTCGTCATTAAAAAGGATGGCACGCGCGTCCCCTTCGAGCGTCAGAAAATTCAGACCGGCCTCGAAAAATCCTGTTACAAGCGACCTATCGCAACCGAAACCCTCCAGGCCATGACCGACCAGGTGGAAGAGGAACTGCACCGCAAATACGAACGCGAAGTCGAAGCCATCGTCATCGGCAAGACCGTTGCTGAACATCTCAAAAAAATCGATCAAATCGCCTATGTCCGCTTTGCAAGTGTGTACAAGGAATTTCGCGATCTGGACGATTTCCTCGACGAAGTCAAAGAAGTCCTCGACTCCCGTCAGCAGGAAAGTCTCAAAGATCAAGACACGCTGTTTTGATCACAGGTGCTTTGCACACGCAATCTGACGGTTGATCTTGATCACATTCAATCTTTACACACAACGATAAACTGCTGCGCAGTTTCAGCATCACGCAGTGAAGCAGCTATTGATTTCAAACAGTCTTGTTTTTAATGACTTCTGTGACGCACAACACACATTAATAATAGCTGCGACACTGCGTGTCGCTGATCTCTTGATTGACAAGTGACAGAAGACAAATAAAAACACGTCTCCGACGGATGAGTCAGAGACGTGTTTTATATCGTTTTTGATGTCTTAAAACTTCCGGGGGGCCGGGGGGTTAGGCGGGAATGTTCTTCTGTTCCATCTGGGCTTCGGTGGGTTTGACGATGTCCTTGGCAATGCCCACGAGTCCGAGCAGGCGGATGGTGAGATAGGTCATGTCGAACTCCCACCATTTTAAACCATGTGCAGCAGAGCGTTGGAAAGCGTGGTGATTGTTGTGCCAACCTTCACCGAAGGACAGCAGGGCGACCCACCAGCTGTTGCGGGAGTCGTCGGTGGTTTTGAAGTTGCGGTAACCCCATGTGTGGGTCGCCGAGTTGACGAACCATGTGCCGTGGTAGGCACAGGCGGTGCGCAGGAAGATGCCCCAGACGATCCATGAGAGTGCGAGCATGTGACCTTCAGTTCCCTGGCCGCCAAAGAAGTAGCCACCTACATAGAGACCGGCAGCAAGGATGAACTGGAAGATGACGAAGTACTTGTCAATCCAAACCAGAATCTTGTCTTTTTGCAGATCCTTGGCTGCATCATAGGGCTTGAAGTCTTCGTGATCCTTGAACATGCACCAGAACATGTGAGCCCAGTTAAAGCCATGCTTGGGCGTGTGCGGATCTTCTTCGTGGTCGGAGTGTTTGTGGTGAAGGCGATGCGTGCCAACCCAGCGGATCGGGCCGCCCTGCCATTGCAGACAGCCGCAGATGGTCACAAAGTAGTAGAACCACTTGGGGCATTTAAAGGATTGGTGCGTGAGCAGGCGATGGAAGCCCATGGTGATACCCAGTCCGCCACCCATCCAGGAGAGGATCAGGAAGATGACCAGGCCCGACCATGAAAAGGTCCACGGGCTGGCAAGGGCACCCAAATGGATCGTGCCAATGAAAAAGATAACCGCCCAGTCAATTTTACGGTTCTCAGGATTGATTTTGTCTGCAAAGGGAATGCGACGGGGGATCGGGGTGGAAGTCAAGATGTTCTCCGTGCCCGCGTGGTCGTTTTTGCCAGCGGGTAATATGGTTCTCAAAATTGAGTTGATCAACCGTCGCGACAGGATGAGGTGTGGCTGGGTTGATGGTCCGTACAAAAAGGTATAACTGTTATCGGCACACAGGCCGTCTATCCTTTGGCTATTCATTTTTCAAAAGGGCGGGCATGATACCCTGACCCCTCATGGAATTCAATCATAATTGTTGATTCACGGATTCGATTTTATCCTGCATGGATTGATCGCGATCCGTCCGGGTACCAAACCGCATGGATGAGGTGATCCGTGGCGCTCCCATCTCATGAACAACTTCGTGACAACGCTTTATGGCAGCAAACACCTCATCCCAAGGTCCCTCAATATTGGTCCCGTAGGCATGAAGTTGGTGGCTGAGTCCCGCTTGGACGAGGACTTTTTCACAGGCTGCGACATATTGACTCACCGAAACGCCCACCCCCATGGGCACCACGCAGAGATCCGCAATGACATGCATGAACCGTGTTCTCCTGACTGTAACCAAATCCAGAACCGTCACCCGGATATAAGGTTACTCACATTACCGATCTGATTGAGACCGGGTTGCAAATCGTGCTGGAAATTCATGTTGGCAAATGGTGAGAATCGCTCCGTTTCGACTTTGGATGCGACGCGGCTCCCCTGATTCGAGCGTCTCGAACTTATCAATAACGGATATAACCGATCTGCAATCCACTGAAAAAATAAAAAGACTGCGCCCAATCTGCCGGAATCGAACGCAAAACAGGTCTTATCAGACTTGGATAATTCTTTGGGACGATGATTTTTACACAAGTTAAGCTTTCAACCACTGGCATCACGTCCGTGAGGTGTTACAATCAGTCCCATGTTCAAACGCACGTTGATTTTTGCTGCTGTACTCGGCACGCTGACCCTTTTGGGTGGGTGCGAAAAGGCACTTTTCCCCGAAACCGCTCAACGCACGCCCTATGACCGGTATCAAATGCTCCGTGGCCAAGGTCGCGTCGCAACCGAAACGGATGTCTATGGCAACGATGAGCCGGCGCTGCGTGATCGACTTCGCCCGTTAAGTGAACAGTAATCATCCCCAATCGGGTATGGGCTGAGAACGCAATGGGTATGCAAAAATACCTGTTTGTCGGGTGTCAACGGGGTCTGATAAAAAGCTGTACAGTAAACGGAAGTCTAGGCTTTTGTTATTGAAGTAAATGGATCGGTCTGGCCGATGAAAACGGTACACTCGTTATATTCCAACTCGCACGTCTCCAAAAGGAAACGGTGGAAGGTGAAGCCAGACCGACGCACCATCATCGTCTTAACCACACTCATCAGTGCCATGACACTGGTCAGCGGTGTTCTCCTGATGATGGAGCCCGGCCCGATCCAACCTCTGGCGATCAGCCTTCAAGCGTTCGACAACACCGACAAAACCACCACCAACCCACTGGCTACCGATGCCATGCTGCATCAATGGTTGGGGATCGTCATTCACGATAGCGGCACCCTCCAGTGCACCGCCGACCAAATCGACGCGGCCCATCGCCAGTTCGGACTCGGCAGCCTCGGGTATCACTTTGTGGTCCACAACGGTGCTCCTGCAACACCCGGTAATGATGACGGCCAGATCGTCGTCAGTGAACGTTGGAAGAATCAGGCAGACGGTGCCTACTGCGGTGGCCCGGATGCAGACCAGTTCAATCAGAACGCGGTCGGCGTCTGCATGATCGGCGACTTTGACCGCCAGGCACCCACCGAAGCCCAAATGCAATCCCTGATCAATCTCGTCCGTGGCCTGCAAAGCAAGTTCGGCATCCCGGCAGATCGCATCTGGGTTCAAACCGGTGGTCGCACCGACTCCTCCACTGGCAAGCTTTTCCCGATCGCAACCTTCCAACGCCAACTGCGTCAGTTTTAGCCCCCGGAAGCCCCGGCCCCCCGGAAGTTCGTCGCGAATGTGACAATTGAAAATGATTAAACGAACCGTGAGTGAATCTCGCGGTTTTTTCTTGCGCGGTAACGACGCATCATGGTAATCCGTGTAGAACTCCGCTCTACCTCGCGGTGACACACCGCGGCTCGCCTGAATGCCGTGACGGATACATTGACACACTCAGGCGAGCCGTGTCGTGTCGACGCGGGATTCGTCGAAGACGAAAACACTTCTCGCCATAGATGTTTTGCTTTACAATCACCCTCATGACTCCGCATCTTGATCCGGCAAGAGCAACCTGGCATATCACCTTCGGGACCTACGGTACGCGTTTACAAGGCGACAACCGTCCAACCGTCGACCGCAAGCAGAATCATGCAACCGAGCCTTTCATCTTTCGTGATCAAAACCGTCTGGTGCAAAATCAACAGGTTCTCAAAACACCGCCGTTGTATCTGACTCTGCAACAACGACAACAAATTGAAACGATCCTGCCTGCGATTTGTCAGCGTGGTGGCTGGTCGTATCGCATCTGCGCTGCTCCGGTTGATGCGGATCATGTGCATGTGCTGCTTGATGCAACCTGTGACCGTGATCCGGATGCAATCATGAAATGGTTAAAGCGATGGGTGAGTGAACAACTCACCGAAAAGTGGGGCAAACCGTCATCTGGGACATGGTGGGCAAAATGTGGCTCAACCAAGCCGATCAAGGATGAAGACTATTTGAACAATGTGTATGACTACATTCGTCGGCAAAGGACGGCACCGGTGATTTGAACGGGAACCCCGCCGCGACACGCGGCGGCTCGCCTGAGTATCAAGTTGTACACCCAAGCACATTCAGGCGAGCCGTGTCGTGTCGACGCGGG
>MDTD01052479.1_pt1 | contig 15957 bp, 14 predicted proteins | sample 811221 | NCBI WGS metagenome assembly MDTD01 (sample SAMN05326646, study PRJNA326480) | marine metagenome | isolation source: seawater | place: Pacific Ocean: South West | collected 2011 | reverse complement strand
CTATTTGCCATGAGTTGTAACTCAAGAAAAAAAACGCGAAAAAAAGACCCCCTCATGAATTCACCAATCACGAATCGTCCCAACACTTTCGGAATGGAGAGTAATAATTACTCTTCGGCTTCCTAGTTTACCTATTTTCATCACGCGACGCCGATGGGTGAATGATAATAAAACGTGAGCTAACGCAAAGGAAATGTGATTTTCCATCTTTTCACACAATTTCAGATCGATCGGGGTCGATAGCGCGCGTGTTGCGAAGTCTTCCGGAGGCATATTATTCACTCACAAGAGTACAAAAATCACTTTTGTTTCTACATTTGTGTGTGCTCCTTCGAGAGATAACTTCAAGACATCTTCAAGCGATCTACTGAAGAAAGTGGAAGATATACATATGAAATAGTTTTAGTGAGGGCTGCTGCGATTCCACTCCTACGCAGCTGTATGCGGGGTGGAAACCTTTTGTGTATGATTCCAGCTCGAGACTGGAAAGACAAAGAAGCATGAACTCAAGATAGCTTTTTGTGGAATTTTCTCTTCACACCGCTGCGTCGAGATCAGGACTCAACGTTGCCCTCAGAACTCGTGCTCCATCAGTTCCACTCCCGGAATGTGTCTCGACAACATCATCGACTTTGTAACCTGATCTAGAAGCAGCAGAAACCAGATCTTGAACAGATATGAAGCGCCTGAAGTGTGTATCGATGTATGCATTTCTGCCTACAAGCTTACCCCGCCCGTATCTAGGGTCGTTTATCGAACGGGTCTCAATGTAAACCTTCCCTCGAACGTGTCTTCGCATCCAACGAAAGACAACGTCTTGTTCACTTTCTGTCAGTGCATGCAACACAAATCTAGCGAAAGCGTAGTCTACAAGAATGTCTGGTAAGTTTGAACCGTCTGCGACGATCGCTTGACTGCCGGCTGGCAACTTGGAGGCTGTAAGCTCGACGGCTTTCCTACAAATATCCATGGCGATCACAGTGAACCCCTGTGCCGCAAAAAAGCCAGAGTCTCGCCCGTTCCCACAGCCAAAATCAAGTAGCTTAGAGCCTTTTCGTAGTTTCAAGCTTACTTCCAAAGCGAAAGGGCTCGGTTGCTCAACAAGAACGTTATCACCTTCGATTTGCCCTGCATAATAGAGTTCCCAGAACGCTCTCCTTTCTTGCATCCCTTGATCTTGCGACATCGTCGTCGTTTCTTTGCTTCTGTTGGAAAAATTTATCTCACGCCTTCAGAGGATTTTGACTCGCACAGAGCATTCGACTGACCGATTCTATCCCGTGAGAACGTCAATGATCCGATATTATGTGACGGTTACTACGTGTAGCGAAGCATGCGCACTTTCTCGCTACCTCCTCAGCGCGTTATCCGCGCACACGTGTCGCGTGTTACGTGTCACGTGGCACGACGGGTCGTTAAGTTGTGGATAATTATTTTTATGTATATTGTATTATTATCACAAAGTTTCACTCTGAGTTGGTCCTTCAATGGTTGTGCAGTTGCTTGGAAATCGAAATTGTAGACTACTGTAGCTGACAGTACTGGGTATGCGGAGAATCTTGCAGCCTTCAACACTATCAAAGAGTGTGAATTCCTGCGTCAGATTCTGGGGGAGATGGGCATAGAAATTGGGCCCATTCCGATGTTTGCTGATGCGACAAATACAGTGAGCTCTCTGCTGCACAATTCGAGCTACAAGCAAGGTCATACTAGACATCACATGATTAAGATATCCAGTATGTACCAGTATGCCAAGAGAGGCGTGGTACACCCGACTCATGTACCATCGTCGGAAAATGTGGCTGATGTGTTGACCAAATCAGTGTTGAGCAAGAGCTTGTTCTTCAGTTTTACGGAAAAGATATTTGGTAGTCAAACTGGATTTGCGTCTTTCATCATCGGGTTAATCAGACAGAGCTTCGCAAAGTTCAGGTGTCTAGGTCTTATAAAACTCCATAGTATGGGCCGGAATCTCTTATTATGCTAGGACACTATACTCAAGGTATGATAGTTCTAATAGAGAACCTAATCAGGATGAGTTAGGAATTGGCTTAAGCATTTGTAACGCATAAGAAAACGACGCATCTAATCTCGGTAGAGACCATCTACACGCCTAAGGCGAACTTAGGATCCTGGGGCTCCGCCCTCAATGAGATTTAGCCACGCCCCTGTCTGAGAAGAGCAATCGCGACCTTGCTCGTACTTGCGCCCGCCGGACGTGTTCGCAGTCGAGAACGCCCCTCTACAACGCAATACGCGACGCGTCGCTGACGGTCCACGATATAAATATCCCACCCTACAACTGGCTATACAGGCATATCGATCCGTGCTGGGACGAACCAAAACGAGCCAACGGGAAATAGTTCTTGGCAAGTAGCTCTAACTTGCTCGCTTTGAAAAGAGAATGTGTGCTACTCACGGTGTTATGTCGGGAGTGAAGAAGGCTGGTATTTGTTTTGCGCTGATGACCTCCTCAGTTTCTGCGACTGCTTTCACCCAAGCCAGCAAAATCGCGGATGGTACGTACCCATATAACACGTTTGTCATACCGTGCCTTGTTGAGCTCGTCAAGTTTTTGGTAACATCATCGTTAGTTCTCTCGACGAGAACTTTTGGATGGAGTTTTACGAACTACAGGTGCAAACGGGTTGACTTTTCTCAATTATTGAGCTACAGTTTCCCTGCATTTTGTTACTTCATCAGCAACAACTCCGCTTTTTATATTATTAGAGATTCTGGAGCGACTGTTTACCAGATTACAAACAACCTCAAAGTGTTTACTACAGCTCTATTCATGCGGCCGCTACTCGGCAGAAAACTTTCGTGGCAGAGGTGGCGATCTCTAGTCATACTCGTTATGGGCTCGGCACTAGCTCACTTGGATCCAAATAATGAACCGCAACAAAATCGACAAACGTCTAGTAAATATGGACTTTTTTCAATTCTCATCAACGTGAGCTCTGCCGGTGCTGGTGGGGCATACTCTGAGATGCTACTGAAAGGTATGAAGCCTGGATGCGGTGGGGATATTCATACACAAAATTTGAAACTTTACTTCTTTGGTGTCTTATTCGGGTTGATTTCCTTCATATTGCAGGGATCTACAGAAAATCATACTGATGGGTTCTTACACGGTTTCAATGGATTTGCGTATGCCGCAGTAGTATCTTTGACAATCTACGGCATCCTCGTCTCTTACACTCTCAAGTATCTAGATAACCTTGCTAAATGCTTTGTGACAGCTGCAAGCATGTTTGTTGTTGCGGTTCTTGACGCAGGGCTGCAGAATCAAAGTGTTTCTCCATACGTGTACTTGGGTATCATCTTGGTTTGCCTGGCACTTCTTCAGTATCATTCTACTTGAGCAACCTGGATTGAAAGAACCGATTAAGTAAGTTGTTCTAGATATGAAAAGCGATGTCCGCAACGTTGTTAAACATCGTTGGTGAATTGGCCAAACAACACGTGGCCTCTCAGCGCACTCTTCCTATGAACTCCAAGCAGTTGTAAAGACATCCGTTTTTCCGCATGTACACGGCAATAACCGTCGACAAGCCGGGTGTCATTGTCTGTGATCTGTTTGATCATATTATACGTGCCTAGCGACTCCTCGATTGCACTTGTGCTCACGTTCGAAGGAGGTACGTTGAGTCATGACACATCATGGCAGCAACATGTTCAAACATCTCTATCTTATCCTATACCCGCACTTCGTGCGATTGCTTGACTGTCTTCTTCACACATAGCGAGAGCAAGTTCAAAGTGGAGTGTACATCTCAACATCCTTTGCAACTACACGAAACGAAACTTTCCTCCGTTTGATGTTGTCATACAGCACTATCAGAGAGCAGACTTGTGACCAGCGATAGCGGCAACTAAGAAAACGGATCACTGCTCCGTCATGCAAGGCGCGAAGCGATATGTGTTGCCTGAGATGACCACTTTATACGTTATAGAAGCGTGTTTGGGGGGTGTACTGCCTCCTTCAAACAGTCGTGTATAGTCTTCTGCAGAGACTCAATACGTTGCTTGTCTGAAACATGTCCAGTCGGGCCAGGCTGCGTGGTATAAAGCGGCTTTTGTTCCGGCTGCTCCAGCATGCTTTTGTCTTCTGTTACGATAATACGTCCTTTCTAGTCCAAATCCTCATCAAAGCACCGTTCGATGTGTTCGAAAAGTGTGTGTAAGCCTATTCAGTGTGAAAATTTGTATGCCAAGCTCTTCATAGTGCTCCTCACCACCAATTTTTGTTCTGTGATGCGTAGGACAATACAAACCTGAGAAATGGATAGAACGCAACCACACCAGTGTTGAACACAACCTTTCGCCCCGCGACGCAGGCTCCATGTTGTCTGAATTCCTTAACTCGGCATCGCTTTTCTAGAAAGACAGCGCCCGTGTGCCTCAATTCTCAACAAAACATTGCAATTCTCCTCTCACAAGCTTTGAGAAGTTTGGTCACCCTAGTTTGAACGGTATTTCATGCTGTCTGACATGAGTTCATACTGAAGATATCCACAGCTCTCGTAATAGCCAGAAGACAGTTTTGTGAACCTTGAAGTAACTTGATGGCATTCAGGAAATTCTCCTCACTCCCTGCTAAGACTGGACACCAGCAATCCTGTTGTAACTCTCGGCGAGTGCTTCGGCAAATACTGCCAGATAAAAGCATTAAGAAAACATGTGGCGATGTTGAAAATTGCCTGAGTACGGGAAGAAGTAGCTCTTTAGTACGTGCGCACGGTATTGTAGCAGTTATGAGCAAAATACGATCGAAAAGAGTTATCCTGTGCTGCTCCAGCAATAAGGAGTCGATTTGAGGAAGTAACATCAAATCGTGACCTTTGTTGAAGTGCAGGACAATGCTCGGATATGTCATTATATTCTGTGTTGCCAATGCAACAGTTTCATGAACTGTGCCAACTGCGGATGTATCGTGGACGGTCAGATTAGAAGAGTGTGTAGGCGAAGACAAATATCCAGCAGCGCTGATGCGTTGCTTTTCTTGGTTATTTCTGCTGAAACACATCACTCTGACACCAAGTTTCATCCACAGTATGGAATACAAACCTGTCGTTGCTCCAAATTCAACGAAGTGTAAGAAGTTGCAATGCTTACTATAGTTACTACCACAGAAGAGGCGGGTGTGTAGTTCCATGATGGTCATGATACCTGATGAACATGTGCCCCACTTGGATAACTCATGGTCAGACAGCTGTTCATGCGTTCGAACAAATATCAAAATAGAACCAATGGCTTTAAGTGCGCATCGGGGCGGTAAAATAGTGAGCGGATAACCATATTCTGTAGAATTTGTCACGTGTGCTAAATGTTTCTGATTGTAATCGGAATTTGGACCAGTGCGCTTTGCATGCTTCCATGATCCTTGAAAATGATGTAAAACGAACATTGCGTACTTTCGGTCAATTGACAAACCCGCCAACTCATCTGGAAACATAGCGGTAGAGATTTGCGGTAGTATCCAAGTTTCTTCAGAAAAAACTTTCTTACAATTATCAGCTCTTTTTTGCAACTTATTAACGGATCGAAGCAAAAACGCTGTTACGACATCGGTCCATATCCCAGGACCTGTGCGTTCAAGTGTACTACGATCAGTGTTATACAAAATTATTCCAGACTCTTCGCCCAGTTTTATTTGCACTCTTTGTATTAACTCGCGAAGCATCGAGTGCTCACTACTAGCGGCCATGAACCATTGTTGATATTGTCTTTGGCGGGCATACGAGCGAACCGTCGCCACTTGCACTGTCTGAAAATCGTTTTCCAAACCGATCACAAGACGAACACGGTCACTCAGCCACGAGTCAAGAGGTTTGAGGCATTCCACATCAATATCTGCGTAAATTCCACCATACTTGTACAGAACAACATAGCGGCATATGTCCGCCTTTTGTGCATTGTTTTGAAAGTCCTCAAAATGTTGGAGGAGGCTAGGGGCTTCGTTGCTGATTTCTTTCAGGCAAGCAGTGTCGGTATGTCTCATGATAGTCCAGCCAGGATTTTTGTCCACCCAAGTCTGCATGAAACGCCGTTGTTTGCGACTGAGCACCATTTGGCTCCGAAATGTCTGGTGAATTATTCGTGGTATTGTGAGCGGTGTTGATTCAGGCTCTTTGTCAATGTTCAACTTCGGCTTTGAAAAAGTAAACCTGCTATGTTCGATTATGACCACGAAGACTGCGAAACAAAATAACGGCCAGAGTTTGAGCCTTCCAAAGCGACGGTGTGTGCAACTGCACTTCTTAGCTTTCACCGAGCGAACTGCCAAGCCTCTCTTCATGCTTCACTCAGCCAATTCCTTTGAACACGTGAATGTTTAGACTTGCGACTCCTTGCGATCACCGCGTCAACTTCGAAGCCCATAACGCGGATGAAATTGACACGTCGAGCACTTGCACCGAAGTACAGTAGCAAGACGAAGACAGCTAGGCATGGGTCTAAATTTAGAGTGACGAAGGCTGATGGGGAGATAGACTGGACGAAAAAAAATTATCCCTCCATTTCTTATCCCCCAAAGTAACCTAACAGATGCGTTGGTTTAGGCCGTCACTACGTCTACCATTGCGTCTAGCTCCGCGTTCAAGAAAAAGCTCTCGTTAAACGCTCCGTCTAATGACATCATTTGCGCTATTCTTTTTTCCACGAATTTCGCCGGAAACAGCAGTCGAAATTTTTGTTCATAGGTCAAAACGATAGAAATGCATAAAAAATGAAAAGTTGGACCGTGGTTTTCATACGTTTTTAGCGCTCTCAGGGTTAATGACTGGTCACTGCGGCCATGGCCATCGATCGAAGATGCTGACAAAAAGCACTCACCGATCGACGGAGTATTTGAGAGCCCGGTCCCGACCATTTCTTCGGGTCACTTTTTTTCGAGTGAGTCACAAGAACTATCATCATTTTCAAGCGACCCGCGGAATACCTTGTAATCGCGACGCCCAGAAGCGGGGACGGGACTTCGCGTCCAAACGGAAGGCCCTTTCACCAAGACGGGCGATTTGACTACGTCTAGAAGGATAAACAACACATGAAGGTTGTAATATTCGGTTCCGGTTCTTTCGGTACCGCCCTTGCAATTGTGGCAGCACGAAACGGACATGACGTCGTCATCTTGACACGGCGAGCGGAAGTCGCAAAGAGTATCAACGAACGACGAGTGAACTCCAGGCATTTGAGTGCGTTCATACTGGCGACGAACATTTCGGCAACGACTGTTGTGCAAGATGCGTTGGTAGAGGCAGATGCAATCATCCACGCGATACCCATACAGAACACAGAGAAATTCTTGAGGGTGCACAGGAAGGAAGTGCGAGCAAGCGGTGCACTATTCATCAATACGAGCAAAGGACTCCATAGCGACTCACTCGAGCTTATGCATGAAGTACTTGACAGAGTTTTAGGAAAAGAATACCCCTGTGCTTTTTTTGGTGGGCCTACATTTGCAGCACAGTTGGCGGACGGCACTCCAAGCGGTGGTGTTATGGCGGCTCGTGACATTGAGCTTGCAGCAAAGGCAGCAGCACTACTCTCAGGACCAGCGATGCGAGTATATCCAAGTACAGATATTATCGGTGTGGAGGTTGGTGGAGCACTAAAGAATGTGATCGCTATTCTGGCTGGGGGCCTTGAAGGTCTTGGTTTTGGAGTGAATGCGCAGACATTATTAGTGACTCGTGGGTGCCGAGAGATAACGCGGCTTGGTGTGGCGTTGGGCGCAAAGGAGTGCACGATGGTAGGCCTTTCTGGTATCGGCGACTTGGTATTGACGTGTTTTGGCGATGCCTCGCGGAATAAAGCCATCGGGATTGCGCTCGGAGAAGGAAAGAAAATTGAAGATATCCTCAATGAGCGCAAGAAGTCATTACAAGGGATTGCGGAAGGTGTTGCCACTGCACCTGCGGCAGAGCGTCTCGCAGCAAAACTTGGCGTATCGGCACCCATCATGTCAACTTGTGCGAAGTGTCTCCGCGGTGAGCTAAACGCAGAAGACGCGCTGCAGCTATGTATGTCATTGCCTATCAAACCAGATGCACCGATAGAGGAAGACACAACGCTACAAAAGCGGCACAATATCCCGTGACATCATTCCCGGTTACTCTAGTTACTGTTCTGTTGAGTATTGTGCTGTTATTATTGGTAGGAATTACTTAATGTAGGAGGTCCCTGGGAGAAAACAGGCAAAATCAATGGAATTTGGGCGACTACGAAGATTCATGTGTTGGTAATTTTCGATTACGAACACTTGCGCATCGGCGACCGACCGTCTTCAACCCCAGCGCGCGTCGCGCCGTGTCGTAACAGCGGCGCGTACCTTTCGCGCGCTCGACCGCTCGTAAATGTTCGGACCACTCACGTACGATGGAATGATGCGCCTCGCACACCGCGAAGGCGCGTCGCCGCGACGCGAAACTTCGATTCAAGCGGAATTGGGCAGATTCCCAGAGGCTTTTGAACTCGAAAACGCGCGTGTAGACTACGACGTGGAGCAAGACGACGCATTTTGAGGCTTTGGACGACGTGGTCAAGCGTTATCCATCCTGGGACGTGCATTAAAAATGTCTGGAAGCGCACCGCGCGTCGCATACAAGCGCTGCTCGAAAAGATGTCTGCACGCTCTCGAAAATCAGCGCCTGGGTTAGATCGTGCAGCAGCGCGGTAATTCCTTCGATCACTTGTGCAGCACGTTCAAGCACATGAGCGTGAGTTCGGGCACGATAGTCGCGGTTTGGAAGCGAGATTTGCACGACTTTCACGTCGTGAGACACTTGAGTGGTGTTCGCGAATGAAAGAGCAAAAATATCAGATTTATCGACAAAGGTTGCGACAGGGAACGCTCGCATGGCCGATTCAGTCGTGTTGCACCCGAAAATTCATACTTTCATACACCGCGCGCGAAATGCGCAAGCGCGCTGGGCGCATGCTTTGGGACCGCGACGTGGCGCAACGCGTGTCCAGCGCGACCATACGCTATGACAAAATCCGTAAACTGTGCCACAAATGCATACAAGACCGACAATCACGCGAAAGACTCCAATATGTCTGGCGCACACGTCCGGACGCTGCATGTTAAACAGTGCTTCGCGCGCGCGAGCGTCAGTTCAAGACGCGAGCCCTCAAAACACAACGGTTTAATATACAGAACTTGTCTCCGTGAACAGTGAATTCTTGTTACATCTTTTCAACCTCTGCCACAAGCGCGTGGAAAATCAGATGAATGGAGGGAGGCATAGACCGAGACCCAATCAGAATTCCGGATTCGACATCTTCGAAAGCCCGGTCCCGATCAATCGAGTATGAAGTTCTGCTATTAGTCAACCTAACACGCTTCAATTTGTAATAATCCATCTCTAAGTTGAGGTGGGAGCTTGCAACAAGGAAAACGATATTTTTGGACCCAGTTTGCTAGTGGAACGCAGTCATCTGCATTTTCACAGTGAGGGCGATGAATGTGACTCGTTACACACGACTCATAAACATCATTTCCATATATCGCCTGTAAAACAGGACGCTGCTTAACGGCCAAATTCACACGTACGTGCTGCGAATTCGATGCCGATAAGCGAACCGTGTGCTCCAAAAATTCATTTCTTGATGATAGTATTGACTCAATGGGAAATTGAAAGCGAGCAAACCCGTGCTCTTTCTTTGTGTGACCGTGGAGTAACTCGGAGTCAGGAATGGTCAACTGCTTTCGTTTTCCATCAAGATCAACAGTGTACAGAAACGTATTTATATCTATTGCGGGATAGATGTGACCTTTCATGTTCACTTTATAAGGTACCCCCCACGGTTTCCAGTGGATGATAACATCACCTTTGATTCTCCACACTTTGCACTTTTTTAGCTGTACAAACTCCGCAGAACACCAATCGCCTTCCGGTAATTCCTCTAAACGCTGCACCAAAGACTCGATGCCCTGTCGCTCCGCCATCATGTCTAGATCATCATCCCAGGGGGTCAGCAATACACCATTTCTGGAAGCTGCCAGAGCAGTACCCCAGGCAACCGCCCAAGGTACTGAGTTTGCATCTAGATGCTCGACGAGAGAAGTAAACTGCTCGTGAATTGAAGTAATTTCACTGGCGTTCAATAATTCAGTCGTGATACGGCTAGGTAGAGCGTCGTGTAAAGTGAGGCGAGACACTTTGTAAACCCCAAGCACCTCGTCGCAGTCGTATTTTATATATTGCCGTCGCAGAGTGCTTGAGCGACTTGAGCACTTACCCCAACGTTTTTTCTGCCAGTGATTATAAGGGACCGGCGTTTTGGGCACCTGTATGACGCACTCTGCGACTATTCTGGTACAGTTTTCGTAAAGTCCAACTGAGAGCCGCCCTATTTCGCTGTATCGCAAAATGGCGTACATCAAGAGCCTTACTGACGTGACGTACAACGCAAGACGGACAAAATGTTTAACGAAGCGTCGGCACTTCATCGCTCATTGATGAGAGCAATCGTGAATGCAGTGTACTGAAGCGAAGACGAGAAACCGCGCGAGAGCGCCACTTCGTGGCAAGGTCTTCGTCAGTGCAGAGTACCACTTCGTCAGTGCAGACCTAGGTTGGCATATACAACGTAATCGACCGTTGTATAGAGTATATACTTGTATATACAAGTGATTTCGAAAAAAAATAGCAAAAAACGTTAATTTTCGCGTTTTCGCGCGTCTAGCGTCGCGACGCGGGATCCGATCGCGCTGATTCGCGAATATATTTTGTAAACACGTACGAGCTTTCCAACGAGCTACCGTTCGTCGTCTCTCGCTTCGTGTCGCGTCGTCGAAGTTCCGACGAAATTCATGAGTTTCGAGGTTACTTTTATCAAAAATAATGAAAACGGCGATGGGGTGATTTTCAAGTTGCTCAGGGTTTGGAATTACAACATTTGCGACGACTTGTCAGCGCGCTGAGGCGGTGGATTACGACGAAATCGCGTGACATGGTTTCAAGCACGCTTTTCTTTGAGTCTACGCGTTTTCACATTATTACATTTGCTCGTTCGACCTTCATTCCGTCGAATCTAAACCCTAATCTCTTCGTCCCCAGTTCGCTCCGGGTCCTGATTTCCCCCCACTCCCACCGACAATTATTTCGTCGCGGTCCAAAGTTTTCGTAATCGGGCGGGTTTGTCTCCCCATCAGCCTAAAAACTATGAAAGTGGAGCAGTCATGATGGATGACAACCTTTACTCACAATGTGAGGCTCATATTGGCAATAACACCCCATCGCATCCGTCGCGACGTGCGGGGGTCCCGCCGGAAACACCGTGCGGGACGGGTCAGAAGCAATCGAACGCGAAATCGAGCGCGCTCGCGGCGAATTACGCGGTTGTGTCGCTTTCGTGACTTGTCAACCGGTCTACTCTGAACCACGATATTTTTCCAGTGCCGAACACTTGACGTTAAGTGCTATTAAATACAGCAAACATCGTACGGTCGTGCGTAGCATGGTACCATCACGAGCGGTGCGTCTTCGTTACCGTTGCATCAGCGTATATTTCCGCCGTTCACATAAAGTTCTAGTTATTGCACTCGCCGGCAGCGTTTTCAGGGCGCTGTGTAACTCTGTACTTGTTGTGAGTCAGCCGAAGCAGTGTTTGAGGGTAACATTGTCTACCCTAATGGAATCGTCCAGGGAAAGAAAACCCAGGAACCAAGCACACCGGAACGCTCTGTGTCATTCATCTGATAGCGACGATAATCAGCCAAAGACACAGAAATCTCACAACTATGGAATTGAACTTGATGATTTTCTGGGGTTACTCGAAACATCTGAACAACGCAAGAGACGAATGAAAATACCGCAGTTGCCGCACAGTTACAATGAAACAGCACCTGTCCCTGAAATTGACTTCGTTTACAAGTGGGTGAACCACACTTCTGCAAGCCACTGTCGACACAGAGCTGACTCCTTGAAATGGACAAAGAGAATGAAAAAGTATCGTTCACCCACAGGAGCCTTGTGTATGAGTTTGGACGCACAGCAGGACTCTGTGCGACATGAACGGGATAATGATGAGTTGCGATACGCGCTGCGTAGCATATTCATGCACGCAGATTGGTTTCGACATATTTTTTTGGTTGTAGAGGGCCCATACTCAGTGCCTGAGTGGTTGGACATGGGACACCCAAGAATCTCTGTGATATTTCATTCAGATATTTTCCCGCAGCCAGTGAAAGATTTCCTGCCGACTTTCAACAGCCACGCTATAACTTCTGTTCTACACAGGATCCCGTGCTTATCGGAGTATTATATTGCAATGGATGATGACTTCTTTCTAACGTCCGATGTCTCACCAAGTGACTTCTTCAGCATAAAAGATGGAAATGTCATAGCGGTGAAAGGAATATTTGCTGGGGACTCAATCAGTCCAGAGCTCAGCACGCAGCGCTGTCGAAGTGATCACCATCATCAAGCTTGCAACGCGAATTCAGCCTACTTGGCGGCGAAATTTATGGGGGGTGTTGGAAAAGATGAGCTGAATTTTAGAAAGCTCCAACACGCCCCATATGCATCATCCAAAACACTACAATATACGTTAATTGATGACTGGTTTGCATGTGATAGCCATGCTTTGCGTACCCACCGCTTCCGAACGAAAGCCGATTTTCACGTACAGTCTCTGGTTCTAAACTTGGCATCGATGGATCCCAAAATGACAAGACATGTGTTCAATGTCCAGGCCGTTGAATCAAATGCGTATAGCATTTTTGTGAACGTAAAGTCTGAGCGACTGGAGGAGTTGGACGTACTCACAACAGAAAAATTAAGCACTGCCGATTTTCTGTGCATAAATGATGGCATGGCTGAAATCATTCCAGAGGAAGTGAGGAAGTCTTTCCAAAGATTCCTTGCAAAATCATGGTCAGTTGCGGCACCATGGGAGAAATGTTCACGTAGGGCGGCCGGGAACGTAGGGATCGCCGGACCCGCGCGCGCGGCGACGAGCGGGCGCTTGCGCGGGTGATCGCGGTGATGGACGAATTTCGAGTCCACGTTGTCCGCACGTGTTCGGGGACGACGGGCGACGCGGCACGCGCGACGCACAGGTCGATGGGTAGAATCGACCGAATTGATGGGTCATCGATGGGTCGAGTCGATGGGAGAAGAGTCAGAACCGATTGGTGAAAAATACCGATCGATTGAATCGAAAAAAGAAAGGAAATGAAAACGCGTGACCGATCAAGTCGAACCGTAGGGGGCATCCGCCGATGTCGAAAGGCGCGCCGATCAACCGCGTGGGTGAAACAAAAGGCGACGGCGGAAGGGGCAATTCCGACGCGATTCGTCTTTCCCCACACGTCGGCGTCGTGACCACGGCGCCGGCGTCGTCAGCACACGTCAGCGCGCGACAAGCACACGAACGTGTTTGACATGGTCTGCGCGTGTTTGCGCCGGACGACGCGCGGGTGCCGACTAAGAGATAGAAATTCCTTGTCAAAATAGCGAGTGATTTTCCAATTTTTGCTATTCTTTTTTCAAAAGAGATGGGCTGGGATAAATCGGGGCCCTGGAGTCAGTCCTCGACGACCGTTGCGGCGCGATGTAGTCGGCATGCGTTGCCGCGCGCGCGCGCGAAGGACGCGGTCACGGAAGAGGCGGAAACTCGACGAGGACGAAGAGGATGACATGCGCTATGCTGCGTCTTCATTACATTCATCGTCGTCGGTCTCGCGAACTCATCGCGCGCGAACACCGGTCGCGTCGGGCGAGTTGAGGGGGCGGCGGCGCGCTATGGTTCCGCACCCGGTTGGACACGGTATCAGCTACGTTGGCCAGATCAAAGTGGCTGCTGGATTGGAAAGGTTCCATCTGGTGGGAAACGATAGAGCGTCTGACGGTGGACGAGACTGTGTATCCTCGGTTGCTCAAGCAGTTTAAAGCGAAGACGCGCGCGCCGTGGGCAGTGTTCCAGGAACCGCTACGGGAGATGAGTACAGATCCCGACATGCAAGAACGCAAACACGTGAGCATTCCTCTATCTTTGAAGCTATGCGCCGCGCTACGGTATCTTGCCACCGGACACTCGTTCGACGGCATGGAGGATAGCTTTCGAATCAGCGCACAAGTACAGCGTGTTTTCTTCTGGGAGAAGTTCCTGCCGCGAATGATGAAGAACAAGTATGATGAGACTGTTCGAGCACTGCGTTCATGTGACGAACTCGCGGCGACTATTCACGAGTACGAGGAGGTCGGTTTTGCAGTCACGGTCGATCATAAGTACTAAATAATGCTGTGGCTCGGGCACCCCACCCGGGTACGACGAACGATAGTTTTTTTTTCACGCAGGACTACTGAGCGTGGTCCCGGGATTGTACTATAATTGTCCGAAGGACTACTTAAAATGGTCCGGTACTTAAAATGGTCCGGGAGGGCTCCACATACGTAAGCATTATTAGTCCTTTCTTACAAAAATCACAAGACGGCCCCGAGGGACAAGATGAGACGAGACGAGACAAGACGAGCGATTCGTCAGCGTGCGACGCGCACGTTTATGCGCCTTCGGGAACGGGCAACTTGGCCGCTCTAGTGTCCCAACGAGCGTGTCCTCTAAAACGGGACAGAAGCCAGGCCGGCGCCGAATACATAAACGAACCCAGGACAGCAGCCAGGATAGCAATCGAGAATAGTAACCAGTTGATCACTCGGCGAAAAAGCCGTTTTGCATTCGTGCGTCAAGGTGTGATCATAAGCTTGCTTCTGATCATCAACTGCGTCTTCTTGGCGGTCACGATGCCTCACACATGGTTACTAGCCATTACAATACTGGCGCGCGGGACGAGGGGTGGCCTTGGAACAGCATCGCCACATAATATGACCGTTTTCCATGATGGACTTTCTGAACAAACATGCACGCCACCAGGATACGAGACGCCGGTGCAGATTGCGCATGCGGGTGGTGCAGACAATGGCAAAACATATCTGAATTCCCTTGGCGCCATGGAAACAAATTACGTTCGGGGTTTCCGTTTATTCGAACTCGATATTCAAATGACGCTGGATGGGAAACCAGTTGTTACTCATGATAGAACAGTCAGGGCACAGATGCATGCCGAAATCGCACATCTTCATCTACCCAACATTACTCAGCTCGTGCAGTTTGCATCAAACCATAGCGATGCTGCTATCATACTTGACTTGAAGAACCGAGTCGACGAGATCCTAAATACCACCGCCAACATCATTATTGAAATTGGGGGGGCAACGGTCAAAAAGCAATTTATACCGCAAATCTATGAGCTCGATGATGTTGGATTCGTTCTTCAGGCAGGCGTTTTTGACACGGTCTTGTTCGCCAACTGGAAGTTCAATCTAGAGTTTGAAATATTCACTGACGTTATTACCTATGTCAGGCAATTGACAGAGTTGAGGCTGCATGGGGTCACTTTGTGGGATAGTAACTCAACCCAGTTCAGAACACATAGAGAACTGATGCAGCAAAAATATGCTTGGTTGCATGTGCAGAACATCACACGACTTGTTCACGGCACGGCCGTCGAGGACCTTCCGTTACGTCTTTGCGAAGGATTTGGAGTTTTCAGTGATAAGGAAGGACTGATAACACCCACCTGTGAGCCGTGCCCAAATTCGCCTCCGACGCCTGGTTCTGGAACATCTGCGAACGCCACGGCCACAGGAACATCATCGCCTATGTTGCCCGTAGATGACGAGAGTTCCACTACGAGGTATACAGTCCTGATGATTTTTTTCGTGGTGAGTATAGCTTTGTTCTATGAGATCTAGGTTTAGGGTTTAGGTTGTTACCTGGACGTCGCGATCGTTGACGCATCACGCGCGCCTCGGAAATTCAATCGCGACGGTACAACGCGCTCTCTCAATTCAACAGTGACAAAAAATAGGGTTTAGGGTTTAGGGTTTAGGGTTTAGGGTTTAGGGTTTAGGGTTTAGGGTTTAGGGTTTAGGGTTTAGGGTTTAG